>Ga0105348_1002679_pt1 | contig 10430 bp, 5 predicted proteins | sample EN8Hudsemesocosm_2_FD_83504 | JGI IMG/M metagenome (GOLD analysis project Ga0105348, IMG submission 83504) | Methane-oxidizing microbial communities from mesocosms in the Hudson Canyon - EN8C Hudson Canyon | ecosystem: Environmental > Aquatic > Marine > Cold seeps | place: Hudson Canyon...
AAAATATATTTTCAAGTTATCTTATTTATATTAACTGCTATAGCCAGCACTTTCTGTGTCTGTGAAGAGACGATCAAGATAGTCACGGAAGAATACCCACCTTATAGCTATTCAGAAAATTGGGAAGTCCACTTAAGCTTGAAAATTAGCTGCTGTGATTTATTAACCAGTCTAGAACAGTTTCTAAAATATTATCATCAACTATACTCTATTCACTGAGTAAGAGTTACCTCACTGACCTACGAAGTATGCATTTATGAAATCGTTTATTCTGTTAACATTAATCATGCTCTCAACTCTAAGTAGAGCTGAATCAACCCTTGATCCTGTTTACTATCCATTAACTGATGAAAACTGGGTGCCTTACTGGATTATCTCCGAGCATGAAGTTACAGGTATATTGTCTGAGTTCATGCAAGAGCTTAATCAGCGCTTACCATATGATCTACTACCGAAAACACATTTACCACCTAAACGCTCACAGCTTTCCTTTATAAAAGGGGAAGTTCAATTAGAGTGTTGCGTTAGCGTGAAATGGCGTAAAAAAAAGGAAGACGCTCAAGTTTCATTGTGGAGTGATACTGTCTTAGAAACTGAAGACATTCTGATCTTCCCAAAGAAAATGCGCTTTTCATATCTGCAGCCATCTGATTTAAAGAATAAAGAGGTAGCCACTATTTTAGGTTATAGCTATGCGGGCGAGAAGTATTTCACTCGTAGCGACGGCCCTAATCATATATCGCTTGTAAAGAAGGTAGCATTGAAACGTGCAGATGTAGGCATCATAGATCACTATGAACTCAACTATTTAATTAAACACAACCCTGAGATTCGTGAAGCGATGAGAGAAATCGAAAAAGGTCCGGTGATTAGTCAACCTAAGTTAAAAATTAGAATCCATAACTCTCGCCCTGAAATACTTAACCCAATAAACAAAGCTTTGTCTGAGATGCACAGTGATGGAGTTATAAAGGAGATTATTAAGCGCCATACTTCAAACATCTATTAGTACAATATATTTTTGAATGAGTTACAGTTCTAGGCACCAATTTTTGAGGATGAATTCGCTGTTTATATTTATCGGCCAACGTCATACCAAGGTGCCATTTTGAGTCACTGATGATCGAGACCATTCTGCTATTCAGACAAATATTTATGTATCGGGTGGAATCCGACCACCTGAACGTAAACGATAAAAACATGGTTTAACTTTAGCTGAAAGAAAGGAAACCTCTCGTGGTCTGGCTGCACAATAGTCGCTAAGATCAATAGCCGCTAGACTAAACCGTTCTCTCTCTACAATAAGTCGTGAAGTGAGCCTTAATGGAGGTCATTCTGAGTAAAAAGTTGCTGTGGCAGAAAAGGATACCTGGGAAAGGGCATTGCAACCTAAAGAGAAGCCATCATTCATAATAGAAAAGCTTGGTTTCAAAGCAAATTTCAGTGAGCGTCGATAGTAAACTAGAAGTCTGACGGGTAGGTCATGTTAGATGCTTTGTATTTATCGTATAGCTTTCTAATTACACCTTTAGTTAAAAGCAAAGAAAAACGCTTATCAAAAATATTAGCTAATTTGCTTCCTTTGTCGTCATCAGTAAAAACAAGATATAATTTAAGCTCTAATATTGTTTGTCTTATGTAGTCTTCTGAATTATGGCTAATCCTGGCATTTAAAAAATCGCTTAAATCCCCCATGGCATCCATAAAATAGTCAATTCGATTTTCATTTAGCAAGCGAAAAGCAGCTGCTCTGTTCTGAATTCTTTTTATTGGGGATTTCTTGATTATGTCTTCGGGCAAATACTCATCAAATGAATAACCTTTTATCCACCCTACAATTTTTTTGTTGATTGTTTCGATTCCATTCCAGGGATGCTTGGAATCTTTTTTATATATCACTTGCACAATATCCACAGCAAAATGGTTTAGGGGATACACGACACTTTCTATCTCATTAATATAAGCGCCAACCATCACATCAACTTGTTTATGTTTTAGTAGATTTATTGAGCCTTCATAAGATCTTATTTTAGGCTCAATTTTATAACCTTCTGGTTCATAAACTGCCCTGAAAATATCCCAGTATAAACCTGTTCCATCTTTATTTGTGGCGTCTTTCCATGCTTCAGTAGAAAAAACAATAGTGGTATTTTCGGCATGCGCAGGGGCAATAGAAGTGCATAGTAATATAGCAAGTATGATACTTACGATTTCACTCTTCATTTTTCCACCTTATCCACTCTTAAGCTAAAAATAAATATTGTTTTTCATAATGCAGCGAGCATAAAATAAGAGACTAAAATCAAATACTTACTTTCCACTTTTTCAGCTAACTAGGTTCGAAGTGTTACTTTGAAACGCTTAAAAAAATCACATTCTGTAATTATTCCAAAGTGAAAGAGAGAGTAACTATATGATGCGGTCTTACAATATATTAGTCTTAAATATAGCAAACAATTGAACGAGAATTAGATCGAATTATTCATACAGCCAAGTACGATATGTATAAAGAGAATAATAAGCCTGCTAAGTTGTTTGCCTATAAATAGGAATAGAAAGGAGGCAAGTCTACGTATCTAAATGTCTGCTTTAAACACCCTGGTCTTAACCCGCCAAACTGCCATCAGTAAGGTGTCAATAATTAGATCAGTCTTAGGACTACTTTTCATGCTCCACCCCCCCAATTTGTCGTGAAAACAAATCAAGTACGATGGTTAAATACAGTCTATCTTCGTGAGTGTGGATAAAAGAAAAATCAGTTAACCACTTATACTTTTATCTACACAAGAGGCTGTTAAGCTATTTAATTTTATAATCGTATCGAACTGGGAATCCCTTACGCATCACAAGCAGGGTAACCTTTTCCTCATTTTGGAGGGTTTCCCATAATGGATTGTGAGCATCATGCACAAACTCTTCGTTTACACGCAACACCACGTCACCGGACTGAAGTCCTAACATCTTGTAGAACTCCTGTTTCGCAACATCTTTTAGTTTTAATAGGTGAACGCCTTCAACCTCATGTTCAGCGGCATAAAAGTGCTCCTCCAGCTCATGTTGATTGTTTAACTGCTCTTCGACCCATATTCTCGACAATCTCAATTCACCTGTCTGTTGAAGCTCGCGGTACTTTTTCGGGGACTCTTGTTCATCTGGTGATCGAATATCTGTTGTTTCCTGTTCTACACTTTCGGTATCGGAATGGTCAGAATTCGAAAAGGATTGAGCATCCAGATTAGTCTTGAGCAAGATAAACTCCAGCTGACCTCGATGATCAATTAGGATTCTTGCCTCTTCTATCGTTACAAGTTTAATTTTATCGTTTAATGGTTCGCCTGTTTTATAAGTTCGGATTTCGCCCGTTTCCAAATATTGTATTATGGCTGTTGATTCTTCAGTTTTGTTGCTTAAAGAGGTGGCTAATAATTGTATAGGGAGAGTAGACAGTACAGGTTTTATGGCGCCCAAACGGCTTAGTTCTTCATCAATATAATAGCCAAACCCATCGGCTGTATGCGGGCCTTTTACGTAAAGTCCATTGATGAACAAAACAGGGACATTACCAAGTCCAAAAGACTGACCAAGCCTCATATCCGATTCGATTTTGTCTTTATATCTAAACTCATTGATACAGGCTGAAAAAATTGTTTTATCAAAGCCTAGCTGGCCCGCAATTGCTAGGTATCGTTCGGTATTCAATTGACTAACGTCGGCATAAATCGCGCTTTGAAACTTCCAAGGTGTAGCTAAATCAGCGGCACAGTGAACGGCATTGGCCGCCGATTTTGCGTAACGATGAAAAGACTGCGGGAAGTCATAAAATCCAAAGTTAATCGAATTCTTATAACGCGCTTCCAGCTCCTGGATCACAGGTTGTAGGCGTGCGCAATGAGATGACTGGTAACTACAAAATAAGGCTAAACGTACCTTGGCGTAAGCACTGCCTTTCAAGGGCCTTTGATCTTCAGGAAACTCAATTCTAGGCGGAGGAGGAGGTGTTAAATAGACATCTATTGATTCCGGTGAGAAGTTTTCAAGATGATCATTTTTCTTAATATACTCATCGATTTTGGCTTTTAGTGCAGCTCTTCTAAGTTCGTATTTTCGCCACTCCAGATCAAACAATCGAAGCTCTATAGTAGTATCGATCTCTGCCATCGAAACGGCTTGCCCGCCGAGTCTGGCAATTACACTATCCTGAGGCACGCTTTTAACAGCGCTGATCTGTTCTTGATTCTCGTTCAGCGTTTCTTGGATTTGAGAGCCGTCACCATTCTTGCTAGACAGGTCTGTTGATGATAAGTCACAGCCCAATAGTAAGAACAGTATTATGCAGTAAATAGAGTATTTGAAGTTGTTCATGAATTACCTGGGCTCTCAAGCTATTCAGAGGGGATCGAAGATTCGTAAAGAGATAATTATCTCCAGCGATTGTTTGCTGGAGATAATTATAGTGCGGTTGCTATGAAAGTGATGCTTTAAATAGCAAGTTACTAAGGCATAACTGTGTTCGCATTCCACATATAGTCGGCAATCTGGCTTTGCGTAGCCACATTCGGGTGGAAGCAATCTCCGCCGTTAATGTGTTCAGCACCAAATGCGAAGGTACCACCTGATGGGGTATTCTCATCGACATACTCGGCGATAACTTCAATACCATTTGGGTTTTGACCATTGGCATTACTATTATAAGCCGCAGCTTCTTCAGCCAAAATCGCATTATAGCTCTGCTGGGCAGCTGCTACGCCTGCTAAACGTTGCGCCAATGTTTCACCGTTTAAAGGCGCCGGCTGAGTCACAATGCTACAAACATCATAAGACGACCAGATTGAGTCACAATCGACGTATTGATCAGCCGCCTGCTTGTCCACTCCAGCCTGACGGATATCCTGCACACGAGGTACACTTCCTAAAAGAATACTAGATCCTTGTGGCATGCTAGACATTAGCGTGTTTATGCCACCGCGTAACGCTTGACGCCATTCTGCAGCAGTATAGATAGGGTCATCACAGTTTTCCGGGTCAACACAGTCGCGGCTACAAAGATCGTTTCCACCGAAGATCAACTCAACATGATCTGGAGCAGGTGATTGTGCGGCAATCGTAACTGCCTGTGCGCCAAAGCTTGGTTCTGGACCATCTTCACGAATACCGACCATCTCAGCGCCGGTAGTGGCCGCATCTTTATTGGCGGTAATCGAACCGTCAAGTAATTTGTAGCGGTCATGTACACTGTTAACATTCGGACTACTACCATCGAACCAGGAATGCTGTGGCTGGTCGCCACTTCCAGGGCATAGTAGCCCCCAGAATGAAGAGTTATAGGTACAATCTGCAGCAAAAGCTCGGGTAATACTATCACCAGCTGCTGCCGTGTTTTGTACGCCAGCTACAGGGCCTGGTACTGGATCTGGGCCACCTGACTCGTTAAATGATCCTACAAGGGATACACCGCTAAACGCTGAATATCCTTGCATCATCACATGATAAGTGCCCGCCTGAATATTGGTGATGTCACAAGTTTCGTTGTTACCGGCCTTATAGGGGCGGCAATCGTAATTACTACTGGTTGCAGCACTGCCGAACTTAACATGCAGGTCTACATCACCAGTACCACCAGACAAAGCGAAAGATAGATTGCTGGCATCCGAAGGTACTTCCATAGTGAACGCCAATTCCTCAGTAGCTGCACCCCCGAGACTATTAACTACAACACCATTTTCCAGTACTGTTGTTCCAGGTACGGGTGGGGGAGGGGGTGGAGGCGTTGTGCTGCCAGCGTTATAGTTTGCATTCAACGTCAGTCCAGAATAGGTAGAATACCCTTGGATCATCACATGGTAAGTACCTTCCTGAATGTTACTGATGTCGCAAGCCTCTTCATTGCCTCCTACATAAGGGCGACAGTCATAACTGCTAGAAGATGGCTCGCCGCCAAATTTCACATACAAATCTGCATCACCTGCTCCCCCTGTGGTATTGAAGTTCAGGGCTGTAGCCCCCGCTTCAACATCCAAAGTATAGAGACTGGTACTGCCCGAAGCACCGCTAATTCCGGTCAAAGGAGTGCCATTTTCAAGCACGGTAGCCGCCAAGGAAATTTGTGATAATGAGGTAATAGTGAGAGCAATACTGCTTTTTTTCAGTACGTTAGCTATCGTGCCTCTGAACCGTTTATTGTTTTTCATAATGTCTCCGAAATAAGAATAAGATTCTTATTAATATATTTTGTGAAGCCATGCCTATGCCTAACCGTCATACGGTTAGATCAAAGTCAAATTTCCTTGCGTTGCTTATCCCGTCTCATTAACACCCTACCAGAATCAAATATTTTGAAAGCACCTCAAAAGCACATTCTTAGTTAAAGTATCTTGAAAGGAACATGGAATATCTCTAAGGGCTTATGTATTACTGATATAAAGGAAGAGAATAATGCGCAATTTAGTAATTACGACGACGTCTAATAAAGTGAAAGAATAAGAATTGATTTTCTACTACACCTAATTTACAGATAAAGAGTAGAGCTTTTGTAGTAGTAAGGGCTATAGCTGTATACTACAAAATAACTCTAATTGGTTGGAGAATAAGATGAAACGCATTACAGTGTCTCGTTTATATTTTGACCTGTTATCAGACTACCTAAAAAAAATAGACGTTTCTTATCTACAAAAGTCTGACGCTGCTGTAGAGAGAGAACAATGCCAAGACGTGTATAAGAAAAGAGTTAATCAATCCGAGATTGAAGCGATTATTGAGGAAATTGAGACAAAAACCGGAGACCTCTCTTTTGGCCTCAAAATTGGGGAGCATATTCACCCTTCCGATTATGGGACGATCGGGTATGCATTGATGAATTTTTCGAACCTTTATCAAGCCCTTGATTTCACTGCACAGCATAAATATTTGCTTAACGAGGCATTTTCTACGCAGTTAATAAAAAAAGGGAATCGATACCACTATCAAACTAATAATATTACGGCCAATCGTAATTTGGCAGCGTTGGTTGAGTTAGATTTTGCCTCAGCAATTCAGTTGGCGAGGTTTTTTGTTGGGGCTCAGCAAGGTCTTGGAGTTAAATTAATACATGTCAACTTTCAACATGAAGCACTGGGTGATCTTAAAAATTATGATCGAGTTTTTAACTGTCCTGTACAATTCGGACAGAATACAAGTGAGTTTGTAATTTCTAAGCGTGTTCTGGATACACCTATTCGCTCTGCCAACCCTCAAATGCTAAATATGATGCTTCGAAAAATCGAACGCTGGAAAAAAGAATTCGTCATTCAATCTTCTTTTAGCCAAAGGGTGATAAGTTACATATCCAGTCAAAAAGAGGAAAAAATTCCAGACATATCCTCGGCGGCCAGCAAATTTAATATAAGTGTCAGTACGCTAAAAAAGCGTCTAATGGATGAAGGGTCAAACTATTCTGCCATTTGTGACTCTGTCAGAAAAAGTACGGCTCTTAAAATGATGTCTATTCCAGCCATACAAGTCAAAGAAATATATATCAAGCTGAACTTCGCGAGCTCAAGCGCTTTTAATAGGGCCTTTAAAAGGTGGACCAATATGACACCAACCGAGTATCGGAGTCGCATAATAAACAATAAGAATCAGACTAACGAATAAGTTAGTGACTGAATTAAAAAGGCTTTCCTAGACTCTTTAAAAGCAACGATTTCAGACAAGTGAGGCACTTGATAGCACTCAGTCGAGGCGATTTTTGTCAGTTGATTGGGAGCTATCTCAAATTAACATCTCAAACTTCCCTCTGTAAACTCTGTTTTATCGGTGTTTAGCTAGAGTGGTAGATCAATCGTTAAAAACATACATATTAAGGGCTATTCTGGCACTTAAGCTACGTCATTCCTAATGATCGCTTTTGCTCAAGCACTCTGGAATATGCGCGACGATCCAAGGTAATATAGAAAACTTTGGCAAGTGTTAATGTAGGCGAGAGTATAAACCTGTATCTGAGTATTGTTTAGCGGCAAGTTAGTAAATATAGGTGACGATATAAAATCACACTTTCAGTTTGGTTTTCTAATATGTTTTCTATGCCTCTCCATAACTTCGCTTGCAGAGATAAAACAGCCATCACATATCTCATGCGATATTGGACGAGGCATACTCCAATATTGTGATAGAGCTCAAAGTCTCTTATCAGCCAGCACTGCGGGCGCTCATGTCGTCAAATTCTGGAATAACCGACGGCGAACTCAGTCGCATTGCTGGAATTGATATAAAGTTCTCGAATCTTATTATGATTCCGGTAAAGCTACATTCTGGAATTGCTGCAATATTCACTCTTAAATCTACGCCTTTTATAGCTACACAATGGCAGGATTTAGTGGGACAAGTGTAGGTTATATGCGGGGAATCAAGTTTGCTGAAAATAACTTGGCTAGAATAAAACATAAGGATATAAATATAGCTGGTAACTTTGATTCTTTGATGATGCTAAATTGAGGAAAATTCAGGGTTGCGATAGCTCCTAAGGCCATTGGTATCGAGGTAATAGCTCGTCTTAATCTTAAGGAAATTGTTATCAGCCCTAATGTCTTACAAGAGATGCCTCTGTTTCATTATTTGCATAAAAAGCACTTGATGTTAATTCCTACTCTTCAGGCTGAACTTAAGCATATGCAGGAGTAAGGTAGGCTCAGCGAAATTCGAGCTGATATTGTAAATCAAGTCAAAGAAGGATCTTTTGTGACCCCAGAATCGAATTATAACTAAGGTCCATGAATCAGTGACCAGATGAGAGTGCTCAGGTAAACCCACACACCCGGAGCAAACTGAGTCAATGCCAAGCAATGTAAGATACTATAAAACCGTTTAAATTTTGATACCTAAATAGTAAAGGAAACTTTTCTACCATTCATTTTGCGATTGGAAGAACAAGAAAGCTGATACTTTGTTGATTTAAAATTACTAAAAGAGAGAATACAAAAAAAGTATCAAGGAATGGTGGTCGTTTAGTTGGCGCATATCGCTAAGGTCAACACATAGGCCTATCCAATAGATGCTCTGTTTTAACAATTGCATCAAATCATAATGGTACTGTATCTATTAAGATTCTTAGCTCTCTTAGTGGTTCTCGTTTGCTAGATGTTAGACCCGCAAGGCTTCGTGAAAGGAAAAAAATAAATACACGACCAAGTCTTGCGTTTAAACGGCTCCAATTAACTCATGTTATGCATTTTTTTGTGTGCTCAAAAAGTTAGTATTTTTTAACTCGTAGCCAGCGGTTTTTCAACACTATAAAAGCTACTGATATGGCTCATGAGCCAGCGTTAACTCAAATTTAAAAATTGCTGAATTATCCTGAATATAATAGGCACGTTAGAGTCTTAATTATGAACGTTTTTGTTGCCTGATCAGGCTTGATTAATGTCAGCTCTTAACCTCTAAACTGCCATCAAGGAAATACCGTTTGATGCAGTTTAAATCTATTGAATTGAAGATATAACCTTAAACGCCCTATGTCAGCTAATGGCACTAAGGGGCTAACTGATACCAAAAACGCTTACTTAGCCTCCGTCATAGGTAGCCAAGGTTCATAAATACACAGCGCAAACTTTCTACCGGCATGCAACCGGAGCTTAGGTATACATCATGAAAGGCTTGGTCTAGTGCTAGTTTGTCCAATGCTTTTTTGTTGGTTTTTTGAATGTCTTCTTTAAGTTGCCATACCATCCTATTACCGGTTAGGTAACTTAAGGGATAGCTTTGCTCGGTACTGTACCAGTTTAATTCAGCCTGCACGCGGCCATCGGTAAAGCCTGTGGCGGCTTTTAATAGTGTGGCGGCATTAACAAATACGTCGTCACTATCGAAATTAAGATCCAGCCCCACGTTTAGATAGTCTTTGTTGCTGGTCATGAAGTATAGGTCTATGCCTACCCGCGCGACCAATCGTGACATTTCGCGCTTGGCAATGAAGCGTACTTCATCTACTAATTCTTTATCTATATAGCCCACATCCAGCATGTAATCTTCTAGCATGGTGGTCCAACCTTCGGAGTGTTCATTGGCGCTGAAGATGCGACGTATAAACGAAGGGTGCTGGGCGGCTGTGGCAAACTGTAGATGGTGGCCGGGGATCCCCTCGTGAATCATCATCACTGGAATGCCAAGCTCGGTGTGCTCCGCCAGTTGGTCTTCTTTAAGGGTCAGGTAAACCAGGCTGGTTTTTTTACCTTCCCTTAATGCCAGTGGTGGCCACATGGCACCTGCGGGAATTACCGGCTCTAAAAAACCAGGGGTTTGCATGATTTTCATGTCTTGCTCTGCGGGCAAGGAAAATAGTTTTCTATCACTTACAAAGTCATGAATGGAATCAATTTGCTGGTAGTAATAATCTAAAACGGACGTTAACTTTCCGTCTTTTAAGGTTGCTGCAAAGCGATCGTTTAAATATTCGTGTA
>Ga0105348_1002687_pt1 | contig 10420 bp, 8 predicted proteins | sample EN8Hudsemesocosm_2_FD_83504 | JGI IMG/M metagenome (GOLD analysis project Ga0105348, IMG submission 83504) | Methane-oxidizing microbial communities from mesocosms in the Hudson Canyon - EN8C Hudson Canyon | ecosystem: Environmental > Aquatic > Marine > Cold seeps | place: Hudson Canyon...
GGAGCTGCATGTTTCCATGAAGCTACGCTGGTTCAATAAGAATGCGGTTAACACCCACTTTGGTGGCAGCCTTTATTCTATGATAGACCCTCACATCATGCTGATGCTGATGCAGATATTAGGCAAAGAGTACCTGGTTTGGGATAAAGCCGCCGATATCGAGTTCATCAAAGCCAGCCAGAAAAAAGTCACCTGCGTGATAAAAATTAGCCCATCTGATGTTGAGAAAATCAAACAAGACACCCTTAATGGAAATAAATACCTACCGGTATTCACCCTTGAGGTGAGAGATGAAGATAATGATCTGGTCGCGCGAGTCAAAAAAACTATTTACATTAAGCGAAAACAAGTGGCGCCGGCCCCCATAACAGATCAAGTCGACGAGCCTGCTTTAGCGACAGGCTAGTACTCGGGCAGTCTAGAACTCAGTCAGGCAAGCACTAAATAAAGGTGAGTCTTCCTGCTTGCAGTCGATATGCATAGCAGGACTTATTGAAGTAAACGCTTATGCTGTATTAGCGGCATCGCCGACTGTATTTGCTGTTGCTTTTCAAAGTCTAAATTAGCCAATGATATTCCCGGTTTATCGCCTTTAAGCTGCGCTAATATTTCACCCTCGGGTGAAATGATCATGCTTTGCCCCCATGTTCGCCGTCCATCCCCATGGGTGCCCACCTGATTAGCCGCAAGGATAAAGCTTTGCGTTTCAATCGCACGGGAGCGCAGCAAAATCTCCCAATGTTTTTGGCCGGTCTGATAAGTGAAAGCAGAGGGAACGGTAATAATCTTGCAGCCTTTTGCCTGATAGAACTGATATAACTCTGGAAAGCGCAGGTCATAGCAGATACTCATACCTAATAAAGCATTATCCACTTGCGCTATTTTGGGCTTTTCGCCGGGTAAAAAGGTATCAGATTCACGATAACTCCCTTTTTCATCGCCGACGCTCACATCGAATAAATGAATTTTATCGTAGCGCGTCAGAACATGACCTTGAGGTGAGATCAAAAAACTCGAGGCATAGACTTTATCGCTTGCATCTTCAGTAGGATAAGGCAAGGAACCCGCCACGATATAAATATTATAAGCTCGCGCCCAGCGTGCAAGCTCAGCTTCGACTAGGCTGCCTGTTCCAAGTTCACCGCTTGGAAACAGCTGCTTTGCTAGCTCAGACTGATTATTTACCCCCATGCATAAAAACATCTCTGGTAACACAACCAATCTGGCACCTTTCTCTACCGCGTCTTGCACATACAAATGCGCATCATGTAGATTTTTTTCAATGTTTTTGGCGCTATTCATTTGTATCACAGCAACTTTCATTTAAGCCTCCAGTGCTAAGAAAGTAGAACAAGAACACCCGTATATTCCCATATTTGCTGGGCTAAAAAAACCGTCAAAAGAAAACGACGAGTTCAATGAACAATCAAACCTAAACAATAACTAGGCACTGAGACTTGCAGCTAAATCCTAAGTGTTATTTTTTAATCTTATTGAGTACAAAGTAGATAGGCTCTGCTATGACGATCACGACAACCCCTAGACAAAACAAGAGCCCGAGCACCATCATCGATTCAGGCAGGTTTAAACAAGCCACCCACTCCCGCAGGTTTATGGTAAGTGTTTGGAGCAGGTTTGTGTTCAACCATTGCTGCTCAGGGATAGGCAAAAAGAATTTATTCGCCACTAAAACCATGGCAATGGTGAGGCTCAAAGCCGTTTTAAAAAAACCGACTGATTCCACCGGGCTACCTGCCGAAAAGTCTCCGACAGGTTTTACCTCAATTAGCTGAGGACTCTCAAGATCAGTAACAGCACAGGTAATAAAGTTTTCATTTGAAGCGCCCTGAACACGACAGGCAGTCATAAACTATTTCCCTTGAGACATTTATCATTAATAACTCAATGGGATGGACAGCTCTGTAAAGTGAGGCATTTAATTGCAATAAAAAGCGAAGTACTTACTTGCAATAAAAAGGGTGACAGACCGAGGCGTTCCACGACGCCATAAATAGAGCGAATGCCTTTCCCTTATTCACATGAAGCGGCTAATTATATTTTTTTTCTTGCGCATCAAGAAACTTATCCTGCCTATCGGCCAGTTTTTCCCAGCGTTCAAGCAACCTAGCATAGCGCGCTGACTGCTCTCCTTGGCTGAACTGACGACCGAATTCTTCGGCCTCGCTCATATAGCCTTTTCTGAGACTATCATTTACTAAAGAAAGTGCATCAGTATCTTTTTTCGTTACATCTAGCTCGCTCTGCTCGACAACTTCGCTGCATGCTGAAAGTAGGAAAAATAGTATTAATCCAAACCTCATATTATCTCAACTTTATCTACGACTCGTTCTTATAATTAGTTCAGAGAATGAGTAAGAATAAATAAGGAGAATATGCATTCACTTTATTCTTTCTATTCAGGCCCTGAGTAGCGTAAGCCAATGAGTATAAAAATAAAATATGCATAAAACCATCTATTTTAAGACTGAAATCGAGTCGTATTATAGGACTGAAATCGAGTCCTATTTTTCAATAAAGCACAGGGGAGGTAACGTTAGTAATGCGGGCAACTCAGATACTGGAAAACGGCGAATCATTCGCTTAATTAAAAATAGATGCAGACTGACCAAAAGTAGCCGCGTCTAAGCGAGGGCACACCGGAATGACAATAAAAAGGACACACCCGACCATTCAGATCAGCCGCCTTTTTACGGACACAGTATTACTCTAGCTTTATCTTCAAACCTTTCGATAATAAAATATTCATCGGTGAGAATTGCAATATGTCTCTCTGCAAGATAACGCCTTCACGCATATCGATAAACATCATGCCTTTAGCGGTCAATTTAAAGGTGCCCACATCGGTAATATAAAAAACGTCTTTACCTGCTTTCATGGTTTGCTTTCCACTAAAGGTAATTTGATCAACCTGCCTAATAAATTTAGCCGCGATCGCTGCACCAAAAAATATCCAGGGCGCTGGAATCGTTTCTTTAGCGTTTTCAAATTATAAAAAAGCGAAGTTCTTCTCTTCGATTTGCATGAGGTTCTTCGCGCCTGACATCATGGCCGCATAGTGGGTTTTAGTACGCGGTAGAATGCGGGCAAAATAAAATTCGGCGGTTTGAATCTTCGCTTGATAGAAACCGTCTTCCTCTGTAGCGGTATCAGTACCGGCACGTTCAGCCAAAGCCTCATAAGATTTTTCTGCCATCATCGCCCAAAAGTAGCCCATCACGATGTAACCTGAGTACATCAAAAAGTCAACCGATGCCGCGCCCACTTCATCTTTATTACGCATGGCATTAAACACTAAACGCACCGCCACATACTTCCATTGCAGGTTTAGGGAACTTAACTCACTGATCATGGATTTCATTTTCCCACGCTGTTTACCAGTGACATACGCTGATTTACCTTTGCAATATTGGCTTAACTCCTTGCTGAATCGACGGAAAGCGACACCTTTGTCTAAGAGAATTTTTCGACCTAAGAGATCTAGTGCCTGAATACCTGTGGTACCTTCATACAGCGTTGAGATGCGGGTATCACGTACAATTTGCTCCATGCCCCACTCTTTGATGTAACCATGCCCGCCGAAAACCTGAACCCCCAAGTTGGCCGCCTCACAACCTGTCTCTGTCAGAAAGGCCTTCAAGATAGGGGTTAAAAAACCCAAATCATCATCTGCTCGCTCTCTTTGCTCTTCTGTTTCAGCATTCATTAAGAAGTCAGCTTTATGCGCGGCGTAATACAGCATGGCTCGCCCGCCTTCGGCAATGGCTTTCTGGGTGAGTAACATTCGACGTACATCAGGGTGCACTATAATCGGGTCAGCATTTTTATCAGGCGCCTTTTTACCACTTAATGAACGCATTGAGAGCCGGTCTTTGGCATACCTTAAGGCCCCCTGAAAAGATAACTCAGCCGCGCAAGAACCTTGCAGACCGGTGCCAATTCTGGCGGTATTCATAAAGGTGAACATACAGTTCAAACCTTGATTAAGCTCGCCGATCAAATAACCTCGCGAGTCATCAAAATTCATCACACAGGTGGATGAGCCTTTAATGCCCATTTTGTCTTCTAACGAGCCCACGGTGACGTGATTAAACTCGCCCGCATTGCCTTGCGCATCTGGCGTAAATTTAGGCACAATAAACAGTGATATACCGCGCGTGCCTTTGGGGGCATCCGGAAGTCTCGCCAACACGATATGAACTATATTATCGGTTAAGTCATGATCTCCGGCCGATATGAATATTTTGGTACCACTGACATTATATGAGCCGTCTTCATTCGGTAGCGCTTTGGTGGTGATGCGTCCAAGGTCCGTACCGCACTGAGGCTCTGTCAAGCACATGGTGCCCGTCCAGGTGCCTTCTGTCAGCCTGGTCAGATAGGTTTGTTTTTGCGCTTCATCCCCGTGCATATACAGCGTATTCATCGCCCCCATACTGAGACCAGGATACATACCCCACGACCAGTTGGCGGTGCTCACCATTTCAGACTTGAGTATGCCAAGCGATAAAGGTAAACCCTGGCCGCCGTATTCAACAGGATGAGACATGCCTTGCCAGCCCCCTGCAATATATTCATCATAAGCGTCTTTAAAGCCTGAAGGGGTAATCACTTTGCCATCTTTCATGTGGCAGCCTTCTGTATCACCACTTTGATATAAGGGTGCCAAAACATCCTCACAGAGCTTGGCGCATTCTTCAAGAATGGCATCGACCATATCAGGGCTCGCTTCTTTACCTGCTTCAAAATTCTCATAATGTTTTTGGGAATTTAACAACTCATTAAAGACGAACTTCATATCTCTTAGTGGCGTTTTATATTGCGGCATAAGTCAGTTTCCCTGTTCATTTCAGTGAATCGAATTAGATGCGTTCTCGAATACCTGTCTTAAAATTCGTACTCTAAACTTTAGTGCAAATGAGTATCGCGCTGACGGTTTTAAAAGGCATTGGCTGGGAGGCCATGAACAGAGGTCTGAAGGGTCAATATTCTTAACGGTAAATATTACGAAATGCTTAAATGAAAAAGGCGTGCTAAGCACGCCTTTTAAGGGAGAGACTAAAAAATGTGGATACCACGAGGTTGCGACTAAAGCGGTTTACGGTCTTTCTAAAATAGCGGTGACACCTTGACCACCGGCAGCACAAATTGAGATTAAACCACGACCAGAGCCTTTTTCTGCTAGCATTTTAGCCAGCGTTGAAACAATGCGTCCGCCTGTAGCAGCAAAAGGATGACCCACGGCGATAGAGCTACCGTTCACATTAAGTTTAGCGCGATCTATCGTGCCCCATTTCTGCTTGCGGCCAAGTCGCTCTTTACAGAATTTGTCATCATCCAATGCTGCTAAAGTAGTGAGTACTACGCCCGCAAACGCCTCGTGGATTTCATAATAGTCAAAGTCCTGAAGTGTGAGATTAGCCCGCTCTAACATGCTAGAAATCGCATAGGTAGGCGCCATTAACAGGCCTTCTTTGGTCGCGCTTTCTTTACCTAAGAAATCGACCGACGCGGTTTCGTAAAAACTAAGGTAGGCTTGAACAGGCAAGTTCTGCGCTTTCGCCCAGTCTTCACTCGCAAATAACACGGCAGAAGCCCCATCGGTCAAACCAGAACTGTTGCCAGCGGTTAATGTACCCTGGCCACTTTTCTTATCGAAAGCCGGTTTTAGTGCCGCTAGGCGCTCCATTGAAACGTCTGGACGCATCAAATTATCTTTATCCAAACCCTTGAACGGCACCACCAAGTCATCAAAGAAACCACGTTCGTAAGCGGCGGCAAGATTTTTCTGGCTGTTATAGGCGATTTCATCTTGCGCTTCACGGCTCACATTCCATTCCTTAACCGTGACTTCACAGTGCTGTCCCATCGACATCTTAGTTCGTGGTTCACCGTTGGCAGGCACTAAAGGCGCGAGATGTCTTGGTCGTATCTTAGCGGCGATTTTTAACTTATCGCCTGTGGTTTTAGCCCGGTTCAAGTCCAACAATATTTTACGTAAGCCTTCACTCACACCAATCGGTGCGTCAGAGGTGGTATCTGAGCCACCCGCAATACCACATTCGATTTGACCCAGTGCAATCTTATTTGCCACTAACATCGCCGCTTGCAAACCCGTTCCGCAGGCTTGCTGAATATCCAAACAGGGTGTGTTGGCATCCAGCGCGGTGCCTAATACACATTCACGCGTTAAGTTAAAATCACGACTATGTTTAATAACTGCACCAGCAACCACTTCACCTAAGCGTTCACCCTGCAAGTTAAACTTATTCACAACCCCGTTAATCGCGGCCGTTAACATATCCTGGTTACTTGCATGCGAGTATGCGGTATTTGAACGCGCAAAAGGAATGCGAGAGCCACCAATAATGGCCACTTTTCTAATCTGTTGAGTCATGAGATTACCTACTATTGAAATCAAAAAATCCAGTCTAGCGTGTTTATCGACACTTCCATTGGCTCAAGTGACAAAACTGCATTATCATCTAGCCAATTTTTTATCTCTTTGGCTCTGATTTAATCTTCCAAACTCTGATTTAATCTTCCAAACAACGTAGATCATTATTATGATCTGAGCCAACGCTGCGACATGCGATCAAACTTCAAGGAAATCTCTGGTATGAGCGAATTTTATGAAACAATGCTAAAGAACAATACTGGCCGCAGAATATTGCAAGGTATGGGCTTACCCACGCCTATCGAGTTGAAGCGATTTCATGGGCAGCCGGTTTTTTTTGAAGGTAATATTTTGATTGGTGCCACTACGAGTGCCAGCGCATTAGATTCACTGGCAATTAGCCTAAACGAGGCAAAAGCTAATATATTTTTCCCGGCCAACACCCACGCAGCCAGTGATATCAAAACGGCCATTGAGAAATCTGGCCTTAAGGCCACTCAAACCTGCTGCGAAAAAGGCGCGGTTAGCGAAAAATTCGATGCCTTTGTCTTCGATGCCACCGGCCTTAAAACAACCAAAGAGCTGAAGGCACTGTATACTTTTTTCAGCCCGATCATGCGTCATTTGAACAAAAATGGCCGCATCGTTATTCTTGGCCGACCTCATATGAAGTCACAGTCTGCTGAACAAGCAGCCAGTATGCGCGCACTAGAAGGCTTCAGCCGTTCACTTTCAAAAGAAATTGGTAAAAAGAGTGCCACCTCACAAGTCATTTATATAGAGAAAGGGGCTGAGCCACTGGCTCAATCCGCTATTCGTTTCGTGTTATCGCCTAAATCTGCTTATGTGAACGGCCAAACAATTGAAGTATCCAAATCAGGCAAGCCGGTAGCAATTGATTGGCGTTTACCGCTTGAAGGTAAAACAGCGCTGGTCACAGGCGGCTCACGCGGTATTGGTGAATCTATCGCGCAGACACTCGCTCGCGATGGCGCGAAGGTTTTTGTGCTAGACATAGAGCCCATGAAGAATGAGCTTGAGAAGGTCGCCACGGCCATTGACGGCGAAGCCATTATTGCCGACATTACTGCCGAAGAAACCCCTGAATTAATTGCTAAAGCGCTTAGAAAATTTGGCGGACTCGACATCATCGTTCACAATGCAGGCGTGACCCGTGACAAGATGCTGGCAAATATGCCCGAACATTGGTGGGATATGACGCTTGATATCAACCTGACGGCCGAAGAAACCATCAACGACTACCTAATGGAAAACGATGTGCTAAATAGTGGGGGTCGAATTGTCTGCGTATCGTCAATGAATGGCATTGCCGGACAAGTTGGCCAGTCTAACTATTCGGCCTCAAAAGCAGGTGTTATTGGTTATGTTGAATTTATGGCGAAGACTCTACGCTCTAAGAAATGGGCTGAAAGAGACATTACTATTAACGCGGTGGCACCTGGTTTTATCGAAACAGCCATGACTGAGGCCATTCCTTTCATGAGCCGTGAAATCGGCCGCCGCATGAATTCTTTAAGCCAAGGCGGCAAACCTGTCGATGTGGCTGAAACTATCAGTTTCTTCGCCGCGCCTGACTCAAACGGCGTATCAGGAAATGTGGTTCGCGTATGTGGCCAGTGCTTAATCGGCGCCTAGTGTTTTTTAAATAGTGAATACATAACGATAAGAAAGGTGCTTAATCGAACAAGGTGGCGACTATTTTTTAGCCACCTTTTTATGCTGCTATTAATTGCTTTGCTTTGCGATATTCTACTGGCGTGGTATTGGTCCAACGCTTGAATGCTCGATAAAAAGTACTGGGTTCAGAGAAACCTGTCAGATAGACGATTTCATCAATACTCTCATTGGTACACGCCAGTAAGCGTTTTGCTAAGTGGCAGCGATAGTTCGACAATAACTGATTAAAATTGGTATCTGCTTTGCTTAGCTGGGCACGCAGTGCGCGCGGCTTTATATTCAGCCTGGCAGATATCAATTCAATACCTATTTCGCCTGTTTCCAATAACTCCCCTATGACTTTATTGACACGCGACACCATATCCTCACGCTCTAGCTTAGCCACGTATTTATCGGCCAGCTGCTCATGTAATTTCAATAACTCGGGTTGAGCATGCAAAGAGTTTCGTTTGAGCACTCCCATATCAAAGTAAATGCGGTTACTGCTCTGCCCAAAACTAACCGGACAGCCAAAAATACGTTGGTACTCAGCCAGTAACTCACGATGCGCTTCATCGGAGCTAAACTCAGGCAGTGCGGATACCAAATGCACAGCAGAGAGTTTAAACTCTCCCTCGGTCACATAAGCGAAAAAATTGCTCAGAACCACGATGGTGCATTCATTATAGTGACGCAGACTGCGCACCAAATCATTAGAGGTGTCTGCCACTAGGCAGGCCGTATTGCTTTCAAGGTCGAATTCTAATGATCCGCTCGCAGCATCTGTCAGTAAGCGCTGATAATTCAAAGCCCGCTCAAGCCCTTCCCCAAAGTTGGAGCTACTCAGAAACAAATACTCCAGTACCTGTCCTTTAAACACGGGCATGTGCTCGGCCAAATGCAAGCCAACAAGCACATCTTGGGTCACCTCTTCAACAGCCTGCCAAAAGATAAGGTTACCTTCATGCGGCGTGCGTAATTGTGCATCATCGAGGTGGGCTTGGGTAATACCACAACGTTGATACACCATTGCTACGTCAACGCCCATACCGATCATGGCCTGATTCATTAACCGAATTAATATACCCGCATCTTTCAAATGAACTATTCCCTTACCTTAACTTTATAAAACCGAACTTCATAAAACCGATTGACCGAAATGACATGCCACTTTGCAAGATACCGCCAATCAAAATAAACCACTTTTTTCTTACTATGGGCAGTTCAACCGCTTTGCATGGATCAGCAGGTATAAAACATGGCACAGAGTCACGCCCTTAGCTCAAGTTATCATAGTGAAGTCACTCTACAAGAAATACCCATGCTAGCCGAGCTTTTCAGTAAAGCCGTTTTATCACGCGGGCAAAATTTTAAAAAAGCGCTCAAGGCTGCTCAAGAAGATAGAGAAGCCATGCCTAAACTTGGCGTACATTTAGACCATATTAAACCTGATATTCAAAAAGTAAGGCAATATGCCAAAGTCTGTGGTTTTAACTTTGATGGCCTCACCTTACCGCTAACGTTTCCCCATGTATTAGCGTTTAATTTGCATCTCAAGTTAATGACCCACAGGATGTTTCCACTGCCCATAATGGGGCTTATTCATGTTAGAAATACCATCACATCCTATCGCAGTATTCTGGCAAACGAATTTCTAGACCTTCATGTCTGCATTGGCGAGAGCCGCTTAACAAACAAAGGGTTTGAGTTTGATATTCATACCCAGGTTAACATTAACAACAGCCTGGTTTGGGAAAGTACCACCACCAACCTGTTTCTCATTAAAAAGACCGCCAAAGAGCCAAATCAAACTCGGAAAAACACCCTCAAGCAACATCCTAATCAATCGCCATTTCGTTATCATCAACAGTGGCCGCTCGCTGAAAACTTAGGTCGTCGATATGCACGGGTATCGGGAGATGCCAACCCTATTCACTTACATAAGCTGTCTGCAAAATTATTGGGTTTCAAACAGGCGATCACTCATGGCATGTGGCTTAAAGCGCATACCCTAGCCTCCCTGAACGCTATTATTAATGAGCAATCGGCCATCACTGTCGCAGTAGCATTCAAACAAGCAACACCACTCAACAATGAAGTCAAAATGCATTATCAACAGAGCCTAACTAGAGAAAAAGGTAAAGTGAAAGGAAAGCCAGGTAAACAAAACAGTGAAATAAACTTCGATATTAGAAGCCTAGACGGCGGTAAATTACACATGACAGGCAAGATCACCTTCAGGCCTAAATTACCCACCACAAAGCTTAAGAATACTAAGCGGTCAAACCCGCTAGCCGTAATAAGGGTATCGCCAGAAACACTAACAAA
>Ga0105348_1002689_pt1 | contig 10412 bp, 8 predicted proteins | sample EN8Hudsemesocosm_2_FD_83504 | JGI IMG/M metagenome (GOLD analysis project Ga0105348, IMG submission 83504) | Methane-oxidizing microbial communities from mesocosms in the Hudson Canyon - EN8C Hudson Canyon | ecosystem: Environmental > Aquatic > Marine > Cold seeps | place: Hudson Canyon...
GCCACGTACACCACTTGCTGTGGATTGTTTTCATCCACCGTGAGCACCTGTACCGCCGAACGTACCGGCAGTGTCGATAATATGGTTTGGCCCTGAGCACCGTGTAAATAATTGCGCGCGGCGGTGATTTGCTGGTCGTCCATGCCATCACCAATGATCAAAATAACATTGCTGGCCTGGGCTTGAGCCGACAAAGATAAAATGGCGGTACTTATGAGGGTTTTAATGATGTTCATGGCTCTACTCTTTTTTTGCCATGCAGTATACTCGGCTTACCTAGGCTGGCTAGACTTAAAGGGACATCTTTTAGTCTTTGCCGCTGGCCACATAATAAAAAGGAAGCCCATATCATGATATTGGAAGTGGCCATACTGGACGTTAAACCCGGCCAACAAAGCCTGTTTGAAGCGGCCTTTAATGAGGCCCAGACCATCATTGCCAGCATGCAGGGTTATATGAGTCATGAGCTGAAAAGGTGCCTGGAAAACCCCAACCGTTACATCCTGTTGGTTAACTGGCAAACCCTCAAGGACCATACGGTGGGCTTTAGAGAGTCGAAGGAATACCAGCAATGGCGTGCCTTGTTACACCACTTTTATGACCCTTTCCCCACCGTAGAGCACTATGAAGCTGTTTTGCCCACGGCACAGGATTAATAAAGTTAGCAAAACCCCGATATATCAATACCTTAAGCCAATTAGCAGCCGCCAATCGGGGATCCTGATGATTCGCCCACTGGCTGCTCCTTAAATGGCATTTGCTTCTATACTAATGACTAAGGCAGGTTCGCCCTAAACCACCCTTGGTATTGATATGCCCTTAGCCAGTCATCTAATTGAATACGATAACCTTTCTATTAAGCTATTTTCACAACTGGCTCAAAATGCCCTGAACAACATTTCGTCCTCGGCTGGCAAGATGCTGGATGTGGCTTGTTTGTTTTTTGACAAAGACGTCTCCAGTGCCATGCTGGATTTTCACAAGCTATACCTTGAGCAGTCCCAGCTTAATGATCACAAGGATGAAGTTAATCAACAAGCCGACGACATACTGGCGGCCGCCCAGGCTGCTAATTTTTCAAGCAGCAGCTTGCCCCAAGATGAGCTGCAAACATCTGCCGAGCACCAGCACCTGGCCAACGTTCAAAAAGAGCTGGAAGCCCTCATACAGCAAGACGAACACATTAAGCAACGCATGGTGCCAGTGATGCAATGCATGCAATACGAGGACTTAATCAGCAACCGTATTCAACGTTTAATTACCTGCTGGGAATTAATGGTGTCTTTGCTAAACAGCCACGATACGGAGAATATTCCCCGTGCGCTTAATGCCTTTAATGACTGCCAATCCAGTTTTGATGAACACCAATCGTTTTACCAACATGTGTTGCACGCCAACTATGAAGATTATATGGACCACGACCAACAGGATATTGGCAACCTGCCTCACAAAATAACCTCCATTAATGAATTGCTGGAGCGCCTGTTTGAATTTTCCCAGAGTTCCCTGGATGATTGCATCAGCCAAACCCAACAGGCCTTCGATGAGCTGTTAACCTTGTTAAACCTAGTGACGGGGGAATCCGATGAGGTGGCCTACCTGTTTAGTGACAACAATGACTCATTCAACGACATTAAAGCCATCTTAAGCAAACATTCCAGTGCCAACGCGCAACAGGCCAGTGACATCATCAGCCAGATTGCCGCCACCCGTGAAAAACACAACGAGGAAGCCGGTGCGCTCATTCAGTCATTCATGGTGGCATTGCAATCTCAGGACATCATCCGTCAAAATATCGAGAACATAGGGCGCTTTCACAGCACTTGGGCCACGTATCGTGCCAAAATAAAGGGCACTGAAAGCCACAATGAAAATTTGGAAGTAGAGTTTGGTCAGCAGCTCATGACACTCATGACTTCCCACAGCGAACGGGAAATCATCGAGAATAACATTGTCGGCATCAGCGCCGGCTCACTAGGGGATGAAGCGGAACTTTTTTAACAAACAAGCTCGCCTTTAAAGGTACTGCTTTAAAGCTTGTTGGCATTGGGGGCTAACAATAATTTGCTGAATTCCCGCTTTTTCGTGATAACGATCCAGCCGCAGCCGTTGCATTAAATACATAAGCAGCGCCGCCCGCACCGGAATCACCTTGGTAAATTCGCCTAGCTGTTCATCCATATCATAATCCATGGCGATGATGCGTTTACGGTTTTGATCCAACCGTGAATCCGGCATGATCTCCAACTGCAGCACTTCATTCCACAAAGCATCCTGCTGAGGGCCATTTTTGGCCTCCCCCGCTATTACGGCACTTTCCCCCTTAAACCGTGACAGCACAAAATCCCGGTAGCCATTATTTTTTTCACAGTAGGCGCGCACATGCCAGCGTAAACCATCAAATACCAGGTTATGGGGTTGAATAAAGCGACTGGCATACTCCGGGTTAGAGACTGAAGCGTAGTGAATGTTTAATCTTAATTTGTCACGAATGGCTTTTAATATGGGTCGCACCAGCTTGGGCTCTATTTTTCGCATGGGTGTGGCTAGCATCTCGATGGATGGGCTGGCGTGTCCACTTAACGCGATGTACTCATCTAACGAGCCTAAGCAATGCTGCATGACAAAATCATCACCGCCTTGATAATTCTGCTGGGCACCGTTAAATTTAAGGTTATTAGGGTAAAGGCTTTTGTATTTAGTAATGACATGTCCGGCCAATTGAGCACTGATTTGAAAATGCTGCTTAATGGCTTCAGCCTCGATGCCACCCTCCCAATTCACCAGCAATTCCAAAAACTGAAAACGCTTGTGATCCAGGGTTGAATTTTCTTGTTGTTGTTTTAAGTGACCCGACATGCCGCTACTCAAAAAATGAAATGGTATTTGGCAATCAAATTACAGGGACGGGGTTGTTTTGACAAGAACCTTTCTGTGCGGGCAATCTTTAGCAGCTATCTGGGCAAATGATAATAAACTCGGTGCCCGCCCCCACCTGTGACTCGACCCGTATGTGGCCATGCAGTTTTTGCTTAACGATATTATGCACAATACTCAAACCCAAACCGCTGCCCCCCTTGCCACGCTTGGTGGTGTAAAACGGCTCAAACAACTGGGGGATGCATTCACTGGCAATGCCATTGCCGTTGTCTTTTACACTTAGGGTTAATTCATGATCCAGCATGGTAGCCTTTACTATTAATATTCCAATGGATTTACCCTCAAAGCCATGGATCATGGCATTTAAAATTAAGTTGGTAAGCAACTGATAAAAGTCCCCGGAATAGGAATCCATAATCACTTCCTTAGCCACCTGATTTTGAATCTCCACCGGGTATTTTTTAGTTTCCGGGTTCAAGCTGCTTAACAAGGACTCCACTAAATCATACAAATAGAATTTTGACTTGTGGATATTGGTTTGGTCCACCGCCACTTGCTTAAAGTTTTTTACCAGATTAACCGTTCGGGACAGATTACTGTCAATGAGGGCTAAGATGTTCCCTAAATCTTCCAACCCCTCTTTAAACAGGTTAACCGTTAAAGTGTTATCTCTATGGCTTTTATGCATACCGGCCAGGCTGTCTTTAAACAATGAAGTGGAGGTTACCGCAATGCCCAATGGGGTATTAATTTCATGGGCGATACCAGCGACCAAGGATCCCAGCGATGCCATTTTTTCGGATTCAATGAGCTGATCCTGAGCCACCTGTAAATTATGAGTGGTATAATTTAAATCTTTATAGCTCTCGGCCAATGCCGCCTCATTATTTTTACGTAATAATATTTCCATCTTTAACTCATGGGTACGGGCATCCACCTGTTGGTTTAGGGCGTCCTGTGCATGCCTTAAACTGGCGGCCATTTCATTGAAACACACAGCCAATTGCGAAAGTTCTTTAAAACCATGTACATCCACTTTTAAATCCATATCTCCCTGACTCATGGCCTGAGTGGCTCGGGTCATGAGGCTTAAGGGTTTCGCCACAGAACGCCCTAACCAGATAGCAATACTGGTCACTACGATCAATACCAGAATCACAATGGCCACCACCACCCATAACAGTTGATCAAACACCGCCATGGCTTCCGCCAAATCTTCTTTCATGACTAACCCCCACTGCATGGAGGGGATATAGCGAGTGGCGGCAATAACATCCACATTGCGATAATCCAGTTCTATGGAGATTCCGCGTTCGCCATTCATGGCCTTATAGAGTGTTTTAGGCACACCAGACAAGGGCAGGTCTTTGCCTATGATAATTCGATCATCGTATTTCACTTCGGCCTGAAAGGAATAACCGTCCTTCCCCAAAGAGGCCACCACCACCTCCTGACTTTGCATGGAGCCACTCACATCCAGGGTCACACGTTGAATGATGTCGGTATTAATTTGTAAGGCTACCACTCCTAATAAATGACCATTGCGCACCACAGGGGCAGCAATAAAAGCTGCCGCCTCAAAACTGGGAACATAATATTCAAACGGTGAGACCGAGGCTTGCAAAAAGTTTTTAGCCCGAACAACCACTTGATTTAAACCGCTATCGGCGAAGTCACCCTGCAGGATATTGGTGGCAAAGTCCGCTTCATGTTCCAAGCTAAAAATAATTTCCCCCAAGGGGGAGATCACAAAAATATCGTAATACCCACGCTGCTGAAAACGACTAAAAAATGGCCGAAGCTGTTTTTCTTGATCCGTGTACTCAGAACCTTGTTCAATTATTTTTCTGTATAGCGGCTGCAATGTCTTCAAAACCCGCTCGGCCTCCTGAGACCTTGACAGCATTAAGGCATCGGTAAGCCGTTCATCAATATAGGACTCAACCTCTTTTACTTTTTTATCGGCCTGATAGGATAAGTGGGCTTTCTCTTGCTGTAAAAACTCAGTTTTAAACGCGTTAAAATAAAATACCGTCAACAATACAACCGGAATCAGCGCACATAGAAAAATCCATATAAACAATCGGGCAGATAAAGAAAGCTGATTCATAAAGACAACCCAAGGCTTTTTATGCGCGCTCGCCATTGCTGTTTATCGTAATACCTGGGGTAAGGGGCTGGACGAATAGCTGTGTCGCTTTGCCAGATAATTTTAAATTGTCCATCGGCCAATACTTGGCCAATGCGTACTTTTTTCCATAGATGCTGAGTCACTCCGTCAATACTCACTACGCCATTGGGCGCGTTAAAACTTTGATAGGCCAAAACCGACTTTACTCTTTTGGCCAACGGCGTAGATGCCGTATCTACCGCCTGAGCCCACAAATGCACCCCCACATAAGCGGCCTCCATGGGGTCATTGATCACCCGCTGCTGGCCAAACTTCTGTTTAAAATCGGTAATAAACTTCAAGTTTTGTTCATTTGGCAAACTTTGAAAATAATTCCAGGCTGAGTAATGCCCCTGCATCAATTCAGCCCCGATAGATTGCACTTCGGGCTCGGCAACGCTGTAGGACAACACCTTGGCCGAACTATTGCCCTTTAATGCTCTAAAAAATGCCAGGTTGCTATCACCGTTAATGGTATTAATGATTAGGTTGGGTTTAAGCCGTTTAATGTCTTCCATCACCGCGCCAAAATCACTGCTGCCAAGGGGGACATAACGCTCACCCAAGGGTTTTATTTGGCGGTTAACCAGCAGGTCTTTGATAATAAGGTTGGCACTGCGAGGGTAAACATAATCCGAGCCCAGCAGGTATACCCGGGTACCTATATTTTGTAACGCCCATTGCAGGCTGGGAATAATTTGCTGGTTGGCCGTAGCCCCGGTATACACAATGTTGGGCGATTGCTCTAAACCCTCGTACTGCACCGGATAAAACAACAGGCTGTGATGACTTTCAACCACAGACTTTACCGCCTTGCGACTGGATGAGGTCCAGCAACCAAAAATCACCGCCACTCGCTCATCCACAATTAACCGGGTAGCTTCGCGGGCAAACTGCTCATTACTGGATGCCCCATCGGCCACCACAGGCACCAATTTGCGCCCCAGCACACCACCGTTACGGTTAATTTGCTCAATGGCCAACATTACCGCATCTACCACAGAGCGTTCGCTGAACGCCATGGTGCCGGTGAGGGAATGCAACACGCCCACCTTTATTGGTGCCTTTTTCTCCAGGCCACAACCTGAGATCAGCACCAGCAGTATAACTATGATATTTTTTCTTAACATCTTGGCTTCTTCGTTAATCGGCCGGTAACGTTCGCTCGCAGCTCTCCCACCAACATAGGGTTTGCTCTATGTAGGTCATTAGCCCATCAAATACCGGGGCATCGCTGCGAGTTTCATCCTGGTAACGCCTGGCACCAAAGGCGCCTTCGTTGGTCCAAAAATCTTCATTAAGGAAAAAGAAAAAGCTGGTGGCACCAGCCGCCTGAAAATTATTAAAGTTTTGTACAAACGCATCAGCTAATCGGCTATCGCGGTTAAGGGTAAAAAACTTATCCACGGTGGCTTGTGGTGCCCCTGTGGTTTGCATAAAGTTTCCACCCTCGTAACTAATAAGCTGCAAGTTTCTATCGCTGGCATAAGCGGCGTGAGATACATATACAGCATTTAAGTCGGCCAAGGAGGATTCTGAATTCACCACATCCCCTACATTTATTTCCTGTAAAATCTGCTCCACACTCATGGCATCAAACGCCGCCACGCTGTCTACATATAAACGGTTTGGGCCAATGTAGCCGTTAATGGCTAAAGCATCGGCCTTGCTGGAAGCACTTTCAAAATCCAGCACATTGAGTGTGTAATCACTTAACGGATTAAAACCCACCAATACCTTAATAAGGCGGTTATCTGAATCTGTAATTTGCGCATCCCAAATATCAAAAATTTGTGAAGAACGCCGGGCGGTGTATTTAGCGGTTTTAATGAGGTCGCTGTCACTGGCAGGAATACCCGAACCCGCTTCATTGGCCTTGGCCAGCGCATGCCCGTAAGGCAAAGGGGTAACCGGGTTAAAAATTTCGTTGCCGTATTCTAAATACATTTTTAAGTGGCTGTTTAAACCGCTGTTCATCAACTGAGCGTATTGAGTGACGTAATCATCGTTGGCCATCATGGGCACGTTAATGTAGGCATCGCTATTTAATAAGTTGGCGTAGGCCAAAATATATTCAATGGGCAACCCCTTAGTATCATCACTAAAACTTTGATCTTGCACGGTGACGCGTGCACCCCAGTTTTCAACGTGGCTGTCTTCCGGGCGCAACCATTTCATGAATCGTATGGCGCGATACTGTTGATAACTGGCGGCATATAAAGGATGAAAGATAGCTTTGGGTTGGTTCATGCTGGCTACCGAGTCATTAAAGCGGTCCCAGTAGATATCTTCAAAATCAAAACAGGATTCACTAACAGGGCAAGTGCCGGTACCACCTCGTGAAGTTTGGCAAAAACTAAAATAATCCAACTGGGTAGCACTGCGCCCGCACATACCACCTGGGGCAATCATGCGGATATTTTTAAGCGGATTGGCACCTACACTTGCTATGCGAATGCCTATGCCCAGATCGGTTTGGGCCGACTTTGGCAGGTTAAAGGTCATGCGCTTTAGGCCATTTTGGGTGGTTACGGTGTCGCCCTCGTTATGCACCACCTGCGGGTCCACATCCCAGCGTATAGCGAGCGTGCCCTCCCCTTCCCACAACACCACATACTCACCATCCGGGTAATGCCCCGCCTGAGAGCCAAAGGCCAGAGTATCGGCGCACTGATTACTGCTGAGGCTAGTCACCCAACCATTGGCATCCAGGTTTAAAGCCGGCCCCGAGCCCCACACATCGCTGTTACACAGGTTGGAGATCCAGGGTTGAGTCTTGGCGAAACCATCGATGAGCACCCAGCCTGGGGTCCAGGCGGCAAAGGGGGCGATGTTCACGGCTAGGGGGGAAGTAGCGTTGAGGGTGTTTTTGCCGTAGGTGTCTTGAACCACGGGATCATCGGCTGGGTCGTCTACTGGCTCGTCTGCAGGATCATCATCCTGAGGAGCTGGCTGTTCACCAGCTTCAATCACACTGACTTCCGAGTCTTCCGAATGTAGACACGCAGATAAACCAAACAGGCAGCAACACCAGGCAGCGCAGGCAATCCAGCTGTTAAATCGCCTTTGAGAAAAATGTTTTAACATGGTCTATTCCCACTACAAAACCTAGTAGAAAGTATAGTTTCCGAGCTGGGAGGGAAATGAAGCCCTATAGATTAAAAGCTACTAAAGGGCTGGGCTTTTAGCCCCAATTACGAGAAGAGTTGCTCTTCCAGAGTTTTGCCCTTGATTAGACGACGGTAAGTCCAGGACTGTTGAGCTAATTGCTGCAACAGCTTTTGATCCAGATCCGGTGCCATCAGGCCATCATAGGCGATTACAAATTCGTTTTTATTTTCGCTCATAACCGAGCTCACCCCATGAAGTTGCGATATGTTTTCAATGAAACTTTGTTTGGATACAGAATCCAATACTATGGTTAAAAAGCTCTGCTGAATATTTTGTTTGTGAGTATCTTTGTGTTGCAGAGTTTGCTTAAGCTGCCCCTGTTCCAGGTGGAGCACCGTATCGCACAAGCGCTCCAGCTCCTGAATGTTATGAGAGCTGATTAAAAAAGTGGTGTCTCCTGCCAGCTTGGAAATTTGTTGACGAATGTTTTTTGCGTTACTTGGGTCTAGTCCGGCCGTGGGTTCATCTAACAACACCAGCTTGGGGCTGCCTAACAGCGCCTGAGCGATGGCCGCTCGCTTGCGCATACCATGGCTTAACTGCGTGGGTAATTGCTTTGCCGAGGCGGATAAGTCCATAAGTTCCAGTACTCTTAACGCTTCCACTCTTGCCTGGGCGCGCGAAAAGCCCTTTAGCTGTGCATAAAACATTAACTGCTTAAGCAGGGGAAAGGCCGGGTCCAGCAAGGCATCTTGTGGTAACGCCGCTACCTGGCCATATAATTGTTTGGCGCCTGGCTCGTGTCCTAGAATGCGCACCTTGCCAGAAGACGCATTAAAGTAGTTGCACAAGATGCTAAACAGCGTGGTTTTACCAGCACCGTTAGGACCCACCAACGCAATGGGTTCACCGGCTTGGCAGGTAAAGCTCACCTGATCCAATGCGCGTTTAAGGCCATAGTTTTTCGTTAAGTTTTCGCATTCAATCAGATAACTCATAGCGATCTCCTGCGCATAATTTCCCGCCCCAGCAATAACAACACACCGCATTGCACCACAGGGATGTAGGCCAGAGAAAACATAGCGCTGCCGTTGAGACTAGTGAGCTGTGAGAACTGCATGCCGGGTACTAGCATATTTAGAACCTCGGCCGCCGGTACATAATGACTTAGTAAACTGATGATGCCTGAGGCAATGCTCCAAATAATACCCGCATAAAAAGTGGCCTGTCTTGGGGACTTAACCGTGGCAGACAATACCGCCATCAGGGCAATAAAGGGCAATATAATCAGGAAGATATTGGCACAGGCTATTAAAGAATGGCTAATGGCCTGGAAGGAAAAGTCACCGCCATAGAGGCCAAACAACAAAGTGCTCAGGGCACTAAATAAAATCAAAATGTAGTGAATTAAAACTTGAGAGAGGAAGCGAGCAAAAAAGATAACATCCCGCGAGCAATACAGGGTCATGAATCTTAGGGTGCCGCGCTCTCGATCGGAACCGGTTTGATTGGCCGCTACAAACAGACACAGCAGCGGAAAGAAGTACATAGCCACTTTAAAGTAGTTGGCAAACAGTTTATCCGCGATGCCATCTGCCCCCACCACCTGATTCATCATCATTAGGGTTTCGTTAAATACGGCATATTTCAGTAAAAAATACCAAAAGAAGGCGAAGGCCAGGATATAGATAAGGCCCTGACGGCTGGCAAAAGTGCGTTCTACCTCCAATGCGATGATAATTTTCATGGAGCTGAACATATTGGGGGGAGAAAGTGTGTTGGCTGAATTCATATTTATTATTTTACGTTTAAGGATAGACCAAGCGACCCGATGAAATTATGTAGACCAGAAACTGGGTAACGAGAGTGGCTGTTAGGGTGACAATTTAGCGTTTTGTCTTTCATTAATCCATTATTTAATGACGCAGAATAGGTAATACGCCCCAAAAGAGTGTCGATTGGCGGCTGTGGATGAACTCACACCCTAGGGTATTAAATTAACTTGATGGCCAGCAGTTGGCATTAAGGCAGTAAGATGGGTATGGGAACGGCTACGAGAGGTACCGATTTTAAGAGGGCGGCACACAGGGCGCCGCCGCTCTACTCTAATATATTACTCGGCAATTAAAGACAGGTTATCCAGTTTCTCCAAGCCACAACTGGCGGCCTTCACGTGGGGTGGGCAAATTTTAACAGTGCCTTTTGGTGCTTGTTGTTTAAGCATACGGACCGATTGGTAATCCCCCCAATA
>Ga0105348_1002690_pt1 | contig 10412 bp, 7 predicted proteins | sample EN8Hudsemesocosm_2_FD_83504 | JGI IMG/M metagenome (GOLD analysis project Ga0105348, IMG submission 83504) | Methane-oxidizing microbial communities from mesocosms in the Hudson Canyon - EN8C Hudson Canyon | ecosystem: Environmental > Aquatic > Marine > Cold seeps | place: Hudson Canyon...
CCACATCAACGCCGGCATTTTGAAATGCTTCAATAACCGCCTTTCCGCTCTTAAGCGATACCTCTCGCTCAGCCGACTGCCCACCATAGAGCACAGCTATACGCCCCAGTTGGCCAACATCTACAGACAGCTCACTCACACCCATTACCCTACAATCCATTTATTGATACAAACGCGCACATTGCCCGTTTACTGTAATTTACGTTTCGCCAGTTCAACAGCAAGTAAGCCAACGCTGCCCGCGCCCTGAGTTAGGATAATATCCCCAGGTTCAATTATGTCTTTCACAATTGAAGGCACTCCGTCTACGCCTTCTACAAAAACCGGCTCTAACTGACCTCGAACACGAATACTGCGACAAAGGTGTCGACCATCTGCTCCCGCAATAGGTTCTTCCCCTGCGGCATACACTTCCATCAGCACCAAACTGTCTACCTGTGACAGCACCTCAACAAAGTCTTCATAAAGATCGCGAGTACGTGAGTATCGATGCGGTTGATACACCATCAATAACCTGCGTTCTGGCCAGCCTTTGCGAATAGCTTGAATGGTGGCAGCCACCTCGCGAGGGTGGTGCCCGTAATCGTCCACCAACATCGCCGTACCCGATTCACCATTGTGGGTTACAGCGTATTCGCCATACACTTGGAAACGGCGCCCAACACCCTGAAAGTTTGCCAGCCCCTGTTGAATCGCGTCGTCTTCGACACCTTCATCTGTAGCAACAGCGATGGTTGCCAAAGCATTTAATACATTGTGAACACCGGGCATATTAACGGTGACATTCAACGCGGTCTTACCGTCAGGTCTTACCGCCGTAAAACACGTACTGGCTCCAGTCTGCACCACATCAATTGCGCGGTAATCATTACCCTCATCAAACCCATAAGTAATGACTGGACGAGCAATACTGGGAATAATCTCTTGCACCACTGGGTCATCACCACAAACAACAGCCAACCCATAGAATGGGAGGTTGTGTAAAAACTCAACGAAAGTCTGCTTAACCTTTGAAAAGTCGCCGTCGTATGTGTCCATATGATCGGCATCAATGTTTGTGACAATTGCCACCATTGGTTGCAAGTGTAAGAAGGAGGCATCACTTTCATCAGCTTCAGCGACCAAATAACGACTGCCACCCAGCTGAGCGTTAGCACCCGCGCTGTTAAGCAATCCACCAATCACAAACGTCGGGTCCAGCTTTCCCGCGGCCAGCACTGACGCAAGCAAACTGGTTGTCGTTGTCTTACCGTGAGTCCCTGCTACCGCAATACCATGGCGGTAGCGCATCAGCTCGCCCAGCATTTCTGCGCGGCGCACAATAGGGATACGACGATCACGCGCGCCCTGCATCTCGGGATTATCATTTGCAACCGCCGTCGAATTAACAACAACATCGACGCCATCTACATTGCTTTCTTGGTGGCCGATCAGCACCTTGACACCCATTGATTGCAATCGACGAGTTACTGCAGATTCGCGTAAATCCGAACCTGAAATACTGTAACCCTGATTTTGTAAGACTTCGGCGATGCCACTCATACCGGCACCACCGACACCAATAAAGTGAATACGTTTAATGCGTCGCATTTCAGGGATATCAATCACTTTAGGTTCAAGCATGTGCGACCTCGATGCATACATTCATGACAGTATTAGCCGCCTGCGGTAACGCTAATGTTTTCGCGTTCTTTGCCATTTCAATCAATTCAGTTCGCTCATCGGTCATTTTATTAAGAAAATCAGCAACTGATTTCGCACTCATACTGCTCTGCGGCTGCAACACACCCGCCTGATTGTTCACCAACCAAAGCGCATTCTTCGTTTGATGATCATCAATCGCGTAGGGGTATGGCACCAGCAACGCAGCGCAACCAGCAGCCGTCAACTCTGAGACAGTCAACGCTCCTGCGCGGCAAATAACGACATCAGCCCATCCATATGCCTCGCCCATAGACTCTATAAACGACAACACCTCTGCTTTCACGCCCGCCGTCTGATAAAGCTCTTGTGTCGACAATAAATTATTTTTGCCGGTTTGATGCCTCACCACAGGCCTTAACGATTCTGGCATTAACGCTAACGCTTTCGGTAAGGTTTCGTTTAGAGCCAATGCTCCCAAACTGCCGCCCAACACCAACAGCTTCAACGGTTGATGACGATCAACTTGTAAACGCATCTCTGGCGCCATCAGTTCGCCAATCTCCGGCCTCACAGGGTTACCAACGTGTAACGCATCAGGCAAACTGTCAGGAAATGCCACTAAGCATTTCGTAGCAAAGCGAGCCAGTAATTTATTGGTGGTGCCTGCAACAGCGTTTTGCTCATGGATTACCAGCGGGATACCCAATAACCAAGCGGCAATGCCCCCCGGCCCAGATGCAAAACCACCCAACCCCAAAACCACCTGAGGTCGTAACTTCCGTAATACGATCAATGCTTGGACTATCGCTCTCAACAACAACAACGGCGCCTTCAACTTAGAGAAAAGTCCCTTTCCTCTAACGCCTTCAATCGTCAAACAGTGTAAATTGATGCCCGCTTTGGGCACCAACTCCGACTCGATACCACGTGCAGTACCCAGCCAGTCAATAGTGGCGCCCTGAGCCAGCAAAGCATGGGCTACCGACAAAGCAGGAAAAACATGCCCGCCCGTCCCACCCGCCATGACCACCACATTCAGATTCTGACTCATACAGACTCCAATAAGCTGTCGCTTTGTGGTGCTGGTGCTTTCAAGCTTCTACGCTGCCGCTTTGTAGGCTTTAAGTTTTCAATCATTAAACAACGAACATCCCAATCGAGACGTAAGAGCAGCGCTATAAATGCACAGCTCACCAGAAGGCTGCTGCCGCCATAACTTATAAAAGGCAGCGTTAACCCCTTGGTTGGCAGCAAGCCCGAGGCCACACCGATATTAATAAAAGCTTGTGCGGCAAACATAATTGCAACACCAAAAGCCACATAAGAGGCAAATGGAGCACCCGCAGCCATTGCTCTCCTAGCCGTAGCTAAAAGGTTCGCAATCAAAGCCACAAAAATTCCTATTATTACCACCGCCCCTACCAAACCGAGTTCTTCAGCTACTATCGCAAAAATAAAGTCCGTATGAGCTTCGGGTAAAAAGAATAACTTCTGCACGCTATTGCCTAAACCCAACCCAAACCACTCACCACGCCCGAATGCGATCAGTGATTGGGTAAGCTGATAACCACCATCAAACTGATCGGCCCATGGGTCTAAATAGGTTTTTAATCGCTCGATACGATACGACTTTGTCGTCGCAATCACCGCGAGCAGACTGACCGCTCCAAGCGAAATCACAGAGAAAAACTTGAGCCTTACGCCCGCAATAAACATCAGCGCCATGACGGTTCCAGCCAGCACCACCGCGCCACCAAAATCCGGTTCCAGCAAGAGTAAAAAAACAACCGCCCCCAGCACTAATAGAGGTTTCAATACACCACGCCAACTCGCAAGAATCTCCTCGCGTCGACGCGTTAAAAAACTGGCAAAAAATACGATCATGCAAAACTTCACAGCTTCCGAGGCTTGTAGGGTAAAAGGCCCCAGTTGCAACCAACGCTGACTGCCATTCACACGCCTCCCAACACCAGGAATCAAAACTAAAACCAAGAGAACAACCGCCACTACCAGTAATAAACTGCCATATTGCTGCCAAATCGTCATTGGGATGGCAGCCACTAATACTGACCCAATAAGAGCCAAACCCAGCCAGATCAAATGACGTTTAACAAAGTACCAAGCGTCGCCGTATCCGGTTTCCGCAAACGCCATCGATGAAGAAGCCACCATGACAAAACCAATCGAAATCAACAGCATCACCAATGTCAGCAAAGACCAATTAAAACCTGGTTGCTGAACACCCATCATTGCAGGGCTATTGGTGACGGTGCGTGATAACATCATGGAGTCAAAGCCTCCACCGCTTGCATGAAAGCATCACCGCGCGCCTCAAAACCACTGAACATATCAAAGCTTGCACAGGCTGGAGACAGCAACACACTATCCCCTGGCAGTGCATAGGCCTGAGCTTTCGCTACGGCATCGTTCATATTGTCGGCAAATTCAACCACCTGCTGCTGGCCTGCCAATGCAGCAATCTTGCTCGCATCCTCGCCAATCAAAACAAGCGCTCGGGTTTTATTCAGTGCTGCGGTCAGTGGCGAGAAGTCAGCGCCTTTGCCCACTCCGCCGGCAATCAGCACTGTCTTGCCTTGATCTTTTTCCAATCCATTCAATGCGGCCAGAGTTGCACCCACATTGGTTCCTTTTGAGTCATTGAAGTAATCCACACCGCCCTTATTTGTTAGCCACTGACAGCGATGCTCCAGCCCGTTAAACTCACGTAAGGTTTGCAGCATTGCCGCCATCGGAAGACCGGCAGCATGGCCCAGCGCCAGCGCCGACAAGGCATTTTCAATATTGTGACGGCCAGTCATTTTAATTTCTTCCGTCGGCATCAAGGCTTTAAATTCGTAGGCTAATTGTTCACCAGCACCCTTCATAAGCAAACCAAAAGCGCTTCTATCGGGCTGACTAAGACCAAACGAATAACTTGTCACACCGTCAGCCAGTGGTGGCCGTGTCAATGGATCGGCGCGGTTAACCACAACATTTTCCGCGCCAAAATATACGCGTTGCTTGGCCATGTGATACTGAGGTAAACCTGCGTAACGATCCATATGGTCTTCAGAAACATTGAGCACTGTCGCGACTTTAGCGCCAACTTTCTCAATGGTTTCCAACTGAAAACTCGAAAGTTCTAACACCACTAAGTCATAAGGCTGTTCGCTCGCCAAAAGGTCTAACACGGGCGTCCCAATATTTCCCGCCACAGCGACATTCAGCTGGGCCTGCTTGGCCATTTCACCCACCAACGTGGCAACGGTGCTCTTTGCATTGGAACCAGTAATGGCTATGACAGGCGCACGATTTTCCGTCAAGAAAAGAGAAACATCGCCCACCACCGGTACTCCGGCCGCTATCGCTGCCTGTATCTCAGGCGTCTTAACTGACAAACCAGGGCTGACAACGATCTGTGATGCGTGCACCAAACAATCTTCGTCCAAGCCACCCACTTCAACCGCCGCATCGGGAAACTGTTGACGTAAATCACTGAGCCCAGGCGGACAAGCGCGAGTATCCATGAACAAGTAAACAATCCCTTGCTGCTCAAAAAAGCGCGCCACTGCGCGAGCCGAAACTCCCGTCCCGACAATGACCGCTATTTTACTGCTCGCAATCAATCCTGCCATCGCTCAATTAAACCTATTTATGATTACTGTTAACCCGATTGTGCCCTAGCGAAGCTTCAAGGTCGCCAAACCAAACAACACCAGCATCACGGTGATAATCCAAAAGCGAACAATCACCCTCGGCTCCGGCCAGCCTTTCAATTCGAAGTGATGATGCAGAGGCGCCATACGAAAAATTCGTCGCCCGGTTAATTTGTACGAACCAACCTGTAAAATCACCGACACGGTTTCCATGACGAACACGCCGCCCATAATAAAGAAAACTATTTCGTGGCGAACAATCACCGCAATCACACCCAACGCCGCTCCCAGCGCCAGAGCCCCGACATCGCCCATGAACACTTGGGCTGGGTAGGTGTTAAACCACAAAAACCCCAGTCCCGCGCCAGCGATGGCAGCACAAAACACCACCAACTCACCGGCACCTGAGACAAATGGAATGTGGAGATATTCAGCAAATTGAACATTACCAGCAAGGTAAGCAATTAAGCCTAAGGCGCCTGCTACCATGACCGTCGGCATAATAGCCAAGCCATCCAAGCCGTCGGTTAGGTTCACAGCGTTGCTTGAACCGACAATCACAAAATACGTTAAGACCAAATAGAAAAGGCCTAAGTCCAACGCCACATCTTTAAAGAAGGGAATAATCAACTGGGTTTCAGCTGGACCCGCAGCGGTAACATAAAGAAAGACAGCAGCGCCGATACCCGCTACCGACTGCCAAAGGTATTTCCAGCGGGCGGGAAGACCACGGGAATTCGCTTCGACCACCTTGCGATAATCGTCGACCCAACCAACCGCCCCGAAAATAGCGGTGACAATCAACACCACCCAAACATAGTGATTACTCAAATCCGACCACAGCAACGCACTGATGAATATCGCTGCCAATATTAAAGTCCCGCCCATGGTCGGGGTGCCCGACTTGCTCAGGTGCGACTCAGGGCCGTCATCTCGAACCGACTGACCAATTTGTAGATAATTGAGCTTCCTGATCATCCAGGGGCCTAGCAACAGTGAGATAGCCAAGGCCGTCATTACACCCAAAATTGCTCGGAGTGTTAGGTATTTAAATACCGCAAAAATGGAAAAGTGCTGCTGTAGTATTTCAGCCAACCAAACAAGCATTATCCATTACTCCCAGTAGCGGTCTCTGCAATTGCATCAACGATAAGGTCCATTCGCGCACTGCGCGAACCTTTAACCAATACCGCTACATGTTCTTTTAATTGTTTTTTTATAAATTCAATGGCCGTTACCTGATCGGGAAAATGCCGACCATAGACATCTTGCCCCTGCCGAGAGAAACCTCGCTCAACAGCCGCGCTATTTACGCCCACCGTCAGTAAATTTTTCACACCCGACTCAGCAATATCTTGCCCCAGCTGATCCAATTCTTGCTCTTGATTCGCACCCAACTCAGCAAGGTCACCCAACACAAGCCAAACCGGCCGCTCGACTTGCAAGTCTGCCAACAGATTCGCAGCCGCTCTTACTGAACCTGGGTTTGCGTTATAGCTGTCATCTATAATGAGCGCCCCACTCAAACCAAGCTTAGGCTCAACACGACCAGCTACAGGTTTAACGGATTCTAACCCTTTACAAATTTCATCCAGGGAAAGACCCAAAGTATGCGCACAGGCTGTCGCCGCCAATGCATTACTGACACTTTGCCGCCCTGCTACCGCCAACTGAACAGCCATGACTCGTCCTTCGACACTCAAGGTAAATTCGTAGCAGCCAGCAGAGCCAAGTTTGACATTTTCTGCGTAAACATTGGCCGCTTTCCCCGTCATACTGTAAGTCACAACGTGTAAATCAGGACGAGCTGTTCTCAGTTCTTCAAGCCAACCCTGCGCATAGGGTTCATCAAAGTTTACAACCGCAGCGCCTGATTCTTTAAGGCCAAAGAAAATACGAGACTTTTCAAATGCCACTCCAACCTGCGAACCAAACCCTTCCAAGTGTGCGGCCATCACATTATTAACCAGCGCTACATTTGGCTGGGCAATACTCGCAAGATATCCGATTTCACCTGGACCGCTAGCGCCCATTTCCACAACAACCGGATCTGTTGCAGAGCGGATAGCCAACAAAGTTAAAGGCACACCGATGTGATTATTCAGATTGCCGTGAGTTGAATGCACAGAAGATCTGACGCTCAGAACCTGTGTCAACATTTCCTTAACGCTGGTTTTTCCGCAACTACCCGTCAAGGCAACCAATGGCGCCCCTAGCAAACTTCGAACCATCAAAGCCAATTGACCAAGCGCGCGCGTGGTATCGGTCACCACCACCTGTGGAACACTGAGCTCTGAGCTATACCGTTCAAGCAGAACAGCCCCGGCGCCGGCAGCAACTGCATTGCCAACAAAATTGTGCCCATCAAAATTATCACCGCGCAGGGCAACAAATAAATCACCGGCCCGAATAGTGCGAGTATCAGTACTAACTGCAGAGATGGCTAATTCAGCCGACTCTTCTGGCGCATACAGCTCGGCACCTAAGAATTCACTTATCTGGGTTAGTGATAGAGAGCCAATCACACGGCTACCCCCACTAGATCCTTACGTTTAAGGAGAGCCGCCTGCGCAATCGCCATATCTGAAAAAGGACGTGACTCACCTGCAATCAACTGATATTTCTCATGACCCTTTCCAGCGATCAAAATACAATCCGAAGATTTCGCTCGCCCAATAGCGACCTCAATTGCTTTGGCCCGATCCAGTTCAACCGTTATTAAGTCCGGCTTTCCAAATCCAACCATTACATCTGCGGCAATTGACTCTGGTTTTTCATCACGAGGATTATCGGATGTTAAAATGACGTGATCAGCGTGCGCCTCGGCTGTAGATGCCATCAGCGGACGCTTCCCCTTATCTCTGTTGCCACCGCAACCAAACACACACCAAAGTTGCCCCTCAGTGTGCTGAGCAAGGGAACTTAACGCGGCTTTCAGGGCGTCAGCTGTGTGCGCAAAATCGACAAAAACCGGTACACAGCTGCCAGCCTCTACCGGCTCCATGCGACCAGGCACGCTGTTCAACTGCGGTAGCTTCGTCACCACATCTTCAACGCCATAACCCAAGGCATGCGCAGCCGCCGTCACTGCCAGTAAGTTGTATATATTAAATTCGCCCCAGACAGGAACTCGAACAGAAAAACTGCCCTGCGGCGAACAAAGAGTCAGCGCAACTCCCTCAGCATCGGCACTAACTGAGGAACAATAAAAATCAGCTTCAGTATTATTCAGCGAGTAACTCACCGGCTTTACGTGACGACCCAACGCATAAATAAATTTACCTGCATAAACATCATCAATATTAATAACCGCAGCCTCCAGAGAGGACCAAGCCATTAACCGAGTCTTGGCTTCAACGTAAGCTTTCATTGTGCCGTGGTAATCAAGATGATCTCGACCAATATTGGTGAATATCGCCATATTGAAAGGTACAGCCGCTACACGCCCTTGGACTAAACCATGGGAGGAAACCTCACTCACTACATGATTCACACCCAAACCACTTAACTCAGCAAGTAAATGCTGAAAGCCAATAGCATCAGGGGTGGTAAATCCCGTGGCCACTTCCTGCCCTGCACGCCCATAACCCAATGTTCCAATGGTTGCTGCATCCGCCCCTAGCATATCCAGCAATTGCGTTAGCCACTGACTGCAAGTTGTCTTCCCGTTGGTCCCAGTTATTCCAATATGGCGAATGGGCATAACTGACACCCCATCACCATCGAGCAACTGATAAAAGCGTGCAGCTATGGCGCTCAAGTTCTCAGCAACATTTGGCAACGCCAACTGCGTGACCCCACCAATAACAGACAGGGTTGCATGCTCAGATTCGCACAAAATAAACGTACAGCCGTTTTCGATTGCAGCTGAGATATAATTCCGACCATCGCCCACTGCACCCGGCACAGCAACAAATGTGTCACCCATCTCCACTTCGCGACTATCAACACGCAAAGTCCCTGCACAACGCGCCAATTCACCCTTAAGATTCAGCTCACTATCAAGCATCTCAACCGACAGCTGATCAAAATCATAAAGACCGCTTAAAATACAAGATATCTTGGGTGCACTCACGACAAAGGCCCCCGTTTCTCAGCAGCCAAGCGCGTCACTTTGTTCGATGCCGCCTGCTGCGGCAACTCCCTAGGAGGCACATGCATTAAGCGCAACGCGGCCTCGGCTACAGAGGCAAAAATCGGCGCAGCAACAAGACCACCAAAATACGCTCCACTGCTGGGTTCATCCACCACAATCACGGACACCACTCGCGGGTCATCGGCTGGAGCCAGCCCAGCGAAAATAGCCTGGTAGCGATCGGCGACATAACCTTCTCGCCCCACTTTATGAGTCGTCCCGGTCTTACCCGCCACCGGATACGCAGTAATTTGAGCACGCTTAGCGGTTCCCTGAGGGCCGGCAACGGTTTCTAGCATCGCCACCATTTGCTTTGCAATTCTGCGATCAATTACGCGTTCCGCCGGAGGAATCGAGTCGCGATACAACAAAGAAACGTCGCGTTTTTCGCCGTAGTTCGCGATCACCGAATACGCCTGCGCCAACTGTAGGGCCGTCGTACTCAAACCGTGACCGAATGCAAAGTTCGCCCGTTCAATATCGGTCCAGCGCGCCTTGTTTGGCAACAAACCAACACTCTCTCCAGGGAAACCAATGCCCGTACCCTGCCCTAACCCGACCCGCTCATACATATCGCGAACTTGATTAGGCTGCATATCCAAGGCTATTTTTGTGACGCCCACCTGGCTCGACTTAGTAATCACTTTCGTCAAATCGATCAACCCATAATTCACCGGATCCAGAAGTGTTTTTTGTCCTACGCGAATATGACCTGGAGACGTATCAATCAACGTGCGCGGGTGATAGCGACCTGTTTCCATCGCCGCCATGACTGTCAGTGGCTTCATGGTTGAGCCCGGCTCAAACTGATCAATAATGGCGCGATTACGCAAGCTCGCCACCTTCAAGCGACTGCGCTCGTTAGGGTTGTAAGCGGGTTGATTTGCCATCGCCAACACCTCTCCGGTACGAGCGTCCAATAGCACAATGGAGCCTCCCTTGGCCCCATGTTTCGATACAGCCTGCTTAAGCTCACG
>Ga0105348_1002692_pt1 | contig 10409 bp, 5 predicted proteins | sample EN8Hudsemesocosm_2_FD_83504 | JGI IMG/M metagenome (GOLD analysis project Ga0105348, IMG submission 83504) | Methane-oxidizing microbial communities from mesocosms in the Hudson Canyon - EN8C Hudson Canyon | ecosystem: Environmental > Aquatic > Marine > Cold seeps | place: Hudson Canyon...
ACTCGCGTTTGGTGCTGCGCGTGTTACAGGAGAGCATCAACGCAGGTGGTCAGGCGCTCAATTACACTCGCGTCGATGAACTGCTGCTTGAACAGGGAGTTGTGCGCGGGGTAGTACTGAGCGATGGGGATGAACAGCTTCAGCTGCGGGCGCCGGTGGTGGTAAACGCCACGGGTGCTTGGGCCGATAAGTTGCGCGGTCAGGTGAATCCAGAGAAGCGCGTGCGCCCGTTGCGCGGCAGTCACCTGGTTTTGCCCAAGCACTGCCTGCCTGTCTCTGAAACGCTGGGGCTTATGCACCCTGTCGACAAGCGCAGCGTGTTTATCTTTCCCTGGGAAGGTGCCATCGTTGTCGGCACCACCGATCTTGATCACAAGGGTGAGCTGGACAGTGAGGCGAGCATCAGTGATCAGGAAGTGGATTACCTGTTGCAGATGCTGCACAGCGAGTTCCCAGAACAGGCCATCACTCGCGATGATGTGATCGCCACTTACGCTGGCGTGCGGCCGGTGATTGGTTCGGAAAAATCCAAGGATCCATCGAAGGAGCGACGCGATCACGCCGTTTGGGAAGACAAGGGGCTGGTCACCGCAAGCGGTGGCAAGTTGACGACCTTTAGGCTGATTGCGCTGGATGTCTTAAAGGCGGCGCAGGTGCACCTGCCCGCGCCGCGCTCCTCCGTAGGTAAGGATGTTGATGATCGTGTTTTTTCAATACCGACCTTGAGCGCAGCAGAGCTACTGCCCGATCGTCCAGACTGGGGGCAGCGCTTGCTTGGTCGCTATGGGGCGGCCGCGAAATCGATGCTTGAAGCCGCAAAACCCGGCGAAGAGCAGCGTATTAATGGCACCCAATTCAGCTTGGCCGAGTGTCGCTGGGCCGTGCGCCATGAGGCCGTGCGACACCTCGACGACCTGCTGCTGCGACGTACGCGTTTGGGGCTTTTGTTGCGCCAAGGTGGCGCGCAGTTGTTCGATGACCTGCAACCTATTTTTGCCGATGAATTGGGCTGGAGTGGTTCGCAGTGGGAGGCGGAGGTAACTCGCTATCAGACTATTTGGCAGCGCCACTACAGCCTGCCAAACACGGCAGTGCAGACTCATCAGCCGACCGCAATGAGTGCCACGGATGAGTGCCAACAGTTGATCACCGAGGGCGACACCCATGAGCCGTGATAAACCGCAGTACTTGCTGACCATTGATAACGGCACCCAGAGCCTGCGCGCGCTGGTGTTTGATCAGCAGGGCCAGCTGCTGGCCAAGAGCAAGGTGGACTTTGAGGCCTACAGCGCGCCGGAGGAAGACTGGGCGGAGCAGCGTGCTGAGTACTTCTGGGACGCCCTGTGTCAGGCCTGTGAGCAACTCTGGCCTCAGCTGGACTTCCCGCGCACGCAGATCAAGGCCGTCTCGGTCACCACCCAGCGGGCCACTGTTGTCACCGTCGATGCAGAGGGACAACCGTTGCGCCCAGCCATCAGCTGGATGGACAAACGGCGAGTGGACAGCAAACCGGCGTTGCGCTGGTGGGAAGCGGCGGGCATTAAGTTGCTGGGCGCCAAAGCGGCGGTCACTAATTTCCACGCCCATGCCCAAGCTAATTGGATTGCCCAGCGTGAACCGGACACCTGGCAGAAAGTACATAAGTACCTTCTGTTGTCGGGTTACCAGAGCTATAAGTTAACGGGGCAATACACAGATACCGTGTCGGCGCAGGTGGGTTATCTGCCCTTTGATTTCAAGCGCTTGGGCTGGGCCTCCAAGTTCGACTGGAAGTGGCGTGCGCTGCCGATAACCGATGCCATGCTGCCGCAGTTGAAGGTGGCCGGCGAGACCTTGGGACAGATCACCGCCGAGGCCTCAAAGCAAACGGGTATTCCTGAAGGGCTGCCGCTGATTGCCTCTGGGTCGGACAAGGCCTGCGAAGTACTGGGTTCTGGTTGCTTGGAGCCAGGCACCGGCAGTTTGAGTTACGGCACCATCGCCACCTTTAACATCACCAGTGATCGCTACCTAGAGGCCGTGCCCTTTCACCCGGCATACCCAGGTGTGGCGCCCGGCACTTTCAACGCCGAGATGGCGGTGATGCGTGGTTACTGGATGGTGAGTTGGTTTAAAAAAGAGTTTGGTTTGCGAGAGCAAAATTTGGCGGCGGAACAGGGTGTGACCGTCGAGACCTTGTTTGATGATCTGCTCACCGCCGTGCCGCCCGGTTCCATGGGATTGATGCTGCAACCCTACTGGTCCGCCGGACCCAACAATGACGGTGATGCTAAGGGCGCGATCATTGGCTTTAGCGATGTGCACACCCGCGCGCACATGTATCGGGCGATGATCGAGGGCATTACCTACGCCCTGCGCGAGGGCAAAGAGCTGCTGGAAAAACGCAGCGGTCAGAAACTGAAACGCCTTAGGGTCTCGGGTGGCGGCTCCCAGAGTGATCAGGTGATGCAAATCACAGCCGATATCTTTGGCATGACCGTCGAGCGACCACACACCTATGAGACCTCCGGTTTGGGGGCGGCCATTGCGGCGGCGGTGGGGGTGGGTATCTACCCTGACTTTAAATCCGCGGTCGAGCAGATGGCGCAGCCCGGGGATAGTTTTAGCCCCGTGGCTGAACACCAGCGCACTTACAACCAGCTTTACGAAAACGTGTACCGCAAGATGTATGAGCGGCTGCGACCCAGCTATCAAGCGATTCAGGCCATTGCCGGTTATCGCACATAGTATCAGCTCGGTTGTAGCACTGAGCTCGCCGCCGAATAAACAATAAAAAATACAAGACTGAGGATTGAGTCTATGAAAGATCTTCCCAACTACTTTGAAGCGCTGACAGAATTTGATCAGGCCCGTGAACCGAGTATTCCCGCCGAACGTCTGGAGTCTGTGCGCGCCGCGTCACAAAAACTGCACGATGATTTAATGCAGCAGCCCAACCTGCAATATTTACAAAGCACAGCGTTGGTGCGCGCGCCCTATCCGTCGAAGTTCGCCTTCTATAACGCCAAAGCTCTGCCTACGCCGCTGGTACACATAGTCAATCGAGTTTTCCTGGTACAAACACAAACAGCCGAGGGCATTAAAACTCTTCTGTTGTCGCCGACCCACGTCGAGGCCTCGCGCGCGACACCTTATTTTGCTCGGTTGGAAAAAAGCTTCGGTCCCTTTTCTAAAATCATGAACAAACTTCTGGTGCCGGAATACAGCACGGTTGAAGAGGTGGTGGCCAAGGCTGGTTTGAAGCCGGAAGACATTGACTACATCAGCTACGACCACCTACACACCCAGGATATTCGTCGCTGGTTGGGCGATGCCAAGAGTCCGGGTTACTTCCCCAATGCCAAGTTGTTGGTGATGAAAGAAGAGTGGGACGCTTGTAAGGGGCTGACACCACAACAGGCCGATTGGTATGTGAAGGGCGGTATAGGTCAGGTGCCCGAGGAGCGGATTATTCAATTGAATCACTCGACCAAAATTGGTGAAGGTTTTGCATTGGTACGTACCCCAGGGCACACGATCGGTAACCACTCCTTTGTAATGAAAACTGAGAAGGGTGTATTTGTGACCAGTGAAAACGGTGTCGGAGCAGATTGTTACGCACCGGAACAGTCGAATATTCCTGGATTGAAATCCTACGCCGAAAGGACCGGTATGGAGGTAGTGCTCAACGGCAACACGCTGGAGAGTGCACTCGAGCAATACATCAGCATGGTGTCTGAGAAGACCATCGCCGGACCTAGCTTTATCAACCCCAAATTTCCGAACGTGGCCAATTCCTCAGAGTTTACCGCCTACTGGTTATTCCCAGGTTATAAACCCAACTTCAACGTTGGCGACCTGCTATTGGGCCGGTTGGTTCAGCCAGCCGCGGTTGACCTTGAGGAGCAGGCCGCCTAAGCGGACGCTTGAATGGTTGATGTTAAAGGAGGCCTGGGCAGCTGGGCCTGAGAAACGAGCGCTTTGAAAAACATCCATTTTCGGGCGCTCAGAGGGAGCCAGTTGTCGACATGAACACTCTTTATTTACAGTACGCCGTACCCGTCTTTTTTATCTTGATTTTCATCGAGGCGAGTTATTCACACTTTAAGGGCCTGCGCCTCTACAATCTGAGAAACAGTTTGAGTTGTCTGGGTTGCGGAATGTTCACTACCACGCTTGAGCTGTTTGTAAAAGCGGGCCTTGTGGCGCTCTACGCTTGGGTCTTTGAAAATTATTCATTGATTCAATTGAGTGATACCAGCTGGGTTACCTGGGTTGTTGGGTTAATCGTTTTTGATTTTCTCTGGTACTGGGCGCACCGTATCTCCCATGAAGTGAATGTGCTCTGGGGCGGGCATGTGACCCACCATCAGTCGGAGGAGTTTAACCTCACCGCCGGCCTGCGTCAGGGCGCGCTGCAAGACCTGATGTATTGGCCGCTCTATTTATTGATGGCCATCGCCGGTTTCTCTGCAGAAATGTTTGTCGCTCAGCTGTTGATCAACAAGTTTTACGGCTTCTGGTTGCATACCCGCGCCATCGATAAGCTGCCGTTGATTGAAGGCATACTCGGTACTCCTTCGGCCCACCGAGTACACCATGGCATGAACGATCACTACATCGATAAAAACCACGGTGGTATTTTTATGGTCTTCGATCGACTGTTTGGCACCTACCAGGCCGAAGACGAAGAGGTTATGTTTGGCGTGCGCAAACGTTTCGCCAGTTTTAATCCTGTGTTGGCTCACTTTGATTGGCTGCATTCGCTCTGGTGTGATGCGCGCCTGACAAAAAATCGTTGGGATAAATTACGTATCTGGTTTATGCCCACCGGCTGGCGTCCCGCCGATGTCGAGAGTGCCTACCCTCGACAGAAGTTTTCTGCGGCAAACTATGAAAAATTCGACGCGCAACCGGGACAATATTCTGTGCGCCTGGCACTGGTCGTTTTTGTTTTAGTGTCCGTGGTTAACCAGCTGTTAATTCTCAACACAGAACCGGTCAGTTGGCTGGTGAACGCTATTGCGGCTCTGCTGATTACCTTAGGGCTGCTGTGGATGGGTAAATTGCTGGATCAATCAAAGCGCGAGACTGACCGATCACTCATTGCGCCGAACGACTCGGTGGCTGACTGAAATTCTCCATCACCTCGGTTATATCACCTGTTCGCCGGAGCGCCACTGACCATCACGTCTGGGTTGCTAGGGATGAAGGCATTCTGCAGAGGGTCCCACAGTTTATTTCCAGGCTTAGTTTGCCGAGGCTAAGATTAAAGCGTTTTCTTTGGCTGGAGTGTTGTGACATTCATTGGCCGGAAATTCAGTGACAAAATTGGACGCTTTGGACACTAGAGCTTCTGAGTCAAGGGGGTATTATTGCCACCACTGGTTCATGAGTCGTTAATTTTCCTGGTTTGTTGTTTATGTTAAACAAAAATAAAGCTTTCTTTTCTTCTGTTGATGGAGATTGGTTTACCCCTAATGATGAAGCGCGAGGCCCCTGGTCTGAGGATGCTTGTCATGCGGGGCCGCCCACGGGGTTAATTGCGCGGGCACTTGAAAAATCCGTGGCTGATAAACCCTTAACACGCTTAACCGTTAATCTACTCCGCCCAATACCCATGTCTGGTTTTCGAATAGCGGTGGAAGTGACAAAAAGTGGACGAGTTTCTGCAACCAGTTCGGCTGAGTTGATTGATGACAAGGGTCGTGTTTGCGCGAATGCCACCGCGCTGCATTTAGCTGCGAGCGGTGGTGGTTATGTGGCTTGCCCGCCGACAGACAGCCCTGATTTCGACGAAGCTAAGCCCGGTATTTTCCCCGTCACATCTGTCAACCATTCACTGCCGAGTTTTTCGAGCGGTATTGAGGTTATGTATCCACCCGGTGAGGACGGCTCTCTTGGTCCAACTACCTTGTGGATGAGAACCTTGCCTCTGCTTGAGGGTGAGATTCCGTCTGCTTTTCAGAGTCTCTGCCCACTGGCTGATTGTGGCAATGGGATATCCCGTAATGCCGATTTGTCGGAGGCGATGTTTATGAACCCGGATATTACGATTGCGATTCACCGGCTGCCAGAGAGCGATTGGCTTGCCTCCAGAGCGACTTCCTACTGGCAGTCAACCGGTGTTGGCCTGTCGCAAGCGACGCTATTCGATAAAAAGGGGCCAATTGGAACGGCCATACAAACACTGGTGGTACAGGCTGTTGAGGATAGCTAGTGTATTGGCTAGTGGTGCACTGAACCCACGCGTTATTCTTCAACGTAAAAAGGCCGACACCCTATAAAGGTGCCGGACTTTTATCACAATTATTAAGCACGTTTACACAATTTGAATGTCGTTTCGTTTCGTTACGTATTTTTAACTTAGGACGATAAAGCTCAACAACTTGATCTAGGTCTTGCCTAAACCATAGGCCGTCATTTCTGGAAGCCGAGAAGGTGGAGAGCTTCCCCGTGTGCGGAATCGAAGCTGTAGCTGAATTATCCCAGTTGATAGGCGATTGCCTCGTCGCAGGCGAGACTCGCAGCTTTAAATGTTGGCAAAAAGACGCGCCATCATCTTGCTGTGCTCTCGATCAATTGTCTTCAACTCAGGGTAGCTACGATTTGATAAAAAAGGAGGTTGGCTTTCCGTAGACCTGATGCGGCTTGCACTGAAATCTGGGTAGGATTGCTCGCAACTAAGTATAAACAGACTTTTAGTGAAAGTGCTGACGCTGGCATCTGAGGTCGAAGCGCAATGGAAGCGGATACCGCTATATGATTGTTATCGTTTATTGGTTTCGTTGATATTGATTTGGTAAGGGCGGCGCCGATAATTTCGCCATATGGATTGCTGTATTAACAGCGCTGATAGCGTTTTCTATGGGGCTGCCAGAAGGTTGGAATGTTGGATGTGGAACAATCTTAATCCATACCATTTTAGTCGAGAATGATCAGGTCATCATAAGAGGTAGCATCTCAAGAAATAATCAGTCATAGCTTTAAGATACAGCAAGCAGGCGAATCGATAATTGGTTTTGTAGCCAGGAGTTAAAAACTGATACTAAATTTATTGCCGTAACGAATGCCAAAAATAATCGTTCCACGCCTTTCGGTCAGCTAATTATTTTCGTGTAAAGAAAAGAGGTTTTCTGTTTGATCATGGCTTGTCTGCATAGAGGCCGCCGAGCTTGCATCATGGGTGTTTTTCTGATGATGCCTGTGTTTTGACCAGCCAAGGCGCATAGGTCTTGAAGTCGATAATTATACATTCTCTGAGTTAACAGAATAAAAAAGCGCTATGGTCAAACGACACCATAGCGCTGTCACATGGATAGAGACTAACATCAGTAAATTAAAGTAGAGTTCTTAGTAGCTGTAAGCCACGGACAAACCAATGGTTCTTGGTTTACCTTGATAGCTCGTCAGGGTGTCAACGGTTTTAACAATGTTGGTGCTGTAATCCTCACCGGTGAGGTTTTTCACCCACAGCATGGCGCGCCAGTGGCCGTCACTTGATTCGACACCTGTTCGGGCGTTAACCAGTGAAACACTGTCGATGGCGAAACGCTCATCACTCTCCTCAAATGCGGCGAAGGAGCTGTCCGAGTAGTTGACTTCCGCACCGACAAACATGCTCAGGTCGCTGGTCAAGTCCCACAGGTAGTGGGCGCTGGCGCTCACTTGCAGTTCTGGTGTGTAGGGGAAGGTGGCGCCGGCAAAGTCGGTCATCACACCCGTCTCGTTAAAGTCTTCGTACTTCTTCACTTCGGTCTTGGTGAGGGTGGTGGTCAAGCCCAGATCGAGCCCCATCATTGGGCGCCACTTGAAGTCGAGCTCGGCGCCCATCACCTCTGACTCGTCGACGTTGCGTAGTGCGCCTAAAACACCAAAAGCGGTAACCAGATTGCCCTGCAGCTGTTTGTTGGTGTAGTCGTAGTAGTAGGCCGAGCCGTTGAGCTGCGCTGTGCCCTCAAGCAGCTTCTGCTTAAAGCCCAGTTCAAAGGCGAGGACCTCTTCGGACTTGACAGACTCCTGCTGCGAGTGGAGGTTCGATACAACCACGGGGAAACCGCCGGCCTTAAAGCCGCGCGAGAGGTTGCCGTAAACCAGCAACTCTGGGGTGGCTGTCCAGTCGAGGCCGATGCGGCCGGAGACGTTACTTTCTGACAGGGTTTCTGTATAGAGGCCGGGGGTGAATGTGGCATCCAGGCTGGCGCACTCACCGGCTTGGGCGACAGGCGCACCGCCAAAGATATTGGTATTGACGAAGGTGCTCAGTTCATTGGGGCCCATGGCGTCGTGCCAAGCGTACTTGTTGTTGTCGCGGCTACAGCCAGCAAAGCGCTTCTCTTCCTCGGTGTAACGCAGACCGACATTGGCCTTAAAGTCCTCGGCAAACTGCCAGTCGGCGTGGGCAAACAATGCCTTGGCGTCTGTCTCTGTATTGGAGTCGATAAAGATACTGTTGAGGCCCGGGGTGTTGGTGGTCAGTACCGTGGCCTGAACTGTCTCATCCTTGACGGTGTCTGTGTAGTAGTAGGCGCCCGCTACCCAGTCGACGCTGTCGGTAGCACCGCTGAGGCGTAATTCCTGGGACAAACCGTCGATATCGGTAACATTGAGACTCGACATGCCGGTGTAGCCTGTTCCCGAGACGTCATAGCCGTTAGAACGGCTGAACTCCTGGTAGGAGGACACAGAGGTCAGGGTCACGTCGTCGTTGAGGTTGTAGTTCACCGTCACAGTGGCGCTCTTGTACTCCTCGTCTCTTTTGAGGAAGTCGTGCAGATCACGATCCCAGCCGGCCGCCTTGTTACTGCCATCGCCGAGTATGCCGTTGGCGATTAAGTTGCCGCTCACGGGGGTGTTTGCTGGCGTCTGGAAGTCCCAGCCGGTTGCCTGGGCGGCCTGAGTATCGGACTTGTCAGTCCAATAGCTGAGACTTAAGAGCACATCGAGTTCATCGCTGGGCAAGAAATTAAACTGCAGGCGCGCGGACTGCTTGTCGACTTCACCGAGGTCGTCGCCGCCAGCGCTGTTCTGTTGCCAGCCTTCAGATGCCTGGGTGGTCTTGTAAGACACGCGGGCGTTGGTGGTGTTGCTGATCGCGCCGCCTAGATAGCCTTCGAGGTCGATATTCTTATAGCTGGAAACACCGCTCTTAATGCCAAATTCAAACTCGTCGCTGGGTTTGTTCGCAATGTATTTGATGGCGCCGCCGGTGGTGTTAAGGCCGTAGAGAGTACCCTGTGGGCCCTTGAGCACTTCGACTCGCTCGACGTCGAGCACGGCGCCACTGGTCATGACAGGGTAGGGCAGCGCGGCCTCGTCGACATAAACCCCCACGGTGGAAGCAGAACCGGCGGCATTGTCATAGAAACCTATACCGCGAATGCTGTACACGGGGGAGCCGGTGCCAGCATTGGCGTAAGTCAGGCCTGGGGTTACAGCGGCCAGGTCGCTGGAGTCAATCACGCCCATATCGCCCAGGGCCTCACCGCTTTGGGCGACGATGCTCATGCCTATGTCCTGGCTCGATTGCGCGCGCTTTTGCGCGGTGACCACAATTTCTTCAAGCATTAAGCCAGATGATTGTGCGTAAGCACCGGTCGAGAGTGTGGCCGCAATAGCCGCGGTTAATAGGGATTTTTTCATTGTCTTTCTCTCCTTCGATTGGCTCATGCAATAACACGGTGCCATCAAACCTATAGTTGTTATGGGATGTTGCGAGGAAAGAATATTAGAGTTGCAGGAGGGGAGCTTGACCCCTAAGGACACCGGCTTGACTCTGGAGGACATTTCCTGTCGCTGAAGCATGGTTTTGACATCAGTGACGCTATTTAGCGCGATTGAAGGTAGAGCTGATTTAAAGTGCGCGAGCAGTGAACACTCAGTTCTGTTGTTGCTTGCGCCACTCAAGGGGAGACATTTGGTGTTTTGTTTTGAAGGCTCGAGAGAAAGCGCTGAGTTCACTGAAACCGACCATTTCAGAAATCGCCGTTAGTGGCAGAGCGCTATCCTGCAAAAAATGTATGGCAGTCGAAAGGCGTATGTCGGATCTCAGATCGCGAAAGGTCGTGCCGGCACTTTTTAAATCGCGCTGTACTTTCTTGGGGTGTAGGCCACTCAAGAAGGCGATATTTTCAAGTGTGCAATTTTCACTGCGCAGCAGTTGCCTTATTAATTGTTCGAATCTGCTGAGCGGGTCGGCAACTCGGCTCTGCCCTAGCAGGGTGACTTCATGTGCCAAGTGCGCTTTTATCTCTGGGCTGGCAGTAGCCAATTTGCGCTTAAGGTCTGTAGCGTAAAAGCCAAAGGTAGTGTCTGGCTGTTCGAACTCGACGGTGCAGTCAAAATGTCGGGTGTAATCCCGGTGATTCTCAGGCGCTTTGTGGGCAAAGGTGACGTAGGCGGGCTTCCAGTCCTGCCCCAGCAATAGGCGA
>Ga0105348_1002699_pt1 | contig 10373 bp, 17 predicted proteins | sample EN8Hudsemesocosm_2_FD_83504 | JGI IMG/M metagenome (GOLD analysis project Ga0105348, IMG submission 83504) | Methane-oxidizing microbial communities from mesocosms in the Hudson Canyon - EN8C Hudson Canyon | ecosystem: Environmental > Aquatic > Marine > Cold seeps | place: Hudson Canyon...
AGGCCAAATCAACCCAGAGTTATCAAGCGAAGACCGAAGAGTTATTCTCTAATGACGAAGCCAAGAAATGAATATGCAACCAGTTGATATAAAAGGAATTAATGTGACTGGTAGCGGCATTAGGGTCAGAGCCATTTTTTCGTTTTAAATTTACTTTTACAGCTGCTTTATCAATCCCTATTCTTAGCAACCTCATTAACACGATAAGGCACTACATCTATTTTCAAACCTAAACCTGTAAAATCAAGGGCACAATCGGCTTGATTTAACCTAGGAATGCTTCGTCTGATTATGTCAATAATAGCAATGCCTTGCATTATTAACGAATAGAGGTACTATATTACTATGATTAAAAATTATGCCAATAAACTTACCCAGCAAGTGGCAGAAGGTAATTTTTCAAAGAAGCTGCCCAGCACCATTAAAACAAGAGCTTTAATGCGATTAGTTCAGCCAGATAACGCCACCAGCATTGATGATTTAAGATTACCGCCATCCAACCATCTGGAAAGGTTAACAGGTGATAGACAACACTAATACAGCATAAGGATAAACCAACAGTGGCGGTTATGTTTTGAGTTTGAAAACGGCAACGCCTTTAATGTGGAAATAACAGATTATCACTAGGAGCTAGATAATGATTAATAACCCATTTCCCCCCGGTATCTTTCTGCAAGAACTGCTTGAAGAAATGAATATCACACCTTACCGGTTGGCAAAAGATACCTTTATGCCTGCAACTCGTGTAGGCGATATTTTGAAGGGGCGGCGCGCTGTGACACCCGATACAGCTTTGAGGCTGGCTAAATACTTCGGCACTACTGCTGCCTATTGGTTGAACCTACAAAGTAGTTATGCGCTGAGCCAATGTCACCCTGAGCATATAGAAGATATACAAGCGATTGCGTAAAAAACTTAAGGGGTCAGAGTAATTTTATTTCGTTTTTAATTTACTTTTACAGCTGCTTTATCAACCTCTACTCTTAGCAACTTCATCAACACCATAAGGCACTACATCTATTTTCAATCTTAGGGTGAGGATTTAATAATTTGCTGAACAAGCCGGTATGAAGCTTGCGGAATACAACATTTTCGCAATTGATGCGGTTCGTTCCTCACTACATCCTACGGGCTAAAGATACAACCAAGTTCCGCAGCTATTAAGATGTCCGTTTAAAAGTGTGGGTTATTTGCTTTGTACAGCAATAACACCGTCACTTGATTATTTTCATACAGATAAATCACCGAATAATTTTTTACAATTATTCTTCTGCATTCGCGGCCATTAATAGTAACCATTACTCCTGACTCTGGAAACATTGCTAACAACGACTTTATCGTTGTTAGCAATGTCATTCAAATAACCCCTAAGGAATACACACTCAATAAAACCCGAAACTTTAGGTTATGTAGCACTGCCAGTCCTCAAAGGACTGGCAGTGCTTGCGGATATTATTAAATTTTGATTCCTAATAAAACCAGCCGAAACATTTTGCTCTTTTAAATAGCCGTGTAGGGTGGGCAACGCCTTTCTGCCCACGCGATTAAACTGGACTAACGTCATTCCTAAAGAGATTAAAGTTGAATTAAAAATACAAATGATATACAGTTAATACTGATTGTATTTAAGTTGATGGCTTTGTGAATGAATGATTTAGAATTTAATTGGAATGACAAAAAAAATATTCTTCTAAAAAAGGAAAGAAATATTTGTTTTGAAGATGTGGTGACAGCAATTAAAAATGATAAATTACTTGATATTATAAAAAATCAAAGTGAAAATCATCCAAATCAATACTGTTTAATCATTGATATATCAAGTTCAGCATATATTGTTCCTTTTGTACAAGAAGGCAATATCTTTTTTTTAAAGACGATGTATAAAAGTCGAAAACAGACTAAAAAATATTTTAAAGGAGTTTAGTATGCCAAAAATAATTGAAACTACCGATGAACTAAAGATTCTTGAAGATGTAGAAAACGATAAATACCATTCATTAGAGAGTAATGAATTTGAGCCTATGATGGCAATGTTAAAAACGGCTAGTGATAACACTATTGAGAGACTAACAAAAAAGAAAGCGATTAATATTAGACTTTTAGAAAGTGATATTATAAGACTCAAGTCTATGGCTCTACATGAAGGAATGCCTTATCAAACCTATATTTCTCATATGATTCATAAGTTAACAACTGGGGCTTTAAAGATATAAGAAAAATAGAACTTAAGAGGCAGAGTTATTTTAATTTATCTTTACAGCAGTTTTATCAATCTCTTCTCTTAGTAACTCGTCACCAGTACGATAAGGTACTACATCTATTTTCAAGTCCAAGTCCATCCTTATCAGGGCTGTTATAAATTGTATTTTATATTGCCTAAACTGTTCCTTTGAAACGGCTATATCAATAGCTAGATCAATATCACCCCCTTTTTTTGAGTCATCTACTCGACTACCAAAAAGATAAATATCAACATCACCAAAGCTCATCAATACGCATTTGTTAATACCTTGTTTTAATCTACTTCCTAAGCGCATGATTATATTTTTGAGCAAATTTTAGGGCGTTTATATAATAACTTTCTAATCTGGCAAAGCTATTGATACAAAATTTCAAGTCTTGCAACGCAGCTTCTAAATTTTCTGGGTAATCATGCTCTAGCTCATTTCTTACCTCCCTTAGCTCTATCCAGTGTTCTAAGCTATCAATAATCCCTTCTTTCTCAACTATATATAAGACTTCGCTCATTTTTCCCGAATTAATCCCTGCAATATCAAGTAGAGGAGAAAATATTTTAGCGCCTAAAAAATCTTGTACTGATGAAAATCGTTTTAAATAGGCATCTAAAATGGCTTTATCTTCGATTTTAAGCGTATTAAAGTTTTCAGCGGTATAAATATCTGTTTTATCTGTTAGTTTATTTATCAGCTCTTTATAAGCTTTTAAAGCTAGGTAGTGCTTTTCTAATTTCTCAAATCGCTTCTTTAAGATTTCTTGTTTATTATTCATTTGTTTCTATTAAATAAGTACCGAGGCATAATTATTTTAACGGTTTTTGTAGGTTCGGGGATCAAAACGATCAGTCTCGATTGAAATTGCTTATTTCAATACCTGCTTATGGCTGATAACGCCCCCTTCACTCAAAAGATTTCATAGTGGCTCTTTTAGAAGTAGATTTATAGTAGAGTCCACTTTCTGAGTAATGAGTCATCCGAATAACTTAACCAAATAATTCAGCATGAGTAGCACAGCGCACCAATATTAATTCATTGGTTGTGCTATTAACACCCCAAATCAGTAAAAAGTCAGGTTGAATGTGGCATTCCATGTGAGGCTTCCAGTTGCCCGTTAATACATGCGGCCTATGTTGTTTGGGGATAAGAATACCTTGAACAAGATAATCATTAATTAAAACTTTTAATATTCCAGTATCTTTCTTCGGGTCGCGACTGGCGTTCTTTAAATCTTTTTTAAACTGGCGCTTAACTCTAATGCTGAGCATCACCCAGTACCTCATTAAATAGGTCATCTACAGAATCATACGTTTTTTCAGTTACGCTTTCCTTCATTGCTTCTAGTGTCATCTTATTAGGTATTTTAAGCTCAATAGGAAACTCCTGACGTAAGGAAACTTGCGTCAAAAATAAACGAATTGCTTCTGTCATGCTCATTCCCAAGTCGTCAAATACCTGTTCTGCGCTTTGCTTTAATTCGTGACTCACCCGTGCTCTAACGATTTCAGTTTTTAGCGGTGTCATAGCGGCAATACCTTTAATGAAAAACGCCATTAGTGTAGCACATACGAACCACATAAAAGTAAAATATGTGGCTCTTTGTTACCAGTAATTAAGGAGTCAGAGCCCAACACTGCCACCAGTCAATATAATATCAACAATATCAATTAGTTGAATACTCAAGGTGATGAATTTCTTTTCTAACCACCCGGCTTAAAAACTTGAGCCTTTCTAGTTTTTCTATATCACCTAAAATAAGCTTCATAAAACTATCCCGTTTTTCTGGGCAACTGCATGTATTGGCAACTGTTTTAAGTTTGGCGCTGACAGTAACACATCTACCTTCCTACCTTGAAAGTACCTTATGAGTTGAGCAATAATTTTAGCTGAAAGTTCTGCGGAGCTTTCTACTATGCTTGACAGTGTTATCAACAAATCAACATCACCGCCTTTTTTCGTCATATACTCTAGAACCAAACAGGATAACCTGCGCTTTCTCTCCTGCCAAGTTTGCTACAACCTGCTTAATCATTTGTACCTGTTCAGTTGTTAATCGCATATTGCCTCAGTTAGGTGTCAAACCGTTGCTTAATGACCTATTGTAAGGCATGAACTAACTAATTCCTTCTGCAACTGTGGTTTCTTCATATAAATCAGCGAGCGGTATTTGAATATGTAATGCGTCGATACTGGCTAGGTCTTGTGCTGATGAGTAGCTATGCAATGTCCAAACATGTTCACTTTGACGAGTAAAACAGTCGACTGACATTTTTTGCGCATCAATAAGCCAATATTCTTCTAGGCTGGCAAGTTGCTGGTAATATTTAAATTTATCGCCTCGATCATACGCTTCTGTTGAGGGCGAGAGTACTTCTGCTATAAAGTTAGGGTGTTCTTTGTAATATGTCTGATCTTTATCGCTAGGATTACAACTAACAAATACATCGGGATAAAAAAAAGCATTAGCCAATGCCACTTTTACTTTCATATCAGAAATATAACTGCGGCAAGGTTTTCCTTTGAGTTTTTGCTTTAATAACACCAAGAGATTACCAGCAATGGTGACGTGATTATCGCTTGCGCCTGCCATCGCCCAAACTTCACCCTTTAGGTACTCATGCTTAAATTCAGCTGTTTTTTCATTTTCTAAATATTCTTGTTCGGATATGAAACTGTGTTTGGCTGCAACAGACATAGTGTTTTCCTTTGTTGGTAAAACGAGTAAGAACTCGCTAAAGTATAGCTTTTATTGTTTTGGTTTACTTTTTTCTTGTTCCAAATTTCACTTGGGAATACACACTTTCACAGCCTCAGAGTTTGGGAACGAAAAAACTCAGCTTTCTAACAAATTCTAGGTAACTGTTCGCCACTCAATAAATCTAAAACTCGGCTCATGCCGAATTCAGTTTTTAAAGTGAGCATGCCCCGCTCTGCTGTTTGCTTAACTGTACCAATAATATTCGCCTGCTTACCTAAAGGATAATTGCGCATAATCTTTAGCGCTTGTTCAGCATTATCTGCTGGCACTATTAAAGCAAAGCAACCTTCATTGGCAATATAAAGTGGATCAAAACCGAGAATCTCACACAGACTTTGTACATCATCATGAATAGGAAGATCTTCTTGCATAATTTCCATATGTACTTTAGCTGTTGTTGCTAGCTCAATCAATGTGCTCGCCAATCCGCCACGGGTTAAGTCACGCATACAATGAATTTCAACATCAGCTTGTAGCAAGTCATTGACTAAGCCAGAAACATCGGCGCAATCACTTTGAATATTATGCTGAAAATCAAAGCCATCGCGCTCTAACATTACCGCCAAGCCATGTCGGCCTAAGTCGCTATTGACGATAATGACATCATCAGGGCGAATCGCTTGAGCATTAATCGCTTGTTCAGTTTCTAAAATACCGACTCCTGCAGTGTTGATATAAACACCGTCTGCTTTACCGTGCTCGACAACTTTGGTATCACCCGTCACAATACTCACGCCTGCGGCATTAGCTGTTTCTTGCATAGAGCTTAATATGCGGCGTAAATCCTGAATAGCAAAACCTTCTTCTAAAATCAGTGAGCATGTGAGATATAAAGGTTTCGCGCCACTCATGGCTAAATCATTTAAGGTGCCGCAAACCGCTAATTTTCCTATATCGCCACCCGGAAAAAAAAGTGGTTTGACCACATAGGAATCGGTGGTAAAGGCAATATTTTCACTATTAATCGGCAAAACAGCGCTATCATTCTTTTGCGCTAAAATCGGATTATTAAAAGCCGGCTGAATCACGTCATCTAATAATTGCTGCATTAAGCGCCCGCCGCCGCCATGCGCCATAACAATACGTTCATAATGCAATGGCACAGGACAGTTTAGTTTTATTTCAGTCATTTTGATAACGTCGGTAACGATAATAAGCTGCGCAAGCGCCTTCTGAAGAAACCATAGTTGCGCCTAAAGGATGTTCAGGTGTGCAAGTGGTATTAAATGCGGGACATTGTGCCGGTTTAATCAGCCCTTTTAAAATTTCACCGCTGCGACATTCTTTGGGTTCATCAGGCTGAATATCGGCTACGGAAAAGTGTTTTTCGGCATTCCATGCGTCATATTCAGGACTTAAAGCTAAGCCGCTATTCACAATATTACCCATGCCGCGCCATTGTCGATCGACAGTTATATAGACTTGTTGCATGAGTTGCTGAGCGGTGACATTACCTTGCTCGGTGACGGCGCGTTTGAATTGATTTTCAACACGGTAGGTTTTCGCTTCCAATTGCTGTATGCATTGATAGATGCCTTGCAATATATCAACAGGTTCGAAGCCAGTAATTACAATCGGAACCTTATATTGCTCACTGATCGCATGATATTCATGATAGCCCATAATGCTACACACATGCCCTGCCCCTAAAAACCCTTACACGGTATTATCTGGCGCATCTAATAAAGCTTGCATAACAGGGGGCACGCGCACATGACAAACGAGCATATAAAAATTAGTTAAAGATCGTTGTTTCGCTTGGTAAATGGCTAAAGCACAAGTCGGTGCGGTGGTTTCAAAGCCCACGGCAAAAAACACAATTTGTTTGTCTGGGTTTTCTGCTGCCAAATTAAGTGCATCAAGCGGTGAATAAACAATGCGTATATCTGCGCCCTGAGATTTAAGACTTAACAAATCATCCTGAGAACCTGGTACGCGTAACATATCGCCAAATGAGCAAAGTATGACATTATCTTGCTGTGCAATCGCTAATGCTTTATCTATATAAGCAATCGGGGTGACACAAACGGGACAACCCGGACCGTGGACGAGGTTTATATTTGCAGGTAATAATTGATCTAAGCCATGTTTAATAATGCTATGCGTTTGCCCACCGCACACTTCCATAATCGTCCAAGGTTGTGTGGTAATATCAGCAATGGCTTGCGCCCATTTTTTGACGGTTTCAGGATCTCGGTACTCGTCTACAAATTTCATATGCTTTGGTTCCCTTGCAGTAATTTATATTTCGAATTTTTCTTATTGCCAAGCTCCAGCATCACACCCATTAAGTTAAGAAATTAGCTTAATGGGGCGCAGCGCTTTAGCCTGCTTTTATTGAAAACAGCAGGCTAAAGCACTGCGCCCCGTGTTGTTTTATTCTTAACTTATACAGTGAAACTTCAGCGGAAAATACAAAATATCAACCCTCTAAAGCACCCATTTGCGCAAACGCCAATAAGCTTTGCTCGGCTTCTTCTTGATCTAAAATTGAAATAGCAAAGCCGGCATGGACAATCACATAATCATTGATCTGCACTTCTGGTACATAAGCTAAACTAACTTGCGTGCTAATGCCTGAAAATTCAACCTGCCCTGTACGGCTTAATGAGTCACCTTCGCTAATACTGATAACTTTACCGGGTACGGCTAAACACATAAGTCTCTCTCATTCATTTTTATAAAAATGGGTATAGTATAACTGCCCTAAAGCAAGCCCTGCATCATTACTCGGAATTTGTTCATGACTATAAACCTGAAAGCCTGCCGCTTCTAATACTTGATGCACTTTTCCAGTTAAAGTCGCATTTTGAAAGCAGCCGCCACTTAAAACAATTTGCTTTTCGCCTGCTTGTTGAGCGATACGTAAAACAATATCCGCTAAAGTATTATGAAATTTTGCCGCGATCAGTTCAGCGCTTAACACAGATAAATCAGCTAAAATTTGCTGAAACATTTCCTGCCAATCAATAATAATGGGTTGCCCAGATATAAACGAGCAAGCATAGATTTCAGTAGTGCTTGATAAAGAAGCAACCGCTTCTAAACAACTCGCCGCCTGCCCTTCATATTCATTAACCTGACAAAGATTTAATAAACTCGCCACGGCATCAAATAGTCGTCCCATACTACTACTTTGCGGGGTATTTAGCTTATTTTTTAATGCCACTGATAACACCTGCAATTCATGATCTGTAAAGGCTTGCACACAAGCGAGATGCCTTGCCTCTATTAGCCATTGCTCACCAAATAATTGATACAGAATGGCTATCGCTACTCTGCGCGGCTCTTTATTGGCTTTATCACCGCCGACTAATAATAAGGGCTTAATATGTGCAAAACGCGCAATTGATTGGGATTTAATCAGAAAAAATTCCCCACCCCAGCTACTATTATCAGCACCTAAGCCAGTGCCATCCCAAGTAATAGCCAATACCGGAGGTTTTAATTGATGTTCAGCCATACAAGAGAAAGCATGTGCATGATGATGCTGAACAGCCACACTAGGCAAAGTACTCTGCGCGACATAGTGACTGGTAAAATAATCGGGATGCTGGTCATGGGTTAAACGCTTAGCTGATACTTTATAAAAAACCTGCGCATCAATCAATGACCGCCTAAAGTGCTCTTGGTTTGCCAAGCTGTGCATATCACCTAAATACTGACTAAGCAGCACATAACCTTGATAACTCAAGGCCCAGCTACTTTTTAAATGTCCGCCTAATGCAAGTATATTGCTATCAAGCGATAAAGGAACCGGTAAAGGCGCATAGCCTCGAGCACGACGTAAAACACGCGGTTTATTAGCTATCACTCGCACTATGGAATCATCTAAAGCACGCAAAATCACACGATCATGCATTAAATAATAATCGGCAATACCCGATAAAGCAGCTAAAGCCTGTTGGTCAGCTATGCAAATTGGCTCACCCGGTCGATTAGCACTAGTCGCAATAAGCGGTTGACCGAATGCTTGCATAATAAGATGCTGCAAACCTGAACTGGGCAACATAACAGCTAATAAATGACTGCTCGGTGCAACCGCCTGATATTGCGTTATAGATGCGTGTTTTTTAAGCAGTACAATCGGTGCCATAGCCGACTGCAAAGCTTCTTGCTCTTGCTCATTTACAAGACACAAAGACTTCACCATAGCCAAGTCAGTCGCTAATAAGGCAAAAGGTTTGCTTGGGCGCATTTTTTTTCGTCGTAATCGTGCAACCGCTACTTCATCCTGCGCATTGACTAACAACTGATAACCACCAATGCCCTTAACAGCGATGATTTTTCCTGCCTGTAATTGCTCTATACAGGATGCTAAAGCCAGCTCTTTAGTTGCTAACTCTTGCCCTTGTGCATTCATCCACTGTAGCGCAGGCCCGCAAATAGAACAGGCAATTGTTTGCGCATGAAATAGTCTATTTTCAGGATCGGTAAAATCTCTCTGGCAAGCGGCACACAGCGGGTAATCAGCCATTGTGGTTCTCGCCCGATCATACGGTTGTTGCTGCATAATGCTATAGCGCGGGCCGCACTGGCAACAACTGATCAAAGGATATTGATAATACTGGCTGGCAGGATTGAATAATTCAGCAACACAATCTGGACATGTTGCTATATCAGGCAGTACAAATAATGAAGCTTGATCATCAAACTGGCTAGGTTTAATAGTGAAATGAGGGAAATTTTCTAAAGGAACAAGCTCACTCGTTAGTGATTTTATTTGCGCAAAAGGCGGTAAATTAGCTTTTAATTCAGCTAAAAAATTCTGCTGTAAGTCGGAAGCACCTTCTATATGTAAACTAATTCCAGAACTGGTATTGGCGACCCAGCCTTTTTGCTGATATTGACCGGCCAATCTATAGACAAAGGGACGAAATCCAAAGCCCTGTAAAAATCCATTCAACTGTATGTGTAGATGCTTCATAAACTATAGGCATAAAAAAAGGCCCATACCCATAAGATATGAACCTTTTCTACGACAGCTAAGCTGTCATTTAATTATTTAATTGATGCAGCGATATGGTTGAAAGCTTCAACTTTATCTTTACCTACTTTAATAAGGTCCATTCCAGTTTCTGAACCATCGCGATTAAGCCAGGTGTTTGATAGACGATTTTGCCTAAAAAACCAACGATAGGAAGCCCGATTAATGCCCCAATAAAAGTATTTAAGCCAAATAAACCCAATAATTTAGTAATCATTACTAATGCATCTAAAGGAATTAATACCATTGCACCAAAATACGCAATAACCATAAAGGTAAAAATAACAAAAACTACAAACTGAATAAGTCTAACTAAAGCAACATTAATTTTTTTCATTTGAATTCAACTTCCTAATAATAACTTTAAAGTAGACCATGCAATCCACTCGTTGAG
>Ga0105348_1002701_pt1 | contig 10369 bp, 10 predicted proteins | sample EN8Hudsemesocosm_2_FD_83504 | JGI IMG/M metagenome (GOLD analysis project Ga0105348, IMG submission 83504) | Methane-oxidizing microbial communities from mesocosms in the Hudson Canyon - EN8C Hudson Canyon | ecosystem: Environmental > Aquatic > Marine > Cold seeps | place: Hudson Canyon...
AACTCCGCTTTATAGCCTCAAGCTTATCTCGAAATGCTTCACGACAATGTAGAATATGGTGCTCAGGAAGGTTCACATCACCCATAATTTCGATCAACTTATGCTCGTCAACTTCAAAGGTAGCCACAACACAGATAACTTCCTTTTCTTCTTCTGTTTGAGCTGCCGCTATCAGGTCTAAGGTAGAAACACCCTCGACATATCGTTTATAAAAGTACTCTGCCAACAGCTCAAAAGACATCTGACAAAAACAATGCTTTGGATGTGACAAATGAGGAGACAAAGGCATATATGTGTTGATACCAGTACGATGAGTTAACTAACCCCCTCAGTATAGACAGATAACTCCAAAGCCATCGATCTAATCAGTGAAGTAGTCAGGGTAATTTCTGAACCCTTTTAACGTACCATGGTCGATAAAGATAATTCATATCCATCAAGGCTAGTCTATGAGCAACCAACAAGTGTTAAACGTACGATCAAATATATTCAAGACATACATTCTCTTTGTGTCCTTTTTATTAACTAGCGGTTATCAATTAAGCGCTAGTGCAGCCGAACAAGAATTCAACAGCACTAAAGAACGCGTACAGTTAGTTGAGCTTTATACATCTGAAGGCTGCAGCAGTTGTCCGCCTGCTGACCGCTGGCTATCTAGCCTTATTGACCACAAAGACCTGTGGACGAAAGTAGTACCTATCGCATTTCATGTGGATTACTGGGACTACATTGGCTGGAAAGACCCCTTTGCCAGCCCCCGCCATACTCAACGTCAATATCAATTTAAGAACCAAGGCCTCAGTAACTCTGTCTATACTCCCGAAGTTATTCGCAATGGCTATGAACTAAGAGATTGGTATCAAACATCGGCTTACACTCCTACGAAGGGCCAAGATATTGGCGAGCTTAAAGTAAAATTAAAAAACGGCATCGCTAACATTAGCTTTATTCCAACCCCTGACACTGATGCTCCCCTTGAAGCAAACATGGCTTTATTAGGGATAGATTTAGCGACTACAGTTAAGGCTGGGGAAAACAGAGGAAAAACGTTAAAACATAATTTCGTCGCGCTAAATTGGCAAAAGCAGACAGCAAATTCCGAAGATAATAAGTATCAATGGTCTCTGCCCTTACAAAACAACAGCAAGCATCAGGCAAAGGCCATTGCCATCTGGGTAAGTGTGCAAAATGACCCTAGGCCAATTCAGGCCGTCGGAGGCCTGTTACGATAACTGATAGTAAGTGCATGCCGACCGCAAATTCAATCACTGCTGCGAGCCAGGACATAGGCTACAAGGCAACAACTAATAAGCCTCCGATAGTTAAAATCTGACTATACTCACTCTAATCTAGCCAGCTAGATAGTCAGATACTGGCTAGATTTCCTGGAAATTCGGCATAGAGGGCGCACTAAGAGTGAACGTGTTAATCGTTGATGATGAACTAACCAATCGCATTATTTTGTCAGAGATGCTAACGATATCTGGTCACAAGGTATTCGAGGTAGAAAGCGGTTTCAGCGCCCTGGAAACACTTACAGAGTTAGAAATAGACATAATTTTGCTAGATGTCATGATGCCAGATATGGATGGCTTCGAAACAGCCAGTAAAATCAGACAGCTCGACTTACAAAAATATATTCCCATAATTTATGTAACAGCATTAAGTGACAGCCACCGACTTTCTTATGGACTCACATGGGGGGACGATTTCCTACTAAAACCAGTGGATCAAGAACTACTTATCGACCGGATAAATAATATTTACAGTAATTTTGAAGTCAACAACAAATTACGAAAAGAACATCGTGAAATGAAATTACGCTCTGAACAAGTTATGCAAGAGCACGTCATTGTTGAAGAAATTTTTGAAAAAATTATTAAAAATAATACCATAGATGGAAATCGGGTAAAATATATCGTAACTCCCATGTCTATTTTAAGTGGCGATGTTGTTTTATGCCGATGCCTTTCTAACAAAACTTATTTATTACTTGGCGATTTTACGGGGCATGGATTACCTGCAGCAATGGGTATAATACCAACCGCTCGAATATTTTTTGACATGACAAAGAAGGGGTCATCTACGGCTGATATTGCATCTGAGATAAATAAAGCATTGATAAATTACTTGCCTGACTATATGTTTTTAGCCGCCAACCTTATTGAAATTGATCACGACAAAAACAAAGCTACCATCTGGTCAGGCGCGATGGATGACATCATTCAAACTAACAGCAACGGTCAAATTAAGAACCTCATCTCTTCACAGCATATGCCTTTAGGGGTCCTCGAAGAAAGCGAATTTAATAACACCTGTCTAACCCATGATTATGAACAGGATGATAGACTTTATCTATACACCGATGGAGTAACTGAAGCAACGAGCATTAACGATGAATTCTTCGGTAGCGAACGCCTAAAGTCACTATTCAACAATGAGGATCCTCATCTTTTCCAGCATATTATTAATAGCGTCTTTATGTTCACACAGGGAAAAGAACAAGCTGACGACATATCTTTAGTGGAAATAACCCTTAATTAATAAAAACTATTAATTATAGAAAAAAGTATAAGTGCCTACTATAAGTTTAACTCTCTTACCCATCCACTCCCATTTTTTTACGCCGGATCACGCCTAAACGCCTAGCAATTCTTTGCATATCGGCGACGGCATCACTTTCGTCCATTATTTCTAGTCCGAGCAAACTTTCCAAAACGTCTTCCAAAGTTAGGATACCTTGCATACTTCCGTACTCATCGACCACCAGCATAATATGAACACCTTTATTGATAAATTCTTCAAAGGCCTGCAACAAGGATGACTCATCTAGAATAGCAAAAAGCTCTCGACGAAAAGATCTTAGCTGTTTGTCGCCCTGACCTGAAGCCTGCGCTACTAACAGCTCATCACGCAACACAAAACCTGTCACATTTTCAGGCTCTTTATAAATTGGGATACGAGAAAATCCTTTATTACTATATTTATCCAACATTTCAGCAACACTGCTTTCTTGGGACAAACCAAACACAACAGAGCGCGGCGTCATCACACTTTTAACCCGAGTTTCTCGCAGCTGGAAAAGATTTTTCAACATATGGGACTCTTGTTTATCCAACTGCCCCTCTTGCTCGCCTAAATCTGCCATAGCAGTAAATTCCTTACGGCTAAAACCTTTTAACGAGGGTTCATGGGATAAGCCTTGAGTTAACTTGTTGGATAAGAGAACAAAAGGGAATAGAGCTCGAACTAGAAAATTGAGTGTGTAGGCTGTAACCGGGGCAAGCTTTCGCCAATAATGCGCACCAAGTGCTTTTGGGATAATTTCAGAAAAAATTAGAATAATTAGGGTTAGAATGGCAGAAAACAACCCCACATAAACACTGCCAAATACAGCCGCAGCTTGGGCTCCAGCGCCTGCCGCACCTATGGTATGGGCTATGGTGTTCAACGTGAGGATTACCGCTAATGGACTGTTAATATCCTTTTTGAGCTTACGTAATAACACTCCATGGGGCTTACCCTCCTTTTCTAAAGCCACTATATAGGAAGTGGATATGCTCAAGATTACCGCTTCAGCGATAGAGCAAAGAAAGGAAAAAACAACGGCAACTAGAACATAGGTAAAAAGAAGGACCATAGAACAGATAGTATAGCCGAATTCATTCTCGCTAGCTCAATAAGAAGCCGTTGAAGCACTCGAACCACGGATTACTTGATCAATTTAAACGCGAAGCCGAAATACTAAAAAATACAATTATATTAGTAAGTTAACACCACATTCTGTGCTAGAAAATCCACCATTATTTGACGAATTTCGATTTAAAACCTTCAGGAACAGGGACCACCGCTTTCTTTTCATAATCAAAAAATAACATACTCGCTCTAACACGCGCAGCCTCCCGCCCCCTCGTGTTATTGGTAAAGCGATAGATAAAGTCAAAACTCTTATTGGTAAAATTGGTAGCAGCCACTTCAATTGCCAGCTCATTACCATAATCCATTTCAGAGATATACTGCACCTCGGAATGAGCCATAATGAGACCGGCATCCTCAAACACCACCGCATCACCATAACCCAAACTTTTAATAAATCGCATCTGTGCTTCCATTGCGATAGGTAATACACGATCAGCTCCCATATGATTAGCCGCATTAATATCTGAAAACAGCACGTTGTAATAAGTGCTAAAGTAAAATTCTTCAGGGAGTTCAATAATTCTTCGAGCCATAACAATCCTAGATATAAATAATACTTATTGAAGACTCACCTTTAATAGTCTTTTGCTATACCGATGGTTAGATAATATTCATTCTGCATGAAAGCTTTGCATATATGGATTATCCCTTCGGCGCTCTAATTTAATATAACCATGTGCGGTGGCTTGATGGCAGCTGTTACAGCTTGAAACCAAATCATCAAAGGCCTTATCGGCTTGCTTCCAATTCGCAGCCTTCACCGCGTCTTCCAACTTTTCAAATGCAGGCTTCACAGTACTTTCTACCATCTTCCCGACAGGAAAACCGTCATAGGCCATAACCTTTTCCGCCTCTTCAAGCACCTCTTCTACTTCATGGGCATAGAAAGAAGCCAATTCTTTATTGCTACTATCAATGGACAAACCCAACTTATGGGAAAAATACTGTAGCGAACTCATCAACTGAACTAATTCAACATCATCATCAGCATAAACAGTATTTACACCTTGGGTCAGGATCAGTGTGATACCGAGTAAAATTTTAATTCGTTTCATAGTAATTCCTAGTCATATTTGAATCGATCGATGTTAGGTCATCGCACTACACACTCTCTGATGATAGTCATACAAATCCACTATTTCTATATTATGCGGACCATACTCTCCACCTTTAAAGACAAGATCTTTAAAACCAAAACACTGATCTGGCCCTAACGTTAATCCGTCTTCTTTCAACATAGACTGTGCATCCAGTTGATACCATTCGTCTCCTAAGGCAATTTCCACTGGCGGCAAACCATGCTCAGCAATAGCATCACTGACATTACTAATTTCACCATCAGTCAAACTGTAAAGAAATATGTCATCATCAATCTGCACAAAAAAATCACCAAATGGCGTGATATCCAATATCTTTGCGCCTGATGCAAATCCCCAAATACTTTTAATCTTCTCGCAATCAATGCAACTTACATCTATTACATAACTCATCGTTTATATTTTCACCGTGTCTGTAACTGCGTCAGTAAAACCTGACAAACCATAAATACGATGCTCTAGTTGAGTCCGCTGATCATCAGATAGTTTATTCCAGCTTTCAGATAAGTCGCGCCATACTTGCAGCTGAAAGGTTTTAACGACGGCCTTGAAGGGTTTATTATTCAACACGCCTTGATAAATAGATTTCCTTTTTCGCAGAGCGGGCTCATTAAAAAGAGTTTCCCCCTGCTCCTTATGCATGAGGTAGGCTGTTTCATTCTGCTTCATAAGCGGTACAAAAGTATTCATCATGGTATCCAGCAACGGTAACAGGGCGTCAGTTATTTCAAGCTCGCCGTTAGCATCACCACTTACATGTTGACCATTTTTTATATTCACCAACCATTGATAGGTAATAGGTGCTCGCTGTTTCATATCCTCGGCGGCCGATGGGTCGTCTAATAACATGCCAATCATGCCGTAAGTGCTGGCATCCGCAATAGTAAAGCTATTCCCTAACAAGTATGGCTGAACCGCCAATACATTTTCCAGGCCAGCGAGATAATCAAGCCAAGCCTGCTCGAGTAAGCTGAAGGTTTCTGGCCAGCCTTCTATCACCGGGGCAGATAATTTTTCACTAACTCCCGCATCAAAGCCCTTAGGCGGCATACTAAATAGATACGGCAACCGAACAACCTGGCGCCTTGAAAACCAGACAGGAAAATTTTTCTTTCTCGAAACAAATGGAATACGGCTCATTTCCTGAAATAGCCGTTCACCCGCATCGTTGGTTTTAATAGAGCGAACCCAACGCATATAGTGTGCGAGATAAATACAAAACTCATCCATCGCCTCATCTATAAGCCGAGCAACAAAAGCCATTTTAGGGTCTTGCGGCCAGAGTTTTCGTGTAGCGCCTTTATTGAACTCATTATCCAGCCAGCTGGCAATGGCCGTCGAGTCATACTGAATACTCCCATTAGGCTCAATAAGGAAAGGGACTCCCGGATACTCATCTAATGGGGTCATGGCGGGATACTTAGTAATACTGCCCTTTTTCGTCCCACGAGCGATTCTAAAAGCCGTATATAGATTACGTAACTTCCCACCTTCCTTAGGCAAGCAGCGATAAGTATGCCCCGTATATAGAAGACAAGACTTTATCTTTAGAGAGAAAGGCGATAAGTCGGAAGTCCATAATTCAAATTCAGACATTTTCTATACTCCAGATTCCTTAGGCCATGTTCGTAGGATCATGTTCTTTGAACAATAGGGCTAATCTACACCGACCCCCCGCCTGGAGGATCATAAAAAAGGGCGGATTCTACACCAAAGCAATCCAAGTTATGGGCAATCCACATAAGACCATGGCAGTTTGTCACCTAGCGACTATAAATATAGTAAGCATATCTGAACTATCCCTAGGCCATTAACCCCATGAAACAGCCGAGACTATCTTCCTTACTCATACTGATATTGTGCTTACTCGGCAAAACTCAGCTTTGCGCTGCTGATGATGTCATTCAACTCTGGACCTATTATACATTCCCCCCCTTCACCACTGATATTGATAAAAGAGAAGGGCTTTCCTTTGACTTTGCCGAGCTGCTGAATAAAGAGCTCGCCAATATCGATAACTCCAAACAACAAGTCACAACCCGCTACTTACCCAGACCACGAATCAACAAGTACCTTGAACGAGGTGATAACGCCGTTATTCTTTGGGTTAATCCGATCTGGTTTGGTGATAGCCAAAAAGAAATCTACCAATGGACCCCACCCATTATTTACGACCGCAATGAAGTCATCTCTAGAATCGATAAGAAGGTGAACTATAGCGAGCCTAATTCATTAGCTGGCCTTAAGCTTGGCACCACCTTGGGCCACAAATACAAGAACCTAGATGCACTGTTTAAATCTGGTGTTATCACCACAGAAGAAGCGAGAAAAGAAGAAATAAATATTAAAAAACTACTGGCGAATCGTATTGATGTCACCATCATGCCTGCCACAGGCGCAAACTACCTTGTTAGTAAACAACAACTTCAAGGTAAGCTACACTTTTCGGCGACACCACATCATGAATATACTCGCCATATTTTGGTCCGCGCAAAAGACAAGAACCAAGAAAAGGTGATGATGCAAGCTATTGACCAGGCAATAAAGTCTGATGATTGGCAAGTACTATTAGAAAAGTACTCTCTAAAACAGACCCAATAACTTGCAATGTAAAAACATCTTACACCTTTTCTTCGCAACTTAAAGAACTAGCCCCATCACCCGCTCCACAAACCAATAAGCACTCACAACACCTACCAAATATAACACACTTGTTGGCAGTGAAATTGCCGAAGCTTGCGCACTAGCTTGTGATGCACTTTGAATAACAGCTTCAGATTTTTTCCGCCAAAAAATACCCATTAGCAGTTTCAACACAAACAACACAGCAACAACAAATATCGCCTGCCCTAACTCGACACCAATATTAAAAAAGGCTAAGGCTGGAATTTTCATCGCTTGAGGCAAACCTAGCTCACCCAAGGCACTGGCAAAACCAAAGCCGTGCAACAAACCAAAAATACCAGCAACCGTTGCCGGGTATCGCCATACCAATGAATCCCGCTGCTGATTCTTACTGGCTTTCACCATTTCCACCGCTAACATCACGATACTCAATGCGATCAACACCTCAACCACATCAACACGAACTCGCCAGATACCCAAGGTAGCCATACCCAAGGTCACGGAATGCGCCAAAGTAAATCCAGTGATAGTAATAAGAATACGACGTAGGCTGCCTGCAATTTGCATTAAACATAAGACAAAGAGCAAATGATCATAGCCTTCCAGAATATGTTGAACACCCGCGACAATATATTGTTTAGCAACTTCCCATCCACCAAGCTGTTTCGGCAACAGAATCCGTAACTCTTCAGGTCCATTAAATAAGCTCAGCTGATCACCATTAACACGTTCTAACTGAATAAGAGTCGACAATGCTGGATTGCTCTTCGGATAATACAAGACCACGTCAATGCTATCCTCTTGACTCTTGCTCTCTTGGCCCTCAGCCTCTAAAACATCACATCGAAATTGTTTGGTACCCGTCAATGCTGGACGTAAGCGCCCTGAACTCTGCTTACAATTATTACCTTCCAAGGTAATAAAGGGCTCAGTCCCCGATTCCATCACCGGAGGAATTTTCCAACGCAACTTATAAGCACCTTCCGCACTTTCTTGAATTTCGATGTAAACCGGACGACCTTCGTGAGCCAAACTTACATTAGCCAGCAGAAGTCCGAAAAATAGATAAACAATAGACACAAGCCATTTATTGCACATTTTCAGCCTCGCCTATTTTTGATGCACTATCCTCAATAACCTGCGACTTATTGTTCTTCGCCTGTTGTGCTTGTTGTGCCTGCTCAGCCTTCTCTTCTGGAGCCAAGTCACCTTCAATGGAATATTTGCTAATCATTTTTTCTAATGCATCACGTCTAGCGGCATCCAACTTAAGTCGACGAGCACCTTCCAACACCAATCCCGCGACTTCTTCTAGTTCAGGCATACGGCTAGGAAGGTTTTTGGTAACCATCACTAGATGTACCCCATATTTCGAAACAAAAGGCCCCTGCCATTGCTGATTTGACGCAGGCAAAGCAAACACGTTTTCAGCAAGCTTATCGCCGAAATGACTTTGCACAAACGCTGGCGTTCGGTCGACATAGTTACGATGAAACAGAAAACGATCACCAAAGTTTGGCGCATTTTCAAAGGGTGCTTTGTTATCATTCAGTTGTTGCAATGTTTCTTGCGCGAATGCCATAGCACTTTCATCACCATGCTTGCTGACATCAAAGAATACATGGGTAAAAGTAACCGATGCATCTATTTTATAATCATCTTTATTGTCAGCAAAAAACTGTTCCAGCTCACCTTCGCTAACTTTAGCCACATCAGTAATAAAACCACGAGTTACATAGTCCAATTTTTGAATCAGTCTGCGACGGATAATTTGATCATCTTCATCCAGCCCCAAGTTTAGCGCCTCTCGGTAAAGCACCTCATCGCGAACAAAATCATTCACCAACGCTTCCTTTGCATCAGCTGTTAGCCCCTGCCAATGAGCATCTGCTGCTGCAGCATTAAAAGACTTCTTCTGATATTGCAGAAATTTAATGAGCACGGGCTCATTAACCTCAATAGCATAAGGATTATCAACACCACCCTCATTGGGTAAAAACGTTTCCACCAGATAGAACAGCACCACACCTATAGTAATAAACTGAACGAGTGGTTCCTGTAGAGCTTTTCCTAAACGACTAAACATGACTCAGACCTTCTAAAAAAATAGTACGCTTTCAATAATCAGCGGATGCTGACAATAACAAACAATACCAGGCGTTTTTAACACCTTTCCAGATACATTTATCCAGATAATAAAGCCACCCTCTTTACCATAAAGAGGGTGGCTTTATACAAACAACAAGAATAACTCACATACCACTTTAATGGTGTAAAACCGTGAGGTTATTTTATTAGGGCGTATACCAAATAGGCGATGTGTAAGCACGCTCTTGGATTACCGCAGGACCTTCCTCTGGAAGCAAAACTTTACCATCGTTTAGTTCCTTCGCCGCTACCGCATCAAACAAAGAATGACGTGGTGTCGGAATCTGCATTACTCGTACATAGTAGAACGCACGCTGATTTGCATCGAAGCTAGGATCTTCCCAAACAGTAGCCAATTCAGTGGCACCTATAGTGTTAGTATAAGCAGCAGTTTCACGATCTACGGTATCACCTACGGCAGGTAACTCACCTTTAGCATCCAATTGACGATTATCAGACCAAGCCACATTAAACACTTTTTCTTGGCTATTGCCTGCACTATCCAACCAGCCTTTAACGACTTGTACACGATCCAAGTTTCCATCTACAGGGTCTTTAACCGCACGAATTAACAACTGAACCTTACTATCCGCTGATGCTGGACGCGTTAAGTCGCCCCCCATAGGAACACCTTGTGCGTATCCAATATCAGCAATATTTTCAGCTTGCGCCGCATTGTCGTCAAAGCCCCAACCACCAAACATACGTACCGCAATACGCGGCCCGGTAGTCGCATAAACTTCCCGACGTTTAAACGCTGAGTAGATACCTTGGCGGGTATTCTCTGTAGCCCAAGCAGC
>Ga0105348_1002703_pt1 | contig 10364 bp, 7 predicted proteins | sample EN8Hudsemesocosm_2_FD_83504 | JGI IMG/M metagenome (GOLD analysis project Ga0105348, IMG submission 83504) | Methane-oxidizing microbial communities from mesocosms in the Hudson Canyon - EN8C Hudson Canyon | ecosystem: Environmental > Aquatic > Marine > Cold seeps | place: Hudson Canyon...
AAAAAAAGAGACAGAAAACCCCAGCTTGAACTTATCGAGGGCCACACTTAAAACCAACAAACCAACAAACCAGCGGCAACAAGCAGCCCTCAAAGCTGTTGAGACCGGCGGCCTAATCAAGACCCTCAGACACTTATACTACAACCCAAAAATGTAGTGTTCAGTCAGTCATGAACCGAACCACGGTAAATCTTATTTTTCAAAAACCTTTGCAACTCATACGGAACCAGAGCAAAGAAATAGCCAAAAAAGCGATGCGACTTTAATGCGAAAATTATTTTTACAAGACGCAAACGGAAGGAATTACCTACAGTATTATCCAGCCGATCATTAAGTGCCGACAAAAGTTTACGAGACAAAGATAATGAAGCAGCATCACAACCCCTTAGGTGAGTGACGTAATGCGTAAGGTAAAAACCCTCTTCTTTTTCAGCTTGAGGCCACTGACTAATCTCATCTGCCACCTTGAACTCAGCCCAAAGATTAGAAAAAACCTCTTCGATATGGGGCGTTTCATAAGAATCAAAAACTACAGAATAGGGACGGTTTTTAACACGCTCATACTGAGCGCCAATCCCAGGTACAACAACAGGGTAACCACGCTCCAGCGCCAAGCTCAGAGTGTAGCTGTATGTCTCTGCCCACATAGCGGGAAACCAAATTACATCGGGCTTAATCTCATCAAGAAGACCGTCCAGATCTTCTTCGGCATACGCCCCCGTAGTACGAATACAAGAGTCCAACTCCCTATACGAATAACCAATCAAGTAGAATTTAATACCAGATTTTTTCTTGTTCAACGACACCGCTATCTTCTCAAAGAAGTCAGCGCCTTTTTCTTTGCCGATCGCACCAATAACCGCAACCCTCAACACTGAATCGCTTTTTTTAACAGTCACAGCGGGGTATAAACCAAAAATCTCCTTATCAACGTGCTCAACCAAACTATAGTTAAACTCGGGATAGGCAACAGAATAAATCTTAGCAACATACGCTGAGGGGGCTATTATTTTATCTGCCCGCCGAAACAACTTCTCGACAGAAGCACTCCAACGCTCACAACTCATGAACGCAATATTTTTCTCTGTCACCCTCCGCCTGACACCACCAACACTAGCGGTAGCTTCGTTATAAACACCGGAGTCATCATAAAGAACCGGGCTACCCGCGATAAAGTAATAATCATGGAGCGTAATAAACAAAGGGCAAGACAGCTCTTCAAGTAAATTAAAAACGAGAGACTCAACCCCCATAATATGGTTCACATGAATAAGGTTAAAGCCAATGAATTTCAACAAGTCAGTGAAGAATCTTTTCTCTTTCTTAGGGTCTATATGAATCCCCGCCAACCCCGTCCAGGCAGGGAACTCAAAACAAACTCTCTCGCCTTCCACAGGATAAAGCCTGAAAAAGTTTGCACCCTCGATATGGCTCGACAGCTCATCTATATAGCGCTTGGTACCACCACCCTTGCCATGGCAAATGGACAACACACAGTCATCTGAAGATGAAAAATAGTTCGCCAGCGCAGCTACCCTTGAAGATCTTGGCTGATCCTTTTCAATAAACCCGTAAACTTCAGGGAGATAAGACGGATACCTTTCATCAACTTTTTTTACAGCGGCCTCGATCAATGAGCTTTTCTCAGCACCAAAACTTTCACCACCAGAGTGAAAAACAAATACATTTTCGGCCAGTAAGTTTTTGTAACCTGCAGCCACAAACCGCTGACACAGATCGTTCTCCTCACCATAGCCTCGGCCAAAGGCCTCCTCATCAAAAAAGCCAACACAATCAAGCGCATCTCGCGATATATACATGCAAAAGCCAACACCCGTTGGCATTTGGATCTCACCGACCGTATTCTTTGAAAAAGACTGATCCAGCAATGCCAGATCAACATGGCTTGGCAAAACATTGTCTACGCATAACTTAGGAAATGAGCATATTTCACCATTATTGGTGAACGGAGTAATACTGCCAACACAGTCGAAGTCATTGGCGATTTTGATCAATCTATCCGCCCAATCACCATACACTTCGGTGTCACTGTTAAGAATGATGCAGTCTCGATTAGCCGTATATTCAAAGCCTTTATTAACCGTCTTAACAAACCCTAGATTTTCACTATTTTGATACAGCGTTATTTCGCCACGAGTTAAATAGTTACTCAGCAATTCCTCAAGACCAACCTCACCAGAACAGTCATAGATAACAACTATTTCAATATCCGACTGATTGTCAGCCTGACTCGCTATGACGCTATCGATACACCTTTTGACTATATTGATGCCGTTATAGACTGGTATTATTACAGGGGTTGCCATGCTGTGGTACCATTTAAAATTTTCATCATTAGACCTCCAATTATACGGGGTCCATCAAAATTAGCACGACAAAAAGCCATGAAATCACTAAGTTTACCATTAAAAAATAAGATTAAATTTAGCTTCATTGTTATTAGCTATAACATGAGCCGCGAGATCCACAGGACACTCACTTCACTTAAAAGGGGCTACCAGTGGGGCATCGAGGGCATCGAGTACGAGGTTCTCGTTGTGGACAACGGGTCCAAACCAGCACTTACTCACTCAGACATCAGTCAATTCGGGGAAAACTTTAAACTCATTAGCATCACGCCTGATGAGGCATCACCATCCCCCGCCAAGGCACTAAACATAGGCGCCAAGAAAGCCCGAGGCGAGTACATCTGCCTCATGATTGATGGCGCCCACCTACTGACACCCGGCATCATCCATTATGCAAACCTTGCCACCAAAATTTACCGCCAACCCATAATCACACCTCACTACTTCTTCATCGGCCCTGGCCAGCAGAGCGTCACCACTAGCGGCGGCTACAACCAAGCAAAGGAAGACGAACTCCTCCGGAGTATTCAGTGGCCTAAAGATGGCTACAAGCTGTTTGAAATAGGCGAAATAATTGGCGAAACAAACAGAAACTGGCTGATGGAAAAATTTGAGTGTAATTGCCTTTTTATCAACAAAGATACATTCTTCAAGCACGGAATGGTCAATGAAGCATTCAGCCTGCCAGGGGGAGGACTGGTCAACCTAGAGCTGTACAAAAGAATGATTGAGAAATCCAACACCACGGTAGTTGGGCTGATAGGCGAAGGTACATTTCACCAAGTTCATGGCGGAGACACAACAAACAGCAGCGGTAAAGAGCGGGCTAAAAAACTAAAGACATATCACGCCGAATACTTCAACATTACAGGGGAAAGCTATATGAGGCCGAAAACAAACACCCAATACCTCGGCCACACTCCGAATATAGCGGCCATTAAGGATGCGATAAATAAGACCTAAATTTAGCCCGCAGCTTATAGAGTACATTTCTTACAATCGCGGCGAATCTATACGACAAACTATGATTATATCTATGCTCACTGCCTTCCAGTCTATCCACCTGAACGACAAGCCCCTCATTAATCAAATGTTGTTCGTTAACCACAGCATTCTTGTACTCTATCACCCCTCTAAGTATATGATTTGAACCTGTCAAAATGGGCTTAAAATCCAGCATTTCACGATAAATTTGATCCAGTACAGACCAGCTCTTTTCATCATCAGAATCAATTAATGCGAGCAACGCAGTATAAAATCGCATGTAGATATCCTCTTCCGAGACATCAACACTCGTGTCATCCTTAATACAGCTACGACCCCTCAATCTTGACCAGCGCTCGGCGTCCATATAGGAAAAAAACCAAAACACCAACGCCTCATTCTTACACAAGCCCAATGATTCGTAGTTTTCCTCTGCAAATGAATATGGATTAGAGATCACCAAACTAAGCGAAATATCAGTGAACGCATCATCAAAAATATCATACCAATACTCAGCAGTCCTATTGAGCAGCGGATCATAAACACACTTACCGTTAACGCCGCGAATATCAGCATGCAAACTAACTTTGGGGTATTTATCGAGCAACTCACCAATGCACTCACTTGAGTCGACACAGACCGTATGAAAAGCACTAATTTCGAAGGTCGACAGGATATGATGATTGCGCTGACGAACCACAGCTTGCAGATCATTATCTTGCCTATGCTCAAATGGGATAATACTGGTATTTACATCATTCGAAATCAGCCCCAAAAGAATACTCAGCTGTTTATTATCCACCTGCTTGCCATCATTAACAGACCTGCTCTCAACGTCAGTACTGGCCGTTAAAGAATATTTCGCGGAGTAGTCGATAAAACGTAAGGCTCGCCTATCAATGCCCCCATAAATTAAAGGCTCATAAACTGGCTTTATGAATTTCTCACCTCTTATTTCAATATACTCAACCTCAAATTCAGCAAAGCGGCCACCAGGCTGATTGGTCGATACACCTCCATGAAATTGATGGAAACTGCCTTCTCCCGCCAACACAAAAATGCTTGTTTCCTCATCCTCAGACAAGCGCTTAAATAAATCTAAATTTGCAAGCCCACCGCCCGCCGAAACAAAACGCTCGTCAAACCCCTCAAAACGGCTCCATAAATCTTTACGAAGAAGCAACGTGTTACATTCACTGATAGGCTCAAAAACGCCAGCACCTGAACTAGACGCTAACTCGCTAATTTCAAAAAGACTATAACCATCGGCTCGCCAATCAACCGAAGCCATCAGCTTATCCTCAACCTCTTGGCAATAACCCTCTGTAACCGTTTTCGACTGCGGACCTGGACCAAGGTGATACGCTAAAGCACTTACAACAGCATTTTCGTGCCCACTCAACGCTGAAAGTGATTGAAGTATAAATCTTGGCGTAACCATACGGGCGCCATCAATAAGAACAGCAACATAAGTGGCGTTACAACTCTTAACCGCATCATTAATAACACCAACCGGTGATATTGATGGGTTATCAATACTGATCAGCCGTATATTAGCGGCCTCATGAAAGTGTTGAGCCACGACTTGTCGAGGAGTGGAGCCATTATCGACCACCACTATCTCATAGTCACACCTCTCAACCCCCTCCTGGTAGTCGGGCAATAAGGTTTGTAATGTTCTCGGTAGTTCGCGCTGCATGTTGTAGCAAGCCACGACGATTGATAACTTATACTCACTCATTATTCAAAACCTCATACCAGTTTTACCATCAGGGAAAGCAAACTCACTAAAGAACCAGCATTCAATGGCGTACCTCTCCTGCGTCATACCCTTGAGCATACCAGTGCGGTGCACGTTCAAATGATCAAAAAGCACAACATCCCCCGCTTCAATAATCAAATGCTCATAACCATACTTCTTAATCTCACTCTCGACCAGCTCAGGGCCTAATGCCCAGCTATCAAATGCTCGATCAGTACCCGTCGGCAATACTTCGTGATACCTATTTGTAATAATATCCAAACTCGGTGCGTTAACCCCACAATCACTCAGGGCAACCCACATATTTAACGACCGAACATTCTCCCCGAGAAAAGCACCATCTTGATGCCAAGCAAAATCCCACTTATCACTATCGTCAGGCTCAGCAATACGCAACACCGATTTTTCAACGGAGAATGAAGCCGCCCCAAGAAGGTATTTCCGAACCAACGACTTAAACTTACCATCGTATAAAACACTCAAAAAGTCCGTCAAAACTGCAGGCGCCTCAGGCAGATAAACCGAGCGTTTGATCATATGACTTCGCCCTTGGTTTTGCCCCGACTGTAGAGCTGAGTAATGCTTCCGCCCATCATCTGACTCTATACCGGACTCTCTCGCAGCTCTCGCATCAATCACGCCTGCTTTCAGCACCGCCACCTCTGAAGGTTTAAGCCCACCCTTGACTATTAAAGTTCCATGATTACTCATGGCGTCGACCAGCAGCTCATAATTTAAGCACTTATAGCTAACAGTAGGGATTTTCTCGCTAGGGAAAGATGGCTTGATCTCACCCTTAACGTCAGAAGACTGACAAGGCACACTATCGCCAGACCTGTTATCAAATAATTCAAGTCGAGATGATATATTGTTCAGCTCAGCTTCTGCGGTTTTTTCCAGCCGCGTATATTCCTGCAAAGCGTCCAACCAGAGATCAGAGCCTTGGGTTGAGCGCAACCTCGCCAGCAATGCAAACTTTTGGCGAATTGGAAGAATGTGTGAACAAGCGAGGATAATCGGGGCGAGAAACCTAACCAGCAGTATATTGACAAGCCGTTTAAACAACATATATTTTCTCTTCCTGAATTTATTATTCTCAGCACCTAAAGATAATACCTCCCGAGCATTCCTAATTCAATCTGCCGACCAGTCATGCCTACATCATTAAGATCAAAAACACCATAGATATACGCCCAGCCATTCTATATAATTGCACCATTATAATAATTATGATTAAAACATTGTGACTACCAATAAGACCTTACTACTAATCCTTGGAATGCATCGCAGCGGCACCTCCTTGTCTACCGGTATCATTAGCCAACTAGGCATACCGCTCGCTTCAAGCGCTCACGCCTCCGCTGGAGAAGACAATCAGAAGGGATACTTTGAGGACCTTGGCCTCGCACGACTTCAAAATGATTTTTTGAAAAGGCTGGACTCACACTGGGCAAATCCAAACATCCTAGATCTAAAATCAAATCAGGCTGTAGAAATAACCTCGGAAATAATCGAATACCTTAATCAGCATCTAAAAGGCAAAGAAACTTTAGCCATAAAAGACCCTAGGATATGCCGGCTATTACCGTTATGGGTTGCCGCAACCAAACAATTAAATATAAACCTGAAAACTATTTTTATTTATAGAGACCCACATGAAGTCTCTGACTCACTCTACAGAAGAGACCTATTCCCAAGAACGCTATCAAACCTCTTGTGGCACACTTATTACAGCGACGCCCTCTCCTGCATTATCGAGAACAATATTGATTACCATAGCTTGTTCTTTGAAGAAATACTCAGCGACCCCAAAATAATTGGGCTGACATTAGAAAAGATGGGTATAACCAGAAAAGCAGAAATCGACTCTAAACTAATAGACAAATCACTCGTCACCCAGAGCAACTCTTGTCCTCCTGGTGAACTTTACCAAACGCTGATTAAAAACAGATCCGATGCACCGCAGTCTCTATCAAAAATCAAAGAATCGACCACACTGAGATCGAAAGAAATATCAGATAAAGACTACCACCTTCTTCTTGAGTACATGTATTCATCCCTGAATTTAAAAGAAGATTCTCGGAGAAAAATTCTAAATCTAGAATGGAAAATATCAGCACTTGAAAGTGCAAGAACGAACAGTATCGTTCATAAACTAAAGAACCTCTTATCATGACTCAAACCATACTCGATAATTTCTCTAAAACGCTATCTGCCTGCATGACAAATGAATGCTTAGCTGAAAGATCCATTGTGGTCGCCGAAGTCAGCACGCATACACATTTAAAACCCACTTTTAGCGTAGAAAACAAAATTTCTATTCTACAACGCCCTTCTTTTCACAATACGACTGAAAAGTTTGACTTCATTGTCATGCTTGATGCTCTTCAACGAAGCACAAACCCATATCAACTGATCATCGATTCAATCAAGCACCTTAAAGATGACGGTTATTGCTTAGTTCGAGCAACAAACAGTGCTGAAAACTCGTCCAACATCACTTGGACCGGTATTAATGATACCTGCCAAGCCAACAAACTGTACCTCGCAGCCAAGTGGTCCGAAGAAAAAAGCAATGACAGTGAGGAATATTATATCCTAAGAAAGATTGACAGCGATCTGCGCTGGGATAAGACCCTAATCAGTGAACCAAGTAACTTTCTTTTCACACCGGCATCGCATATAACCGACAAGATAGAAAAAGGCTCTATTGAGGTTGAAAAAACATCAGGTGCTATACATTATTTAGATTTTTTCAGAACAATACACCACACGCTATCTCCGAGAAACTACTTGGAAATTGGCATACGCTTTGGTAAATCATTCGAAATAGCAACTTGTAGAAAGACAGGCGTCGATCCTTCACCAGAATATTCAACAACCGATACAAACGCGACTATATTCCCCTTGGCCAGTGATGATTTCTTTGAAAGTCACGCCAACTATGAACTGCCTCACCACTTAGATTTTATATTTATAGATGGGATGCACTTATTTGAATATGCCCTACGCGACTTCATTAATACAGAACGATTTTCACATGAAAATAGCTTGGTTATATTTGATGACATTTTCCCGTCACACAACACCCAAGCACTGAGAAATAGATCATCACAAGTGTGGACGGGTGACGTATGGAAAATAATACCCTGCCTACAGAAATACCGTCCGGATCTAACCTTAATTGCTGTAGATACCAGCCCTACCGGCTTATTACTGGTCATCAACCCAAGCAGCAATAACTCCTCCCTTGCACACAACTACAACAATATAATAAAAGACTATCTAGACACTGAACATCAGGAAGTGCCCAAGAGTATTTTAGCAAGGGAGAATATTATATCCCCTTCTGATCCAGGCCTTATCACTTTACTGGATGCGTTAAGAGAAAAGCGACTAAACACGCTATCAAGCGAACTGCTTGAACGTCTATCGCTAGGCTAAACCCAGAGAAAACCTCTTGCGGAGAAGCTCTCGCAAGGGGCTTTCAACAAACTTAAATGACAATATCGCTGCGATAAAGACAAGAGTGACTGACCAAACTAGCACGCCGATACCGTCACCATAATGTGCTTTTGATAACTTAAATACAGGGTAATGCCACAAATACAACCCGTACGATATCTTACCTACGTAGACAACAACAGGGTGTTCAAAAGGTGTATCAAATGAATCACCTTTCAAGTAGATAACTGCTATCAGAGCGGCACTGGCCAGATAGACAAGAAGCAAGCCATATTTATACACATACGACTCATACCAAACAAACAGAGTCGTTGCTAACAGCATAAACAGTGATGCCAGTAAAATTATTTTTTTCTGCCATGAGACATTTACAGAGCGTAGAAACTTGAGACTGTTTTCGCCACTTACCAGTAACGCCAAAATACAGCCCGTTAAAAGTGAGTCCGCCCTAGTATCAAAACCATTGTACAACCTCTTTATAGAGTAAATGTGTTGATCTATTGATACATACCTATAAACAGCAACCAAACAAAAGAGAAGGCATACAAGCGCTAGCAGCTCGCTGTAGCTCCGATGTTTAGTCATCACAAGAAACAGAAGAGGCCACAATATATAAAACTGCTCTTCTATTGAGAGAGACCATGTATGCCCTAAATATGGCATCGCATGAACATCAAAGGCCCTCACCCAATTACTCACATAAAAAACTGCGGACAAGAATTCATACGAATAATTTTCAAATGCTATGCTGGTAAGGGTTATATACTGCCAAATACTCAAGAATATAAGCATAACTAACATAGCCGGAACAAGCCTAATAGCTCTCTTCAATATAAAGTTTTTAATATTGATATGACCAGACTTATTTTTTTCATCTATAAAGATCAATGTTATTAGAAAGCCGCTAATAACAAAGAAAACATCAACACCAACAAACCCCCCGGTGAACACTAGAGGGTAGAAGTGAAATAACATAACGACTGTAACCGCCACACCTCTAAGCCCATCGATTCCTCGTACATAGCCGACAGACATAATTAACTCTTTGCCTTTAAGAATGGTTTTTCAATATATAAATAACTCGCACTCGATAATATAATCGTAACGATTGCAGTCAGTAATAAGATGATAAGCGCATAGCTTTCGACATAGGCATCAACACCTAACATCGACTTCATTCGCGCTACCAGATAATAGATAATGGGCAAATGAAGCAAATAAACGCTATAGCTAATACGCCCTAAATATATAAAATATCTATTCACGAGCCATACTCGTAAGAAGAAGTGCCCCCCCATAAGCAGCACGTACATTATCAATCCCCACAGCAAAGACTCATATACATGATGATAATGCCATGTCACCTCCTGGATATGATCAGGAATCGTCGCCCCCTCCTGTAACACTACGGCCAACATCAGAAAAGACAGGGTAAACACAGCGGAGTTTATGTACACCCCATTAATTTGGCTTTTTCCATTCACAAATAAATAGGCCACAAGGATACCCACGAAGAAGGCAGGCCATCGGCCAAGTAACGATTTGGTTAGCCAATACCCCCCACCCGTATCAGCGGCATAACCGAAGACGAAGAAAAACAGATAAGAACCAATCAATAGGCCAAGCACAGCATATAGCTGCTTACTGGTTACAAACGGGCGGAGATACAAATATAACAACAAGGCCAAATAGAACTGCACCTCCGTGGCCAGAGTCCACAAAACCACACCAAACGGAAACATCCCAAAACCAATAAACTGGAAGAGCAAAGCTTTTAGAGCAAC
>Ga0105348_1002707_pt1 | contig 10331 bp, 7 predicted proteins | sample EN8Hudsemesocosm_2_FD_83504 | JGI IMG/M metagenome (GOLD analysis project Ga0105348, IMG submission 83504) | Methane-oxidizing microbial communities from mesocosms in the Hudson Canyon - EN8C Hudson Canyon | ecosystem: Environmental > Aquatic > Marine > Cold seeps | place: Hudson Canyon...
GGCAAGTTGTGCATTATTGCCAAGTGTCGGGTGAATATCTAACGGTAAGTGATAAGCGAATAAATTAATGTCATTAACCAATAACGACTTGATGCGATCATGCTTCATACCGCGAATAACATAAGATTCATTTTTCCAAAAATAGCCATGATGGACAATGATAGCATCGGCTTTTTCAGCAATAGCCCGCGCGATGAGGGCTTTTGAAGCGGTAACTCCAGTGATAATTTTATTTACCTTGTCACTCCCTTGGATTTGTAAACCATTAGGGGTGAAGTCTTTAATTTGCTCAGGTTTTAGTAAACCATTTAGGTATTGTTCAAGTTGATTTGTAAGCATTTATGTTAACTCTGTCATAATTTTCAAATATCATACTTGATCAATAAATTTTTATCATCCCAGTCGTTGCGCGGTATTTAGCAAATAAAACACTTCTGCCTTCATTATCACATTAATCAAAAGTAACAATGTATACATTATACTCACATCTCGTTGATTTATTGTGCAATTTTTTGTTTCGCCTGGTGAAAGTTTTTGATATAACTTTCCAGCCAAACTTTACTTTTAATAACAAATTGTTATCAACTGGTTACGATTGAGAAGTATTGGTATTACAAAAAAAATTATAAACAAGTCAAAAGGAAGATGTCATGAGTTTACGTATGAGGAAGAAGCAAATACTTGCGCTAAGTATTTCAACAGCATTACTGTCAACGCAAAGTTTTAATACTTTCGCAGCAGAAGAAGACGGTGTAGAAAGAATAGAAATAACTGGTTCGCATATAAAGCGCACTAGCATGGAAGGACCTTCTCCGGTAAGCAGTTTATCTCAAGAAGATATTCAAAAATCAGGTGTTACTGACCTGATTAGCCTTTTCACCAAATTGCCAATTTCAGGTCAAGGCACCTTCTCAACCCAAGCCAACAGTAGTGATGATACCGCTAACGGTGGTTCATCTGTTTCATTACGTGGCTTAGGCGCAGATTCCACCTTAATTTTAATTAACGGTCGACGTGTTTCTGTTTCACCATTTGCTAAGGGAATCGATACCGCATTTGTTGATATTAATAACATTCCGCTTGCTGCGATTAAACGTGTCGATATTTTAAAAGACGGAGCATCGGCTACTTATGGCTCTGACGCGGTTGCAGGTGTTATCAATATTGTTTTACGTGATGATGTTGAAGGCGCTGAAATTAGCGCTAAATTTGGTGCGACGGCCGATGGTGGCGGCGAAGAGCAAAGTGTTAATCTCGTCTTTGGTAACAGTACCGATAATACCAGTCACACCTTTATTTTAGAGTATTTTAATCGTGAAGAAGTAATGTACTCAGATAGAAGTTACTCTGCTAGTGCTAACCAAGCCGCGCGCACTGGCGATCCAGATGCCACTGACTTTAGAAGCTCTGCTGGTATTCCTGGTACTATCGCCTTAGCTGACGATCCATCAAATCGCCTTATTGATGATTTTGGTAATGATACCTGTGCGCCAGAAGACAGAGACGTAGCTAACAATTTATGTCGTTATGATTATGCGCCGCATATGAGTATGATCCCGGCCTCTGAACGTTTTAGCTGGAACTACATGGGTAAATACGAAATTAATGACAGTATTCGCGGTTTTGCAGAGTTAAACGGTCAAAACTCGAAATCTACTGTCCGCGGTGCCGGTAGCCCAAGCTTTAATGAATTAACCATGGATGGCGATAATGTAAACCACCCGTTTGCAGATATGCCAACGCATGAGTTTTATCAACAAGATTTAACCATGCGCCGCAGAACGGTTGATATTGGTAACCGAGAAAAGCGTGTTGATTCGAATTACTACCGCGCCATATTAGGCCTACAAGGTGAAATAAAAGAGTGGAGCTGGGAAGCCGCTTATAGTTACATCAAAAGTGCTTCAACGGAACGCGGCGTTAATGGTTTCCCAAATAAGCGCCGTACACAAGAAGCAATAGACAGTGGTTTATGGAACCCGTTTGAACCATCAAGTAACTCTCAAGAGTCTCTTGATTACATTGAAACCACCACCACACGTATTGGTAAGTCAACCATGGAATCACTTGACTTTAAAACCTCTGGTGCAATTTTTGAGATGCCTAGTGGTGAAGTTATGCTTGCCCTTGGCGCTGAGTACCGAGAAGAATCTATCAGTGATAATCCGGATGATCAATTTTTACGTGGTGAAGTGTTTGGTACCGAATCGACCCAAGCAAGCGGCTCTCGTGACAATTTAGCCTTTTTTGGTGAATTAGCGATACCGGTGATGGATGATTTAGAAATTCAGTTAGCCGCGCGTTATGAAGACTACAGTGACTTTGGTACCACAACAGATCCTAAAATTTCATTTTTATGGTCACCACTTGATAACTTTAGTTTACGTGGCTCCTTTGGCACCGCCTTTAGAGCACCGTCACTGCATCAATTAGGTTTAGGTCGTACTGATGAATCACCAAACTTAGTCGATACGCTGCGTTGTGCTGAGATTGGCAACCAAGATAGAGCGTGTGAACCTCAAGAATATACTGCAGTATTTGAAGGTAACCCTGACTTAGGTCCAGAAGAATCGGAAAGTTACAACCTAGGGGTAATTTATAACATTACCGACGATTTAAGCTTTACCCTTGATTACTATAACTATGATATTACAAACATTATTGATGCCGACACTCAATTTGTTATGGACACTTATGGCTTAGATCCAGCAATTGTTGAGCGTCGCCCAACGAATATTGCAAACGATCCAGGTGAAGTGATTCAAGTGAATGACAGTTACCAAAATATCGGCGATTTACAAACTTCCGGTATCGATTTAGACCTTAGATACAATCTTGATACTAATGCCGGTACCTTTAAGTTTGGCTACGTGATGAATTACGTGCTGAGCTTTGAAGATCACAAAGATACTGAGGAAGGCGGATTTGAACAGCCGCAAATGCGTTGGACTACCTCTGTTGATTGGGTGCTAGATGACTTTAGCGCAAGAGCAGCTATTAACTACATTGATTCATTCGAGCAAGAAGCGTCATTGAAGTTAAGTCAAAAGGTTGATGCCATGACAACACTTGATGCATCAGTGAACTACATGGGCTTTGAAAATGTCACGCTAACACTCGGTGCGACTAACTTAACCAACGAAGAGCCACCGTTTGCCTATCATGATTTTATGGGCTTTGCCGTGAATGTTCATAGTGGCCAAGGTCGTTTCGCGTATGCACAAGCAACCTATAAGTTTTAGGTAAAAGTTTTAGACATAAGTTTTAGACATTATTTTTGGAATGCTAGTTTATTAAGTTGGCGTTAAGCGCTAGTGGCTAAAAGTTCATAGTGCTTATCTAGAACAAAGTTAATGCAAAGCTAATATAAAACTAAAGCAAAACTAAAAAAGCAAAATCGGTAAAGCGATTTTGCTTTTTTTATGCGTGTTTCGAGTTAGTTCAAATAACTGCCGTACCTGTAACACCAGTACACTTATTACACTTATTAAGCTTTAGTCTTTGTTTTCTGCGAGCGCATACTAGTCACTTTAACAGGTTGAAATTCAGTTCTTAATTGCCATTTTGGTTTTATTGGCGTCAAAGGTAAAACACGTTTTTTAGCAACAATGACATAAACCGACCCTAGCGCAGGCAAATAACTCTTAGCAAAAACATTCCAAGTACTTTGTAGGCTTTCACTTGAAACCTTACCCACTAGAGAACTATGCAAGCAACGCTGATCAGCAAGAATTTCAAAACCCATTAAATGAAGCCAATCCTTGATTCGCATCGGTGAAAAAAATCGCTCATTCCATGGCGTTTTATGCTTTCGATAAGGTAGCAATCGATTAAAACCGACAAGACTTAATGGATTAAAACCAGTAATGACGAGATAGCCATTAGGAATAAGTACGCGGTTTGCTTCACGAATAACATGGTGTGGATCGAGAGAAAACTCTAAAGCATGGCTGAGCAAACATACATCAACACTATGCTCTTGCATGGGTAAATCATCAATATCACCAATTACATTGGCACAAGTATCTTTAGCACCGATACTAACCCTATGATTTATTGTGCAATCAGGTATTGCTATTTCATTACTTAACGCACCTAATTTTAGTAAATGATAACCAAAAAATTTCGGCCACCAAAAGCTCAATTCATGCTCTATTGCTTCTTTTATCACTTTACCATTTGGTAAAGCTTGCCAAGAATTAGGGTAATGCGGCTGTCTAAAGGCGAGTGCGGGTTTCATAGAACCTTCTTTAAGCTTATAATGAAATCATTTAAGTATATACGAACTATAGGTAAAATCTTATATGTCTAGCAAGCAAGTGACTGTTACAGCCATCAATGCCTTTAACGATAATTATATTTGGGCACTGAGTAATGAAACAAGTGATAATGCTAATAACTTGGTTTTGGTTGATCCCGGTGACGCCATTGCCTGCATTGAGCATATAGAAAAACACCAACAAGTGCTGTCTGCTATTTTAATTACTCACCATCATCACGACCATGTTGGCGGTATAGCGAAACTTTTACACTATGCCAGTGAAAAAAACTGGTCTGTCAAAGTGTATGGACCGGCAAATGAAAAGATAGACCACCTTGATATTACCCTGATTGAGAATGACAACGTTAACTTACCTGAAATTAACGGTCAATTTTCTGTATTAGATTTACCCGGTCATACCAAAGGACATATCGCCTATGTAAGCTCTGAGATGGTATTTTGTGGTGACACGCTATTCTCTGGTGGCTGCGGGCGACTTTTCGAAGGTACTCCAGCGCAAATGCTGCAATCATTAACAAAGTTATCAAACTTGCCAGACAAAACTTCGGTCTACTGCGCTCACGAATATACCCAAGCTAACTTGGCATTTGCATTAGCCGTTGAGCCTGAAAACACTCAATTGCAAGAATATGCAACTAAAGTAAACGATTTACGGGCTAACGGCCTAAGCAGCATCCCAACTAATATTGGGCTGGAGCAACAAATAAACCCTTTCCTGCGATGTAATCAAGCATCAGTAAAGCTTTCAGCGCAGACACATGCCAAGCAAATCCTTAATGATCCAACAGCAGTATTTGCCACAATTAGATCATGGAAAGATAATTTTTAATTCCCTATTAGGTGAACCACAGCAGGCTAGGATTTATTTTCACCTAATGACTAAATATGCTAATCTGCTAAATCATTTTTCATTTCCGCTACATTTTATTGGTTATTCATGAAGTATTTATTATTACCTGTTGTTGCTATCTTAACCGGCTGTCAAAGCCTTCCTCAAAGTGAAGAGGCTTCCACTGAACAAGTACAGTTAGAAATTGCAGACCCTGGTGAAATTAATCAAGCGTTATTAGCCGATGAAAGTATTGATGTTATTCACCCTATTGCCGATGTTGATTTCTCATTAACCGATAAAAAAGCCCTTGAAGAAAATAACATTTGGCCACGTATTCAAAGCCAACTTACCTTTGATATTCCTGAAGACCAGCAGCGTCTGATTGCTCAACGAAATTGGTATGTAAAACATCCAAGTTATTTAAAACGTGTCGCGAAGCGTGCTGAACCTTTCCTTTATTATATCGTTGAAGAGCTAGAAAAAAATGATATGCCAATTGAAATGGCATTATTACCTGTCGTTGAAAGTGCATTTGACCCATTCGCCTACTCTCACGGTCGTGCTTCAGGCATGTGGCAGTTTGTTCCAGCAACGGGTGATCGTTTTGGCATGAAACAAAACTGGTGGTACGACGGTAGACGTGACATCGTTGCTTCAACCGAAGGTGCAATCAAATATCTTAAATATTTAAACAAGTTTTTCGATGGCGATTGGATGTTAGCCCTCGCCGCGTATAATTCAGGTGAAGGCCGAGTAAGAAATGCAGTTCGAAAAAATAAAAAACTGGGTAAACCAACAGACTTTTGGTCTCTTGATTTACCTAAAGAAACCCGCGCTTATGTGCCAAAACTATTAGCCTTAGCAGATATTATCAAACGCCCTGAACACTTTAACCTATCCCTTTATTCCATTGATAATAAAAGTGTGTTGAGCCAAGTAGATATCAAATCTCAACTTGATTTAGCCAAAGCGGCGACGTTAGCAGGCTTGTCCCTTGCAGAATTACAGCGCCTCAATCCAGGTTTTAATCGCTGGGCAACCGACCCTGACGGACCGCATCGTTTATTACTGCCAACACATACCGTTGAAAAATTTGAATTAGGCTTAAGTAAACTTAGTAAAAAAGATCGCCTAGCTTGGCAACGTTATAAAATTAAAAGCGGCGATAACCTTGGCGTCATAGCCAATAAATTCAATACCCGAGTAGATTTGATTCAGCAAGTTAATAATATCAAAGGTAATCAAATTCGCGCTGGCAAACACTTATTGATCCCTGTCGCAGCTAAATCCCTCGATAGTTATGTATTCTCGCAAGAGCAGCGCATTGCGAAGAAACAAAGCAGACCTGGAACAGGCCATAAATTAACTCATACGGTAAAATCTGGTGACAATCTATGGGATTTAGGTCGCAAGTATAAAGTGAATAGCAGCAGCATCGCCAAATGGAATGGTTTTGCCCCAAGAGATACGTTAAAGCTAGGTCAAAAATTAGTTATTTGGCAAAAAGATGCCAGTAAAGCGACCAAGTCTAGTTATGCAAATACTAAAACCAGCAATAATGTTGAAAATGCCATTATGCGTAATATAACCTATAAAGTGCGCCGTGGTGACTCTTTTGCTCGAATTGCGGATAAGTTTAATGTACGTATCAGTGATATTGAGCGTTGGAATAACCTTGATAGAAAGAAATATTTACAGCCAGGACAAAGATTAAAGCTTTCTGTTGATGTGACTAATAATATTTAGACGTTATAAAATTAACCCGCGAAAGTTCAACAATACCTAGAACAATTGTTGTCAGTAAATACTGGGGCTATACGTTCTTTGTTAAGGATAGATTTTGCTAAACACGTCGATAAGGGAAAATTTGACTAGACCAGAACAAAAAAGTGAATTCGATGTAGACGTGCAAAAATCTCATGTGGTGTCACTTTTTGCTTTAGTCGGTATGTCAATTTCTGGTGCCATGGCTGCGGTGGCCATTTTTAATAACAATACGCTTTTAGCTTCAACATTATTCTTAGCAAGCTTTGTGTTTTTTAGTGGTTATTTCATTCAGAAGAAATTTAACAACTTAGTCATTAGCTCCGCAATTACGCTCTACTCTCTTTACGTTTTAATGTTCTATCTGGTGTTTAGTGGTGGGGTTGAAAATACTGGCCCGTTATGGGTATTTATCGTCGCACCGGTAACTGTATTTATTCATGGATTAAAGCGAGGATTAATTGATATTGCTCTGTTTGTTATTATTATCAGTGCTATTATGTTTACCCCTACTGGCTTACCTGGCCATGCAACATATCAAACAGAGTTCAAGCTAAGATTAATTTACGCTTTCTTAACGGTCACTTTTCTTTCTGCTTTATATGAATACTTAAGAGGAAAAGCCTATCAAAAAATGTTAGAGATAGGTGAAATGTATCAGCAACTAGCCCATTTAGATCCATTAACTCAATTACCGAACCGTCGTTTTTCACGTAACATTCTAGAACAAGAAAAAGTCCGCTTTGAGCGAAATAAAGAGCCCTTTGCTGTTATTTTATGCGACGTAGACCACTTCAAAAAAATCAACGACCAATATGGTCATAATGTCGGTGATCACGTTTTAGTTGAACTCGCTAAAAGTTTTACTAATCAATTAAGAAAACAAGACTGTATCTCGCGCTGGGGTGGTGAAGAATTTCTATTTACTTTACCACAAACAACTGCCAAAAACGCCAATATTATCGCAGAAAAGATTCGATTAAACATACAGCAGAAAAGCATTATTTACGATGCCAAATCTATCGCTGTGACGATTAGCATGGGCATCGCACAATTTACGCAAGAATTAACCCTTGATGAGATGATAAACCACGCAGATAAACGCTTATATGAAGCTAAATCCGCAGGTAGAAATAAGGTTTGTTAATCGAAATACGCTAAATAGCCTACAATCGCACACTGGTAAAATCTACAAAGAATGTTTGTTGCTGATCTTTCGCTGCCAGCGTTATCCATAACCGCCACACCATTTGCTCTTCGGTGCAATTAGCCAGTAAGCTTTCAGCTTTATAACTACTGCCATCTTCGTTTGCTTGAAAGAAAACCGGCACCTTCCCCATAAACATATCCCGACCTTCAAGATAAGCGGAAACTTTAGTGATGCTTGGCTGTTTAACTTCAGCTTCCTTTTCTGGCAGCACAGTCAGCTCCATACTAAATGGCAATTCTGTTTTTATCTTGTCAGTTAGCTGATGCTGGGCAAATTTAACACTTACATTGCCTAGCTTAGTCGCGATTTGGCAAGCACTTTGGCTGGTAATACATTGCGTGGCTTTTAGGTTGTTATTAACGCTTGGCTCTTGTACTGGTTTACAGGCAGTAAGTAAAATAACCAGAATATAAAAATACGATAACTTTGGCACGATGAAGACTCCTATTAGTGAGGATGTTGTTATTATCCACTAACGTCAGTAAACTGGCTAGCCCATATAAACATTAAAAGTAATCCGCATTTCCATGAGCAAGAAGAGTAAAGCAGTCGAGCAAAACGCTAACAAATTTGTCGAATGTGGGTATTGTGCAATGCAGGCTGTTTGTCAGCCGTTGACCACTGGTAAGCAGAGCTTAGATCTTACCGAGAATTACTTAACCAGACGTGTGCCTGTAAACTTAGAGCAAGCCTCAACTTCGCACATAGCAAAAACCCCTGATGCGGTGTTACTGCACAATCACCAGCCCTTAACGGCTATTTATGCGGTTTGCTCCGGTGTATTTAAACTTTACATTGATAACGAGGATGGTAGTGAAAACATTGTCGGTTTTCGGTTTCCTGGAGAGTTGATTGGCGAAGATGCAATTTATCAAAATAAGTATAATTACAATGCCATCGCTATAGGTGAAAGTTCAGTATGTGAAGTATCTTTTGCAAAACTTAATGCTTGTGGCCAATTAGCGCCTGAATTACAACAAAACTTAATTCAATTATTAGCTAAGCAAAGTTTCAACCAGCAACGTAATAACCAAACACTTATTGGCAAGAAGTCAGCTGACAGCTTACTTGCTGCATTTTTGCTCAACATTTGTCAACGAAATGCTGAATATTCATATAGTGAAATGCATATCGATTTAACCATTAGTCGCACTGATATCGCCAATTTTTTAGGCATACGCCGTGAGACATTAAGCCGATTACTATCAAAATTCCAACAAGCACAACTCATCTGCATTAAGGGGAAAATGTTCGAGATTTTATCCCACGAAAAGCTGCTGAAACTAAGCTGTTGTTAGCCTAGCGAACTAAGTACTCAAAACGTTTTGAATTGTCACTGAAGCTGCTATGGTGCTCAGCCAAAAACATTCACAGCAGAAAAAGATGATTCCAATGCTAAGCTGTTGAGTTTATATTGGCTTTTTATTGTTCGATATAAACCCACATTCAATTTATGGGCAATTATCTTTTCTTGATCTACATCAAATTTAAACACGCATAGTTGTTGATTTATATCCTTGCCAAAGGGTAAAATTGCACGGATTTTGACACATTTGCTTACACGGATGTGACATATCTCACAGCTCAATGAGCAAACACATAGAAATAGTATGAATTGTGTCCTATACCTTAAGTTTACATTAACTTTTGGTATTGCAGCTTTGCATACTTTCTCATTAATAATAACACTGCGGAATCCTTAACATGACCACAAGTAATACGTCAGCAGTAGACTACAACTTTGATGTTGTACGTCAGTTTACTGTAATGACTGTAATCTGGGGAATCGTTGGTACACTTGTAGGTGTACTTATCGCGGCACAATTAATTTGGCCTGCGTTAAACTTTGAAACACCTTGGTTAACCTACTCCCGTCTTCGTCCACTTCATACTAATGCTGTAATATTTGCTTTTGGTACAAGTGCTTTATTTGCCTCCTCTTACTACGTTGTACAACGAACTTGTCAAACAGTTTTGTTTGGCGGTAAATTGGCAGCATTCACCTTTTGGGGCTGGCAAGCAATCATTGTTGCTGCTGCGATTACATTACCTTTGGGTTATACCTCTTCAAAAGAATACGCTGAGCTAGAATGGCCCATCGATATTGCGATTGCTGTGGTTTGGGTTTCGTATGCTATTGTTTTCTTTGGTACCTTAATCAAACGTAAAACATCTCACATTTATGTAGCTAACTGGTTCTTCGGTGGCTTTATTATCACAGTTGCAGTATTACACATTGGTAA
>Ga0105348_1002708_pt1 | contig 10328 bp, 9 predicted proteins | sample EN8Hudsemesocosm_2_FD_83504 | JGI IMG/M metagenome (GOLD analysis project Ga0105348, IMG submission 83504) | Methane-oxidizing microbial communities from mesocosms in the Hudson Canyon - EN8C Hudson Canyon | ecosystem: Environmental > Aquatic > Marine > Cold seeps | place: Hudson Canyon...
CATGCCCATAAAACCCAGCTCGGCCAGCTGCTTAATATGGCTTAAGAACAATGTCCGATCACCTTGTTGATCCATTTTTTCTGCAACGGGTGCCAGCTCAGATTGGGCGAACTTTTTCGCCATTTCTTGAATCATGCTCTGGTCTTCGGTTAGCGTCAGATCCATAGGGTGTCTCTCTCTATTACAGATATCGGGTGCGTGTTTTCTGTACGCTGATGGATGTGTGACTTACATTAATTCAACGGCAACCGCGGTGGCTTCGCCGCCGCCTATGCAAAGCGATGCCACACCGCGCTGCTTATTTAAGCGTTTAAGGGCGTGAATCAAGGTCACCAGAACCCGTGCGCCAGAACCGCCTATAGGGTGGCCCAGTGCGCAAGCGCCGCCGTTGACATTCACCTTTTCAGGATCCAATCCCAGCTCTTGGGTTGCCAGCATAGTGACGACGGCAAAGGCCTCATTGATTTCAAACAGGTCGACTTCGTCTTTAATCCAGCCGACCTTGTTGAGCAATTTATCAATCGCACTGATCGGCGCTATCGAAAAGTCTGCGGGTTTTTGTGCGTGGGTGGCGTGACCGACCATGCGCACCAGTGGCACCAGGCCTTTTGCTTTTGCGGTGCTTTCTCGCATTAATAGCAAAGCTGCGCCGCCATCGGAAATCGAGCTGGCGTTGGCGGCGGTGATGGTGCCGTCTGTTTTAAAAGCCGGTTTGAGCGTAGGGATCTTTTCTGGGTTAGCTTTGCCGGGTTGTTCATCGACGGCCACCAAGGTTTCGCCTTTGCGGTCTTTAATTGTCACAGGGGCTATCTCGTCTTCAAACCAACCCGAGTCGATGGCGCGATTCGCGCGTTTGAGTGACTCGATGGCAAAGTCATCCATGGCCTCGCGGGTGATGGCGTAGCGATCGGCGGTGGCTTGTGCAAAGGTACCCATAAGGCCGCCTTGGTAGGCGTCTTCCAAGCCATCAAAAAACATGGAATCCAACACCTCGCCATGCCCCATGCGCATGCCCCCGCGAGCTTTTGGCAAGAGATAAGGGGACAAACTCATGTTTTCCATGCCGCCTGCCACCATCACATCACTGGAGCCGGCCACTATTTGGTCGTGGGCATCCATAACCGCTTTCATGCCAGAGCCACACATTTTATTGATGGTGACACACCCGGTTGAGACGGGGAGTCCGGCGCCTAGCGCGGCCTGTCTGGCTGGGGCTTGCCCGAGTGCGCCGGACAATACACAGCCCATGATGACCTGATCGACATCATCGGCTGGCAAACCAGATGCGTCGACAACCGCTTTGATCGCTGTGGCACCTAGATCGGGTGAGCGCACGCTGCTTAAATTACCCATCAATCCGCCCATCGGGGTGCGAGCAGCGGCAACGATAACAATGGCGTCTTGGTCTTGTGGCATAGCGTGTGTCTCTCTCTGTGTTTGAGGTCGGACCGGGCTTATAAAGCGTGATGGCGGCCTAGTGAGTCATTGTGAAGCTATTGGGAGTATAGGGCTCACTGTTAGGTTTTCATTTTCTGTTGGCTACTATGCACTAATTGGTGTGTATCAATAAATGACACGAGGGTACAATATGAGTCACATAATATTACAGGTGTGGTAGTGGGTGTGGTGAGAGGCATAGGGCTGGGAGGCGAAGATGGCAACGGTTGATAATCATTACGTGCGGGCAGCACTGAACTGTGCTGCCCGCAAAGGCGTGCCCGTCCTCGGCTTGATGTCGCACGTGGGTTGCTCCAGTTCTGAGTTGAACAAACCTGGTGGCAGGACGCACGCAGATCAGATGACAAGGTTGGTGCAGACCATCTGGTCTGAATTGAGGGATGAGTTCATGGGTTGCACCCAGCACCCCTGTAAACCCGGCGCTTTTGCTTTTATGTCACGCCATGCCCTGCACTATGACTCACTAGAGGCGGTCTTAGAGCAGGGCATTATTTTTTATAATTTGTTCACCGATGATATAACCATGCGGCTTGACCGGCAGGCTAAAACAGCAAGCCTCGAAATTGAGTTCATGCGGCCAGACCTCGACCCTGATCATTTTTATCAAGAGTTCTGGATGGTGATTTGGCATCGTTTTTCGAGCTGGATAACCGATAAGAAGATTCCATTAACCCAAGCTTGCTTTCCCTACGCAAAACCAAAGCACTGCCATGAGTTAAAAGAACTTTTTCCCTGTCGGCATCAATTTAATTGTTCGGTAATGAAGATCAGTTTCAGTACCGATTCTTTAGCGTTGCCGCCTACCAGAACACAACGCGAACTTTCAGGATTTCTCAGGAATTCGCCTGCAGATTTGATCACAATCCCCGGCGAAGAAAATAGCTATCGGGGGCGTATTCGCGCTATTTTGTTGAATCAAGAAAGTCTTGTACTACAGTGCCCTGATTTTGAGCAGCTGGCCGAGTCTTTTAATATGAGCTCACAGACCTTGAGGCGACGACTGCAACAAGAGGGCAGCGCTTATTCGATGATTAAGGATGAAATCCGATACGACTTGTCGATCGAGAAATTAGTGGTGAAAAGACTGAGTGTCGCAGAGGTTGCGCACTTGTTGGGTTATGCCGAGCCGCGCTCTTTTTCGCGAGCCTTTAAAGAATGGACAGGGTTAACACCCACCGATTACATTAAATTAAAAAGTGACAAGCGCCCATGAATTTAAGCCCCGAAGTTCTAGTGGCTCTGGTTTTTTATCGGAGATGAACGTGCTCATATATTTCTCTCTGGTCAGACCGCAGTCTAAGTACATGTGAATGCCATTAATGTGTTTGGTGTCGTCACAGGAGTACAAAGTCAGGACGCTGGCGCGTGGGCTGGGTCGAACTATTGACCAGCCAGCGGTGTGATCTTACTGAATAAACGATGGCCAATACCTTCAGCTAAGCACCTGAAGCTGGCGATTGTCGTTGTATTAAAGCGTGTATATTTGTTTTAAATAGTTTCTATTTCAACTAGCTATTACGTTATACCTTTGAGTATGTCGTCAGGTGACCAAGACGACATTATTCGAGAATACTGTCATTTACCGGTGTATTAATCGTATTTCGGCCTGAGTATCAGGGTGTAATGGTCTGCACCATCGATACCAGCGCTAAAGTAGAACGGTTTGAATATATTGGTGCTCGAACAATGCCGAATGTTGTACACATCAAACCCAATAATACACCCACATTACATAATTCTATGTGTTTGAAGGCTGCTGACTTTGGGGGCATAATTAACGTATGTTATTTTTATAACTCTGATCTCACCCCCCCCTAATAATAGCTATTGAGTACACTTGTGATCGAAACAACCTTGATGTGGGATTACCCCATGCCACATACGATTGAAATCGAAGCTGCCAGCGGTGATGCCGATGGCTATGGCCATATCAATAACAGCGTGTACCTTCGCTGGCTTGATCAGTGTGTGTGGGACCATTGCGACGCAATGGGTATCCCTCCGGAAAAATGCAAAGCATTAAATCGAGGCTTCGCGGCTGTTCGCCATGAGATTGACTATCTATCTTCCGTTTACCCAGGCGAGAAAGTGGCCGTATCAAACTGGGTAACCAAAAATGATGGGCGTCTAAGAGCAGAGCGAAGGTTTCAAATCATTAGGTTATCCGACGGGAAAACAGTTCTCCGCGCAAAAAGTGACTACATCTGTACGGACCTAAGCACCGGAAAACCGGCCCGAGTCCCTAAAGAGTTTGTTGAGTTGTTTTCAGTGCATCCTCAAGTTTCTGAGAAACTCAATAAATAGAGTAGAGTTACACGCCTGATGTTTGTTGAGGCTTATAATGTAAGAAATTATAATTATCCGATGATACGTGATTCTTGTCTCCCGTCATGATGTCCCGAACCTTAACGGGTTGTTGAAAAGGCATCCGCGACAGCTATCGCCATGAGCTGTTCTAGCGCCTACCTCCTCTAGGTGTGATTTTTCCATTACTGGGTGCCGAAACTCTTCAAATTCAAAAAATTATGATAGGCCTGATTGCCTAGATCGTCTGGTGCGTAAGTAGGGCGGTGGATTACCTTATAGAGATTTTTACTAGAGGCGGGGTAATGGTTATCAGGTTTTAATATTTTATGCTACTCAAATACTGAGTAGAGGTTGTAAAAACCGGGGGTATATCGATTTTTACTGTTGTTGTGTTCGCCGTCTTATCGCCACTTATGTTAAGCGTAGAGTGTCATAAATATTTCTATGTTCTGTTGTTGTCGAGGGTGAAGTTCAGCAGTTTCTGGCGTCCTAATTTCTGAATTTACACTGTTCGTGATAGGTCGTGTGTTGTGACAGAAAAAGTGTATCTTTCTGGCGTCTCAGAACATTGGCTTTAGAAAGAATCATGTTAGCCTAAAATTCGACAATTATAGTGAGCGATAAATGAAGAGGCTCACGGCGACTATGATGTTCATAAGGTGAAAATGATGGGTGAAACATTGGAAAAGAGAATTGACCGGTTAGAGTCGTTAGATGCAATCAGGCAGTTGGCATCAAAATATTCGTTGTCCCTGGACATGCGAGATTTAGATGCTCATGTGAATCTTTTTGCTGAAGACATTCGTGTTAGTCGTGAAAAGACTGGGCGTGCGCATTTAAAGCGCTGGCTTGATGACACCTTAAGATTGCAGTTTACCGGCACATCCCATCATATCGGCAATCATGTCATTGAGTTTAAAGACCCTGATCACGCATATGGCGTGGTTTATTCAAAGAACGAGCATGAGACCGCCGGCGAATGGGTGATAATGCAGATGCTCTACTGGGATGATTATGAGCGCATTGATGGCCGCTGGTATTTCCGCCGCCGTCTGCCTTGTTACTGGTACGCGACGGATTTAAACAAACCGCCCATTGGGGACATGAAAATGCGTTGGCCGGGACGTGAGCCTTATAGTGGTGCCTATCACGATCTGTGGCCATCTTGGGGAGAGTTCTGGAATAATCCGCCGGCCATTGATGAACCCGAAGTCGCTGAGCCAGCACCACTGGATCAGTTTTTGATAACGATGCGCGGCACCACCGATGTGCCTAAGATCCGTATCCGTTGATAGGTGTGCTATGAGTAACTTTAAAAATCTATTTACTGAGCTGTCGCTGGGAAAAATTGAATTATCCAATCGCATGGTGATGGCACCCATGACACGCAGTCGTGCCGAAGACGACGATTGTGTTTCTGAACTTCATGTTGACTACTACGCTCAGCGAGCGAGCGCGGGATTAATTGTGACCGAGGGCGTACACCCAAGCGTCGACGGAAAAGGCTATTGCCGTACACCGGGCATTTATAATCAGGCGCAGATTGATGCTTGGCGAAAAGTAACCGACGCGGTACACGCTCGCGGTGGAAAAATTGTCTGTCAGCTGATGCACTGTGGCAGAGTCGCCAGTCATTTAAACAAAGCCACTGGCGCTGAAACCCTGGCGCCTTCCCCTATAGCTGCAAACGCGAAGATATTCACCGAGCAGGCGGGTATGGCGACGATGGATGCGCCTAGAGCACTGACCACAGCCGAGGTGTTAGAGGTGGTTGAACAGTATCGTCAAGCCACAGAGAACGCCTATGCGGCAGGCTTTGATGGCGTAGAATTACACTGTACTTCTGGCTACCTACCCGCACAGTTTCTGTCGACCGGCAGCAATCATCGCGTCGATCAATACGGGGGTTCTCTGGATAATCGCCTGCGTTTTGTTTTGCAAGTCCTGCAGGCGATGGTTTCTGTTGATGGCGGTGACCGTGTTGGCATGAGAATTTGTCCTGGTAATCCGTTTAATGATCTGCATGACAATGACCCAGAAGAAACGTTTTCGGTTCTGCTAGAGCGAGTGTCTGAAATGGGATTAGCCTACCTCCATGTGATTCGTATGGCATCAACGGGGCTTGATAATGTCGCGCTTGCCAAGGCGCACTTTAACGGTCCAATCATTGTTAATGACAGCTATTCAGCTGAAGAGGCCGAGGAGGTGTTGCAGGACGATAGGGTGGCGGCGGTTTCGTTTGGTCGGTTGTTTATTGCTAATCCAGATTTGGTTGATCGTGTGGAGAAAGGCCAGGCCTTTAACCGCTTAGACGCTGCAACACTTTACAGTGCGGGCAGTAAGGGTTTTACCGATTACCCTTATTCTGGATCGTGACTTCTAGGCGTCATGTTTGGCGCCAAATACTTAATAATAAGGAGTGGAGAGCTCACTATGCCGATGCCTAAAGATCTTGGGATTATTGATCTAATGTTGGCGGTGCCGAATAACGACACCTCTAACTATTATGATTTTATTCGTCCGTTATTGATGGATGAAGAGAGCCGTGAAATGATGAAAATGCCGGCTCAGTATATGTTTAAAGATGTCCCTAATACGGGTAAGCAAGAGGATTATCTGGCCTACACGCTTGAAAAAATGGACGAGTTCAATATTGAAATAGCCATGCTGGGTGTTGATGAGGGCCAGTATGATTCACAAAACGAGGCCGTGCTAAAACACCCAGACCGTTTTATTGCCAGCTATGATTGTAATCCAAATAACGGCATGGAAGAGGTGCGTAAGATTCGCCGCCTTAAGGAAAAATACAACCTTAAAGCGGTTACCGCATTTCCGTCAGGTTTGTGTCCTCAAGTGCCCTTGGATGACAAAAAGTGGTATCCGATCTTTGTCGCTTGTGTTGACTTGGATATTCCTTTTTGTCCCTGTGTCGGTGTGCCTGGGCCTCGTATTCCCATGGGGCCACAGAAGGTAGAGTGTCTTGATGAGATTTGTTGGTTTTTCCCCGAGCTAAAGGTTGTGATGCGACATGGCGGCGAGCCCTGGACTGACCTGGCGTGGAAATTGATGCTCAAGTACCCCAATCTTTATTACATGACCAGCGCCTTTGCGCCTAAGCATTACCCTGAAAACATTATTCACTACGCTAATACACGCGGCGCCGACAAGGTGATGTATGCGGGTTATTTCCCAATGGGACTGTCGTTAGAGCGAATCTTTTCTGATATGCCTAAGGTACCCTTTAAAGACGAGGTCTGGCCTAAGTTTTTACGTGAAAACGCCATGCGGGTATTTAAACTCTAACAGCTTGTTGAAAAAGGCGTCCTGCCTGTTTCAACACACGAAAAGAGAAAAGTGTGATTTTCTCTTTTCTCACAAAACCTACGACTTAGCAGTCGTTGATTTTGACAAAACATCTGACCATCCATGGATGGAGAAAATGCCGTGAGGCTAAAAGATAGCCTACTGCCATGTTTCGTTATAAGGCGTCGAAATGCTTAGAATTTCAACGGTCTGCAGGCGACTATTTCATTTCGGATACTATTTTCTTTGGATGATTATCCACTTTGGACGATGAGTAAACAGTTACTCTATCTAAGGCCAGTAGTGTTGCTTCTGGCCTTTTTTGACGCTGTTGATTTACAGTGCGATAGGCCATGAGGCTGGGTTAAAGTCTTTCGCAGGCCTTGCGGGCGTCGAGCAGTGCACCGTCGATGTAACCTATGTTTTGGCAGTCGCCGATGGCAGTAACGCCGAATCCGGCGCTTTCCAATTGCATCGCTAAGGACAAGTCGGGCTCGGCTCCTAGAGCGATGATAACTTGCTCGGCGTCGCTCTTCTGTTTGAGATCAGCGTGTTGATAGATGACATTTTTCTCGGTGATTTCATCGAGAATAACATTGGTCAACAGTGTTGCACCCTGTTCTCGGAGCATGTGAATCACTCGCGAGCGGCGCACGATACTGAGTTCTGGAGCCAGTGTATTTGAGGGTTCTAATACGGTCACCTGGCGCCCACGCTCAATGAGAAACTCGGCCATCTCTAAACCAACCAAGCCGCCGCCAATGATGACGACACGCTTGCGGATAGGCATCCATAAACGGCTCATAAAACGCATGACATCGACGTTGCTCAGCAGTCTAAGCTGACGACCTGTATTGAGCATGACGCGCTGGTAAAAAGGGAGCTTGGCAATGGCTGCTGTATCAGAGCCAAGCAATAGCCCTCGCATCTGTTCGCCATCAAAAACGTGATTTAGATCTTTGCCTTGTATTGCCGGCGCACGGCGCGCGGCGCCGGTTGCAACTATGACGTGATCCGGTGCTTCAGCGCGTATTAATTCGGTACTGGCGACTGTGTTCAGACGCAGTTCGACCTTGCTGTTGTGCAGGCTTTTCGAGAGATATGTAATCAGCCGGCCATTGGGTTCATAGGCGAGCGCGGCAATACGCGCTGTGCCGCCCAGCTGTGAGTCTTTCTCAAACAATACGACGTCGTGGCCATGGTTCGACAACAAACGTGCCGCTTCCATGCCGCCTGGCCCCCCGCCAATGACCACTATTTTTTTCTGAGTGTTGGTTGGAATTAACTTTTCGGTGTGTTCGCGACCGACTGAGGTATTGACCGCACAACACAGCGGTTGATTGATAAAGATCTGACTGACGCAGATATAACAGTAGACGCAGGGCCTTACAGTCTCCGCTTTATTGGCCATCAGTTTGTTGGGTAATTCAGGGTCTGCCAGAAGTTTACGACCCATTGCGACCAAGTCAAAGTCGCCTGCAAGCAGGCCTTTTTCGGCCACCTCAGCTTCGATACGGCCAACGGCGATGACGGGTATCGTCAATGCTGTCTTGGCTTGGCGGGCGAAGTCTAAAAACCCTCCGGGCTCATGCACCAGTGGCGCTTCGGTGAACGAAATGCTTTTCGCGGTATTGCCATAGGCGCTGACATCAATGGCGTCGGCACCGGCTTTTTCAACCAGTTTGGCGGTGGCGATAAACTCGGTAGGCGTAATGCCATTTTCAACGCGATACTCGATCGCGTCCATGCGAACCAATATCGGGAAGCCGCTGCCGACGGCGGCGCGAATACTTTGTATGATCTCAATCAGCAGTCGCGCGCGGTTATGGGTATTGCCGCCATACTGGTCGCTGCGTTGATTGGTGGCCTTTGAAAGAAAGCTGGAAATCAGATAGCCGTGACCGGCGTGAATCTCGATGGCGTCAAATTTGGCTTGCTGCGCACGGATTGCGGCCTGGGTGAATTGATCGATGAGCCAGGCGATATCGCGTTCATCCATCTCGCGATATTGTGGGCCTTTTCCGTCAGGGCCTGCGGCTTTGATGAAGTTGGCAAGCTCTTGCTGTGTCAACAGTGCCATCATGTCACTGGGCACTTTATGCGGTACAGACGGTACCAGTAACGGTCTCCCCGCGGCGGTGTCTTCCTGGGATACCTTGCCACTGTGGTTAAGCTGCGCCGCAATTTTGGCGCCGTGCTTGTGTACGCGCCGGGTGAGCTCGGTTAAGCCTGGAATGAAATCGTCCGAAGAAAACCCCACGGTATTGGGCATGGCTGAGCCCTTGGGCCAGGAAACCGCAGAGGTCTCCAATATCAGTAACCCAGCACCGCCTTTCGCGCGGGCTTGGTAGTAGGCGATTAACCGCTCGCTGCAATGACCGTCGCTGCTGGCGAAGTTGGAGCCCATAGCCGCAAGTACTATGCGATTCTTAAGGGGAAGTTGGCCAATTTGGGTTGGTGATAGAAGGCTATTAAAGTCAGTACTACTCATGGGTATCACGGAGCCCAACCATTATCATCGGCCCTACCAAAATGGCTGCTATAGCGCCGGCCCATAAGCCTTTGAAGAGACTGTAGGCTTCAGGTGTGAAGGTGTCGGCGCCTAGTAAAATGATGCCGAGTAGGGTGGTCGGGGCAATGATAAGCATGCCGATCAAACCAAAATACAGCGCTGAGAGCCACAGAGATTGCGGAAAACCAGCCGCTAATCGCTCAATTAGGTTGGCTTTGTTCGGGGTGAAGCGAGCAATACTGCCCTTGTTGGCTTTGCGTTTCTGCAGGGGAATGACGATGAGGGTAACGATGAAAGGCAGAATGAAGGCCGTTGCGACTATATCGATGGCAAAGCTGCCGCTGCCCGCAAGGTGCAGTAAACCTTTGCCCTTAAGTGAAAGCCAAGCAATACCGCCGTTAAAGAGCGTATTGGTGCCGCCATTCATCAACCGCTCGCGCTTGATGTAATTGTTTAATCCACTGGTCATTGCTTTCTGCCTATTTTATTAGAGAGCTTATGTTAGTTGGATGGCGCTCGGAATGTAGAACATATGGCTTCTAGTTTGTTAACATTTGGGTTCGCGACAACAACAGAATATGAGTTAAAGGATACATGCAATGAGCATCATCGCCATCCCAGCATCCTATTACTTCCGTTTACTGGACTACCTAGAAAACATAGGTCTGGATGTTGAAAATGTCTGCAATAATACGGGGTTGAGCTGTGCGGAGATTAAAAAGCTCCCTGGTGATGAGCGTTTGTCAGC
>Ga0105348_1002709_pt1 | contig 10326 bp, 8 predicted proteins | sample EN8Hudsemesocosm_2_FD_83504 | JGI IMG/M metagenome (GOLD analysis project Ga0105348, IMG submission 83504) | Methane-oxidizing microbial communities from mesocosms in the Hudson Canyon - EN8C Hudson Canyon | ecosystem: Environmental > Aquatic > Marine > Cold seeps | place: Hudson Canyon...
ATGGCTTTACGGCTCTTCGGTAAAAATTTTAGCCTCCCTCGCGCGCTGCTAGCGCACGTCGGATTGGCAAATTTCCCTTCGCCTACCGCGGACTATCAGCCCATCCGGGGCTGACAGCGGTTGAGCTTGTGTAGCTTTTTGGATATTAGCTTTTCCTGTTTGCAGCCGGACGTGCGCATTAGCTAAGTGTGCTCTTCTTGGCATAAACTTGCATCATAAAGATTTAATGTTCATTATTTTCGCTCCAGCGCTGCAATGCGATTTACTTGCCATTAAGCAACAAATCAAACACCACCCGAGCAAACCCAGCAGCCTTTGCAGGATCTGATAACAATTGCATCATCTGATTTTGGTGCGCTTCGTTGCTATCCATGACAGCATCATCTATCGCCTTGCTAAAGCCACCAAGCATAGCTTGCTCAGGGGTATTGTTAGCAATTTGGCTCATCACTAGGGCATTTTCACTTAGCTTATCTCTCACGGTATAAGCATAATTAACCAAATCTTTATCGGTTAGTTCATCAGTGATAAACAGCTCATTTAGCCTACCAATGATTTGGGATAAAAACTCTTCTTTTTTATCTTTAGCTTTTGCTGAACCTAGACTATCTCCAGGGTTTAAATACTCGCCAGAATCTTCTTTTAACTGAATATCTTGCTGGCGAATCTTTGATAAAGGCTATGTCACCGTTAAGTGTGGAATTTAGAAAACTGCTATTATTTTAAGGACTTATAAATGCAGTGAAATACTGCTTCAAGCCTTGTATTTAAGGGCATTAAGAAATTGGATTGTATTTTTCCACACTTAACGGTGACATAGCCTTGATAAACGGTAATGACTTAATACTACGCTATTCAAATCAATATCATCTTCTTCAAGCAATGTCTCACGCAACATAGGGCGTAAGTTTCTAGCATATAGACTTAGCTTTTCTAAATCCTTATCATCGTAATCGACTATCTGAGACATAAACTCATAGAAGCGGACAAAGGTACCCAAATCCTTTTTAAAGATTTCTAAGGCATCTTTCTCCTGCTTACATTCCTTAAAGCTATTTTCAGCATTAGCGATTAAAACAGCATCAGCGGCTTTCTTGGTACGATCAAACATGTCCTTTGCTTGCTTATAAGCATCAATCGCTGATTTATACCGTTTTTGCCAACGCTCTACCGCGGGTTTACAAATATTGGCTATGGCGGCATTGCTTTTACTCTTTTGTAAAAAGGCGATACAAAACTGCTCGACCTCTTGCCATTGGAAAATACCTGCTTCCCGTAGCTTATCGAATAAATCAAAGATTAAATCTGGGTCTGATACATCATCCAGCTCAGCTGTTTGGTAATACGGTTGGAATGCTTCAAGAATCTCATCGGGGTCATTAAAGAAGTCCAATATAAAAGTCCCTGTTTCGGCTTTACCTGGATAAGTGCTATTTAAGCGAGACAAGGTTTGTACACACTCCACACCGCCAAGTTTTTTATCCACATACATGGCACAAAGTTTAGGTTGGTCGAAGCCTGTTTGAAACTTATTCGCCACCAGCATTACTTGATAATCATCCGAATCAAAGGCTTTACGCATATCACGGCCTTTAAGATTGGGGTTCATATTATGCTCGGTATATTTCTCACCGATTAAGCCATCAACATTCGGGTCTTTCTCATTAAATTCTACTTCACCAGAAAAAGCTACCATGGCATGAATCTTTTGATAGCCTTTCTCAGTAATGTATTTATCAAAGCATAATTTATAACGCACGGCTTCTTTACGCGAGCTGGTTACTACCATGGCTTTGGCTTGGCCACCTAATAAGCCCATTACATTATCTTTAAAGTGTTCTACGATCACCTGTACTTTTTGGCTGATATTGTAATCATGTAAACGCACCCCACTGATTAAGTTTGACCTTGGCTTTTTTACTTTCTACCTCTTCATCACTACCCTGTATTTTCATCGCCAGGTTATAAGCGACTTTATAGTTGGTGTAATTCTTTAACACATCCAGAATAAAGCCTTCTTCTATCGCTTGGCGCATACTGTAAACATGGTAGGCTTCGGGCTTATTTTTCTTGGAAGGTGCTTCATCGGGATTAGGCAAACGCCCAAACAATTCCAGTGTTTTTGTTTTAGTTGTGGCGGTAAAGGCTAAATAACTGAGATTAGATGAAGCCCTGCGAGAAGCAACGGCAGCATCTAATATATCTTCAGTTGTTAATTCTTCATCAGTGCTATCCACCATCAACACTTCTTTTAATTGCCGAGCGGTTGAGCCAGTTTGTGAGGAATGCGCTTCATCGGCAATCACCACATAGTTACGTTCTTTTAAGCTGACGCTGTTTTCTATGGCTTTTAAAACATAAGGAAAAGTTTGGATGGTAACAATAATAATCGGCTGTGAATTTTCTAAGGCACTGGCCAATTTTTCAGATTTAGAACCATCACCTTCTTGGTTATTGATACGCCAAACCACACCCTCAACACTGGTAAATTGAGAAATGGTTTCTTGTAACTGGACATCCAGTACATTTCTATCAGTCACAATAATAATAGAATCAACCTGTTTATTACCACTGGCATTATGTAAGGATGATAACTGATGTGCTACCCAAGCTATGGAATTGGATTTACCTGAACCCGCACTGTGTTGAATCAGGTATTTATGGCCTGGCCCTTCAGTTTTAGCAGCCTCAACCAGTTTACTCACCACATCCCATTGATGGTACCGTGGAAAGATTAAGGTTTCTTTTTTAGTCTTGCGACCTTCCCAGTCTTCTTTTTCTTGAATTTGTAAATGCACAAAGCGAGCTAGAATCTTTAACAGGTTATCAGGCAGTAATACCTCATTCCATAAATAATCGGTGGCGTATTGGTTGATGTCCGTAGGCACATCGTTACCCGCAGCACCATCTTTTTTGCCTTTGTTAAACGGCAAGAAATAGGTGTCTTCACCCTCTAATCGTGTCGCCATATACACTTCATACTGACTGACTGCAAAATGCACCAAGGCACCACGTTTAAAGCTTAATAAGGGTTCTGTTTTTTTTGTGGCTGGATCAATAGCAAAGCGCGTGGTTTTATATTGTTTAATGGCATTTTGTACTGCCTGCTTAAACTCCGACTTTAGCTCTAAAGTCGCTATAGGCAAGCCATTAACAAACAATACTAGATCAATGCGCCATGCTTTAGCCTTAGTCCCTGTTTGTTCTAAATGCTCTTCAGTTGCCCAAGGGCTATAAACTAATTCAGGCACAACGCGGCAACGATTTTGTTTGTATCGTGTCAAGGTATCAGGGTTTAAATCATGTTCTGGTTTAAACTGGCATAAACTAAAGCGAGTGCCACGATCACGTAACTCATGGCGTAAAACACCTAAAGTACCGAAAGTACGCATTTCTTTATTGGCAGCATTGGGATCCGCTTTATTCAGCTGAGTGGCTACACGTTCTAAAAACTTCTGTTCAGGATTGTTAGGGTAAAGTGCGCAGAACTTTTGCCATTGAGCATCTTGGGTGTCTTTAACAAAACCTAAGACATCTTCTTCGTATAGGGCTAGTTTACGATTGTAGTTTTCAGGCTTGCCCAATAGCCAGCCATTTGCAACAAGCTGGTTAATCATATCGTTTTGAAATACACTTTCGTTAGCTTTGCTATCCATACGGCTTAATCCTAATTCCTTTTACTTTTTATCGTGTAGTTGAAGTATCTGTTCTATGGTGGTTTTGATTGGTTCAATATGATGATTCACTGTTTCCCAGATAATAACTTTATCTACCCCCAAATACTCATGCGCAATAATATTTCGCATACCCGCTATTTGTGACCAAGGAATATCAGGGTAATCCATTTTTAAATCTTCAATACCAAAGTCCTTTATGGTTTGCCCTAACACCTCTAAATTACGGATAACAGCATCTTGCGTTTTTCTATCCTGTAGAAACTGCTCCAACTCATACCCTTGTGTGAACTCTTCTATTGCTTGAATGCAGTCATAAGCAGCATGCATATAAATCATTATGTCTTTCATAAGGGCAAAGCTTCACTAGTTATGATTTGTTGTAAATGAGGATTAACCGCTCGTTCACTCACTACATCAACCTTGCGTTCAAATAAGGTACTTAAATCTTCAATCAACCCTGCTTGATCAAAAAGGCTGGCTTTTGGCAAAAATGAAACTAAAAAATCAATATCACTGTTATCAGTAGATTCACCTCGGGCAACCGAACCAAAGACACGAATATTTTCCGCATGATACTGTTGGCATAAACGGGTAATGCTCGCTTTTTTTGCTTTGATGTTTTCTAGTGTAATGGCCATTTGTTATTTTTATGTTTTTTGGTTATTTTAGATTAGAGCATTGTTATTTATTTGTCGCAATAGCATTTAACGCTTCTGTACTTATGCAATGGCATCCTTGTTTGATTTATTTGGGGCTTGCCAGCTTCTTACATCTACTTTTCCTGTTACTGCTGCTGATATTAGGGCTGTTCGGCGTTCCCATAGTAGCTCTAACGAGCTATAGTTTTTCATGACAACCTCGTCTATCTTTTTTAGTCTCTGATCAAGAAAATCTATAATTTTCTTCTGTTCATCAGTGCCAGGAATCATAAACTTCGCATTAACAATCAAAGATGAACTTATAATCGATTGATTAGCCAACTTATGACTAAAAACGTTTAAATGGTTTCTGTAAGGATCACTACACAAGGTATAAAATAAAAACTGTTTTAATATAGAGTCCGACTTCTCTCGTAATATAACAACGTTTTGGTTCGGCACAGAACCCTCCATTGATTTAGGAACCACACCAATTTGCCCCACAGCCGACTCCAATATTCTAGGGTCACTGCCGACCATACTAATAACAATATCACCTTCAGATAAAATGACTCGCTTATATCTATCAACAACACTCTGAGGTAAATATAAGTCAGTTGGGGTAATACTTTTTTTCTTAATATTACCTGCACGGATAAATGGAACTCCTTCTTCACATACATCTGACGAGCTAAACCCAAAACCATTGACAGTATCAACATGATATTTAAGAGCACTAACAGCCCAATGCTCAGGCGCTTCACCCAACCACTCAATACCTGAGTCGCGCATGGGGGTGCTGGGATTTAAACCTTTGGTCACAGCATGGCTAATCACTGCCTGACGATTTTCTTTTAGCCGTTTGATCAGCTGTTGTTGTTTTTCGATCAGGGTATCAATTTTGGCGGTTTCGTGGTCGAGGAAGCTAGCAATTTTAATTTGCTCACAAGCTTTCGGATAAGTAAATCTAATTGATTTAAAGTCATCCTTATTTAATTTTGGTTGTGCTGATGCAGCAGTAGCATTCAATTTTAATTGTTCATTGGCACTGCTACTTTGCCCAACATACGCCATGTATTCTCTATTGATTTTTGTGTCATCAAATTTGGCCATAAACATATTGGGTGCCAAAGAAGCATGACCTTTGTTATCTGGCATTTGATAAAACAAACCAGCATAAGCACCTACATTGGCTAACAGAAACTCACCACCATACAAAGCTGATTTACTGAGGTAGTTATATGCATCTTCATCGATCCAAACACCATTTTCATTTTCTAGGTTTTTACGTAAGTCTGTAAGCCTTACTAATCTCGCATAAGATGGTTCATCACGATAAATAACATTCTTTTTTAAATCTGCAAATGAACCATTTGCAGTGAAATCCGTTAACACAGTTTTGACATATCCAAACTTTGAAACTACCCAATGCTCCGGCACATCCTCCAACCACTCAACCCCAGAATCTTTATACTCCTCATAAGCCTGATATTTCATAATTCACCACCCAACTCATTTTCTATCTCTTCAATACTGGGCAACTTGGATTGCAGGTTTTTAGGCAGTGAGTGGGTTAGTTGATATTCTGAAACACCAATAGGCTTTTGTATATCACTCAAGGCATATTCTGCTACCAGTCGGTCTTTATTTTTACATAGTAGAATACCAATAGTGGGCTGATCCGCTTCTTTGCGTAGTTGTTCATCAATGGCTTTAATATAGAAGTTCAGCTTGCCTGCATGTTCGGGTTCAAAGTCGCCTATTTTAAGTTCGATCACTACATAGCAATGTAATTGGGCATGGTAAAATAACAGGTCAATAAAGAAATCACGCTCACCGACTTGTATGGGGTATTGCTTGCCCATATAGGCAAAGCCAGCGCCGAGTTCTAATAAGAAATGGGTGATATGTTCTATCAAGCCTTGCTCTAATTCTCGTTCGCTGTGCTGTTTGCTCAGGGTTAGAAAATCAAACACATAAGGGTCTTTTAAGGCTTGTTGAGCTAGGTCTGATTGTGGGGCGGGTAAGGTCTCGTTAAAGTTACTAATCGCTTTACCTTCACGTTGCCATAAGCCACTTTCTATTTGATGGGTTAACACGCTGCGGCTCCAGCCATTATCCAGCGTGTTTTGTACATAGTACACGGCTTCTTCAACGCTTTGGCATTTGGCGATAATCTTTAAATTATGTCCCCAAGGAATCTGCCATAATTGCGAAACAGGCTGTTGCGCAATTGCTAAAGCTGCTGACCAAAACTGATACCACTTACGGATTTGCTCCAAGTTACGTTTAGAGAAACCTTTCATTTCTGGAAACTCTGCCATTAAGTCTTGGCTAAGTTGTTTTAAGAAGCCATCACCCCAGCGAGCTTGGGCTTGTCTTTGAACAATCTCTTCGCCTAATTCCCAATAGAATTCTAACAGCGCACTATTGACCTTAACCACCGCTTTAAGCTGTGACTGCAATACCTTTTGTTTTAGGTTTTTTAACCAGTGTTTGTATTCATGGTTAAGTGATAGCTCATTGCTCACGAATGTACCTCGCGTAACAATTTCATAATCTCAGCACTGACTTTATCCAAGTCGGCATCAATATCCACTAAATCGCGTGGTGGTTGGTATTGGTAGAAATGGCGGTTAAAGGGGATTTCATATCACACTATGCCTATCTCTTCATCTTTAGCATCTTTCTTACTGACATCTATCCAGGCATCAGGTACATGCGGTTGTACTTCTTTTTTAAAGTAGGCTTCGTTAATGTCGTTGACAGTTTGACTGGGGTCAAGCGCGACGTTTTCATTATCGCGCAAATCACCATCAGCCTTGTATTCTATGATCTGGTTGTTAACTTCAAAAAGGCCATAAGTAGGATTGGCTTTAGTCTTATGAACTTTCTTAATCACTTTTTCTGCTTCTGGATTTTTCCAACTGACGGCATTAGTAATTTGTTTTTTCTGTTTGGTATCTAGCTTAACATCTGTTGCTTTTAAGGCTGCATCATAGCCATTCATATCATCATGCTGAGCGGTACCGATGCTTTGTTGCAGTTGTTTAGCTTTAAGCAGGATTTGTTTTTGGGTTGTCCAGGTTTTGTTCTCTAACAGGTCTTTAATCTGTTTTTCTTTTAGTTCGCTAAAGTGACTTTTGATATGTTTGCGTATGGCTTCTTCATGTTCCGTTAGTACACCATACAATTCACAGTCTTCACTGTCAGCCCAGTTTACACCATATTCAGCATACGCCCATTTCATCACTGCATTTAACGGTTTAGGTGCATAGCGTAGTTCTGCTATGCGTTCATCACTGAATTGGTAAGATTCTCTAAGTGGGCGTTCTATGGTGATTCGACGATAACCAAATTCATGGCTGTTAAAGATTTTACTGGAGAATGTTTTAGGAGCTTCTGTTTTTGGATTGGCTGATTGACGACCGCGATTGCTTTTTTGTTCTGCGGGTTTATCTAATTCATGAGTGCCCACTTCAAATTTTCCAAAACTGCGAGTAATGGTGGCAGTATCGGTTTCATCCATCACATTACGTTTGGAGCCTAAGGATTTACGCATTTTACCGCATAGGTTTACGCCATTAATCAGCTGCACTTTGCCTTTACGCTGTTCGGCTTTCTTGTTGGATAACACCCAGACATAAGTGGCTATGCCTGTGTTGTAGAACATATCAGTCGGTAAAGCGACAATGGCTTCTAATAAATCAGCTTCAAGTATATAGCGTCTAATTTCTGATTCACCTGAACCTGCCCCACCAGTAAATAATGGCGAGCCATTAAGGATAATGCCAATTCTTGCACCACCTTGTTCTGCGCCTCTTAATTTACTAATCAAATGTAACAAGAATAATAAGGAGCCGTCGGAGACTCGAGGTAAGCCTGGGCCAAACCTGCCATCAAATCCTTTTAAAGTGTTTTCATCTTTAATATCCTGCTCAATCTTTTTCCAGTCAACACCAAAGGGTGGATTGGAAAGCATGTAATCAAACTTATCTGCATAAAGCTGATCATTCGATAAGGTGTTACCTAGTTTAATATTGCTAACATCTTGGCCTTTAATCAGCATATCGGCTTTACAAATCGCATAACTTTCGGGATTTAGTTCTTGCCCATACGCCCTTATAACTGCTTGTGGGTTTAGCTCATGCACATATTCCATACCTGCTGATAGAAAACCACCCGTACCCGCAGTAGGATCATAAATAGTACGAATGATGCCTGCTTTGGTTAAGGCATCATCGTCTTCCATAAATACTAGAGAGGTTGTCAGTCTTATAATGTCCCTGGGGGTAAAGTGCTCTCCAGCGGTATCGTTAGAGCTTTCAGCAAAGCGCCTGATCAGTTCTTCAAATACTAAGCCCATATCATGATTGGAAATGGCTTTGGGGCTTAAATCGGTTTGTCTAACTTTTTGTACAATTTTGTATAGCAGGTCTGCATCATTTAGCTGGCCGATAAATTCAGCAAAGTTGAAGTATTCAAATATCTCTCTGGCATCTTTTGAGAAGCCTTGAATGTAGGATTCTAGATTATCTTTTATGCCCGCTTCACCCAGTTTGGATAAATCCATTTTTGAGGTATTACAAAATGATAAGCCATTCGTTGCACGCAATAACATCTTTTCCTGAGCTTCTTCAGGCAAGTTCATTGCTTGTATTTTTTCGTGTTGATCTAATACAGTCTGTTTGCTTTCTTCTAACACACCCTCTAAGCGACGTAGTAATGTAAATGGAAGAATTACACGGCCATATTGGCTTTGTTTGAAGTCACCACGTGATAGGTCAGCTAGTGACCAGATAAAGGAAGCTAGATTGTTGGGTGTTTGGGTCATGGGTTATCTATATATTACGTGGAGATAATTTAAATTCGGAAGCGTCTGGCTTGTCGTATTTTATTCTTAGCATGGCGCCCGCTTAGGAAATATTGACAATGCTATAGCTTTTTACCAGAAATGTGGGCTTTGAAGTTAGCACTAAGCTGTGCTGGTTGTGTTCCATACGTTTGCTATCCATTGTTGTTTTTATCTTATTGTAGTCGCTATGGCGCTGTTTGCAATCTGCATAGGTTTTGTAGGGCGTCTATAGGGTAGCCCTTTCATTGGCTGCGGTTGAGCTCATGGATGATCGAAGACAATAGACAGTCAGTTACTCCCCCGTCATCGCAAATATGGAACCTCATTCTCAGATTCAAAGTGAACCTAAAGAAGCCATACCTAAGCTGCTTAAATTAAAAGCTGAATACCCAAATATACCGATGATCTACAATTATTTAGCAATGGCATATGGTCAGATTAGGGACTATTCAGCTATGGAAGTGATGTGTGTCGAAAACTACACTAAAAATCCAGACTATCTGTTCGCTAAGATAAACTATGCTGAAATGTGTTTAGGTAAAGAGGAGTATGAAAAAATCGCTAAAATCTTCGATAATAAATTTGATTTGAAGCTGCTTTATCCAGATAGAAATGAATTTCATATCTCTGAATTTGAAGGGTTCACAGGAATAGTGTGTATTTATTTCTACAAGATTGGTAAGAAGAAACCAGTTAAGATTTTATACAATTCATTAAAAGAGGTTTCACCTGATTCAGCAATTTTTCGTCGAGTGAACAGAATGCTTTATCCAAGTCTAATGATAAGACTTTTACGCAAGCTGCGAAATAAGAAAACTGACCATAAAATTGAGGCATAAAATGGTTATACCAATCCTAAAAAAATATCCACCTTCTAAGAAGGTGGTTTTGTTTACCCCCTTGAAGGGGGCTGTGTTATTCCGTTACTCTAATCGATTAAATGAAAGATACTCTCCTCTTTCTTCCTTTTCTCTTATTTAACACACGTTAAACCTCTTATAATTTTTTCCTCTTGCTTACGTCATGGAATAACACTACGAGGGATATTATGAATAAACTAACGGAACAAACGGCATAGCCATTCGCCCAAGCCACCGCCTAAGGCGGTGGATATACAAGACTGATTATACTTAAACCCATATAACCAAGAGAAACC
>Ga0105348_1002710_pt1 | contig 10324 bp, 9 predicted proteins | sample EN8Hudsemesocosm_2_FD_83504 | JGI IMG/M metagenome (GOLD analysis project Ga0105348, IMG submission 83504) | Methane-oxidizing microbial communities from mesocosms in the Hudson Canyon - EN8C Hudson Canyon | ecosystem: Environmental > Aquatic > Marine > Cold seeps | place: Hudson Canyon...
AAGACGCGGCGAAACAAACACAAGCAGGTCTCGATTTAGCTTACGAAGTGAAGGTATAGGGGCTGTTATGACAGATTCATCAAAAATAAACTTATCCAATAGCTTCAGATCAATGATGACCAGCCGTCGGCAGCTTATAAAAGTAAGCGCCGCTGCGGCTGGTAGTTTTTCATTAGGGTTTGCTTTAACCGGGTGTGCGACACAGACCTCAAGAGACGTCAGCGAGCAAGGGGCTTGGGCCGCCAATGCCTGGCTAACCATAGAGCCAGATAATCGTATACGTTTTGTGCTTGATCGCGTTGAAATGGGGCAGGGAACCTATACCGGTATAACGACATTACTAGCCGAAGAGCTTCATGTTACCCCGGAAGATATTGAGGTGGAATTTGCCCCGGCTGCACAGGTTTACCGTAATCCAGATTACGGCTTACAGATGACAGGAGGCAGTAATAGTATGTCGTCCAGTTGGACGCAAATTCGTTCTACCGGCGCTGCTGCTCGAGAAATGATCATGGCGGCTGCGTCTGAGGTATTTCAGGTTCCGGAACCCTATTTGAAAGCAGACGCTGCGCATATTGTTCACAGCGCTTCAGGAAAAAAATTAACCTATGGTAGTTTGGCAAAGTTGGCTGCGAAGCAAGATATTCCATCTGAACCAACACTGACAGAACCTGAAGCATTCAAATATATTGGTAAGCAAAATAAGCGTTTGGACAGTCGTTTAAAAGTAACGGGAACAGCAAACTATGGTATTGATGCGGATATTGAGGGCATGCGCTATGCCGTCGTTTCACGCGCTCCGACAATTGGAGCTGAGCTAGTAAGCCATAATGGCGAGGCGTTAGCTAAAGAACCAGGCGTTGAAGCCGTGGTGGAAATAGCAAGCGGTGTCGCCATCGTAGCAAATAGTTATTGGCGTGCTCGAAAAGCAGAAGAAAAACTAAGGGTTGAGTGGAAAAAAGACCCGGAAGCCCCTGAAAGCACCCAAGCAATTTTCGATTATTATCGTGCACAGGCCGCAGAAGATAGTGGCAGTAGTGTCCGTAGCGAAGGGGACTTCGATGACGCTGTAGAGTCGGCTTCTAAAGTACTCGATGTGGAATATCAGGCGCCCTTTTTAGCGCACTCAACCATGGAACCGATGAACTGTACTGCGCATATTCAGGAAGATCGCGCCGACATCTGGACATCTACTCAAGCATCGGATGTTGCTCAGGTTGTTGTCGCTAAAGTGACCGACCTGTCAATCTCTGATGTCACGATTCACAACCAGTTTATTGGCGGTGGTTTTGGTCGCCGTTTGAGTCAGGATTTTGTCGGCGAAGCGGCAGAAATTTCGAATAAAGTGGGTGGTGTCATTAAGCTTGTGTGGTCACGAGAAGAAGACACGCAAAATGACTTCTATCGACCTGCGAGTTTGCATCGCTTACGCGCAACGATTGATGCTGGTGGCAAGGTGAGCGGTTGGGACCATCAAATTGTGTGCCCCGAAGTGATCGACTGGTTTGTTTGGGATGCGGCACCAGCTATGTTTCCTTGGGCACCAAAATTTATGTATCCAATGTTGGGTAAGGTGGGGCAAATGACGGCAGGTACGCCGATAACGCCTGCCGATACCTCACCCTATGAAGGGGCGAATAGCTTACCCTATGCGATACCTTCGATTGATGTGAGGCACACGAAAGCGGATGCCGGTGTTCCGGTTTCTTATTGGCGCTCAGTAGGGCATTCACACAATGCTTTTGTTACCGAAGGCTTTATTGATGAATTAGCAACAGAATCTGGAAAAGACGCTTATACCTTCAGGCGAGAACTGTTAGCTGACTCTCCTCGTTTAAAAAAGGTGCTGGATGAGGTGGCGACAAAAGGGCAGTGGGGGCGGTCAACAGAACCGGGTGTTTTTCAAGGTATAGCCGCGCACAAATCTTTTGGAACTTATGTGGCTGAGCTAGTAGAACTTAAGATTGAACATGGACAAATTCGTGTATTAAAAGTCGTCTGTGCTGTGGATTGCGGCTTAGTTGTTAATCCGGACATTGTACGCATGCAGATGGAAAGCTGCGTAATTTTTGGGATGACTGCGGCACTTTACGGCGAAATCACCATCGAAAATGGCGCTATTCAGCAAAGCAACTTTCACGATTATGAAATGTTGCGAATGGACAAAAGCCCAAAAATCGAGACTATTATTGTCGCGAGCAAGGAGTCGCCAACGGGTGTTGGCGAACCAGGTTTACCTCCGATAGCACCAGCGATCGCGGGTGCCTTGTTTGCAGCGACAGGAAAGCGGCACCGTAGTTTGCCTTTTAACTTGTCTTAAATCGGTTCTGTAAATGCATGGAATTAACTTGTCGGTCGTCAAAGCGGTTGCTAAATGGCTGGCCGCTGACGACACGGTTTGGCTTGTCACCATACTAAAAACCTGGGGGGCGTCTCCGCGCCCAGCAGGAAGCCTTTTTGCTTACAACCTTTCGAAAGACAGTGTTGTAGGTTCAATTTCTGGCGGCTGTATTGAGGAAGACCTGCTTCGAGAACTTGCAGAGACTTCAGCCGATTCTAGCTCTAAGATTTCTAGCCCTGAAGCTTCTAGTCCTAGACGTAAACGCTATGGCGCTGGTGCCGAAGAGCAAAAGCATTTACAGCTTCCATGTGGTGGCACGCTAGAGTTACTTATTGAGCACTTGGAGGCTAAGGCTGCTACCGTCGAGCATTTTAAGCGTTTGGATTTAGCCTTGTCTGACCGGCGAAGAGTCATGCGGCGGGTAGTTCTATCCTCAGGGATTATGAGTGATATGGATCCTGTCGCGTCGCCTGGAATTGAAGATTCAGGCGATACTCTTGAGCACACATTAGGGCCGCAAGACCGTTTACTTATTATAGGCGCCAGTGAACTTGCCCGTTATTTAATTCCCGTCGCTATTTCAATGGAGTTCTCGGTGACGGTATGTGATCCACGGCCAGGGTCGATGGCTAGAAACCTTTTGTTAGAAAAAGGGTATGAGCGGCAGGCTTGTTTGCCTGACGATTTGGTTCGAGAGCGGTTTAATGACAAGTATTGTGCTATCGTCGCCCTAGCTCATGACCCTCGAGTGGACGACCTTGCGTTGATTGCGGCTCTGGATACACCTGCATTTTTTGTGGGTGCAATGGGCTCATCAAAAACCTCGGAGAATCGCTTTAATCGCTTAAAAACTCTGGGACTGTCTGCAGAACAATTGGCGCGACTCCATGCGCCAATCGGTTTGCCAATAGGTAGTAAAACGCCACCGGAAATTGCTATTTCAATTGCAGCCCAATTGGTTGAACAGCGAGGGTTGCGAGAAAGGTAAGCGGCAACTAAAAATAAAAATTAAACAGTAAGGAATTGGTTTGAGTTTACTCACGCTTTATCATCAATCAAATATGCATAAGCCAGATGTTGTCACCTCTAATGACGATGACATATCACATTACTTGCAAGCTGATGGCATCCGTATGGAACATTGGCCTTTGAAGGCTAGTGAGATTGGCGACCGTATGGCTGAAAGTGACGTGCTGCAGCATTATGCTTTGAACATTAAGCAAGCTAAGCAGGATTTGGCGCATACACAAGTCGATATCGTGAACATCCAACCGGGCGATTCTCGCGCAATTGGGCTTCGTGATAAATACCTTTCTGAGCATACTCACGAAGAAGACGAAGCGCGGTTTTTATTGTCTGGTTCGCTGTTACTTTATATTCATGTTAACGAACGCATACATGTCGTTCAATGTGTTGCTGGTGACTATATTGTGGTGCCTAAAGGTGTGAAACATTGGCTTGATATAGGGCCTGAGCCTGACTACCAATGTATCCGGATTTACAATGATATTGCCGCCTTGAATAATAATTACACCGGTAGCTATGTCGCAGAATCAACGCCTCGCTGGGAAGGGATTTTGGGTTTGAACCCAGAGCTTTCCCAAGTTTAAGTAAATGTTAAAACACGCAGAGAAAATAATTATTTTGTGTTGACTTTAGATAAGTACCAAACGATGATCTCTGCCATGAAACTATTTACTTTACTCAAACCCATAGCAAAACGGCTTAGCGTCGTTGCGGCGATTATGTGGCGCGTCTGCGCCCCAAACGCGAAGCATGCTGTGTGTTTGAATAAGATAACTTAGCTTTACTATCCTCCCTTCAAGCCACAGCGATTATGCGGTGGCTCTGAGTTCAATTTCAAACGTTCAACTTGTTCCATCGTGATCTCTGAAGCCTAAAGGTTTTTTGTACTCTGTATTTTGCTTTTTGGAGACACCTTATGTCCGTGCCTGTGGCTTACACCACCATTTTATTGATTTGGTCTACAACCCCACTAGGGATAGCGTTCAGCAATCAAACGATTTCCCCCATGGCCGCAGTGGGTATGCGCATGTTTATTGCCGCGATATTGGGCTACGCGATACTACGCCTATTTGGTATTCATATTTCATGGGGAAGGAAGGCGCGTCGAACGTATGGGTTTTCGCTGTTAGGCGTTTTTGGCGCGATGACATTTACCTACCTTGGCGCGCAATACATTCCTTCTGGCTTGATTTCGGTTATTTTTGCTTTGTCTCCGGTGTTATCGAACTTGCTGGCGATGAAGCTGTTGGGTGAAGGTGATTTTTCGCCTGTGCGCTGGATCGCGTTTCTGGTGTCTTTCTTGGGTTTAGCCATCATTTGTATGGAGGATTGGGTTGTGCGTGGTGATGGCTGGATCGGAGTCTGTAGCTTGCTGTTGGCGGTATTCTTCTATGCTTTGAGCGGCGTGTTGGTACAAAAAGAGCGCTATCAGGCTCATCCACTAAGCATTACCGTCGGGACATTACTGTGTTCCTTACCCTTGTTTGCACTGAGTTGGTATCTGTTCGACCGCGAGATTCCGGCATTAGATTTTAGCTCCGTGTCGCCCTGGGCCGTGCTCTACTTGGCGGTATTTGGTTCTTTACTTGGTTTTGCTGCTTACTTCCATATTATTCGAAACCTTGGTGCAACAGCGGTGGCAATGGTGACCTTGGTAACACCAGTTATGGCTTTGATTTTGGGAAGTTTACTCAATAATGAACCAATCACCATGCAAATGGTGATTGGAACCATTGGGGTACTATCTGGACTCGTTCTTTATTACAGTGCAGGCACTATACGCCGAGCGCGACGCGCGATAAGGTTCACTCAAAAGTGAAATCAACACTGACGCGTGCGATGAACTCGATGTCTTTTTGGTGGTAACTGGGTTCATTGGTGCTTGATTCTGCCATCTCCAAACTCATGGCAGAAGTCCGCATACGTGTTCTTGAAGGCGTTGTTTGATAATTTACGGTGTGGATTTTGCCTAGCTTTACGCCATAGCCTTCGGCGATTTGTTTTGCGAGGTCTTCAGAATTCTTGATTGCTAAAGACAGGGCTTGTTGTTTTATCTCTGTTAAGTTGCTGAGCCCAAATTCGATGGTATTGAGTTGTGCAACGTTTATCTTGGTCAGCGTTTTAAGCAAGCCCTCTAGTTGCTCTAAGTTGAGTAAGACCAAGCGAACGTTACGTACAACCTGGTAGCCCTTTAGTTGACGTTCGTTATTTCGGTAATCATATTGCGGGTATATTTGTGTTTGGCTGGTGTCCAGTGAGCTTTGTTCAACGTCATAGGCTTTTAGTTCATCTAAAAACGTGCGTACTTGTTGATCTACAGTTCTGCGTGCATCATCTGCCTTGAATTGCGTATCGACAAAACGCATAGCAAGCGTTGCTTGATTTGGTGTTGCGGTCACTTTACCTTCCGCACTAAGTGAAATAAGCGGTGTGTCTCTACTTTCACTTCCCTGGCTTTCGGCATAAGCCGTGTCGGTATAGCCAAGCGTTGTGATGAGCGTCGTTATGAATGTTGCATTGAGTAAAAATGCGAGCAAAATATTAGGTCGAAAGGCTCTTTGTATAAAACGCATGGTTTACCTCATAAAGGTTAGTGTTGGATAGCTTGAAGCGCTGATATTGTTAAACAACAAAAGTAAAACGGATACACTGTGATAGCAAGCGACACAGTGCAAGCTTTGGGCATTCTTAAAAAACGGTATAGTTAGGTATGAAAGAACTAAGATTAGGCATTCTGGATTGTGATGAACTCGCGGATGAGCTACAAAGCGATTACGGCTGTTACAGTGCGATGTTTAAAACGCTGTTCAAACCGCGCTTGCAGAATGTTTCGGATGATATTCAGTATGTTCGTTATGACGTACTGGCGGGCCAAGTGCCAAGTGATATTGAGGCCTGCGATGCCTATCTTGTTACGGGCAGTAAAACCGGCGTCTATGACGATGCGCCCTGGTTGCCCCTGTTAAGTGCTTTTCTAGTCAGGGCATATGCGCAAAGGAAGCGCTTGATAGGCATTTGTTTTGGTCATCAACTGTTGGCTGATATATTGGGTGGTAAGGCAGAAAAATCAGATAAAGGGTGGGGCGTGGGTACTCTAGAGCAAACGCATCAGTTTTCGTTAAATTGGATGCAGCCTATGCCCGATTCGCTCAAGCTTTTATATAGCCATCAAGACCAAGTCACGAAACTTCCAGAAAATGCTGTTTGTCTTTATGGCAGTGAATTTTGCCCAAATGGTGCGTTCTATATTCCACATCGGGTACTGTGTTTTCAGGGGCATCCTGAATTCACCAAAGATTACTGTCAACGTCTTATGATCTTGCGTCAGGCTAGATACGCGCCAGGACAGTTTGAGCGCGCAAGTAAATCATTAACGCAAATGCTTGATGAGCAGGTTGTCGCGAAATGGATGATTGCGTTTGTTAAAGGAGAAGATGAAACATGAAGTTTTCGGCGTTTGGTGAAAAATTTACCTCGCAGGCAGGGATTACATCTTTGATGGAAGACTTAGGCAATGCCTTAGCCTCAGGATCTGACATGATTATGATGGGCGGAGGCAATCCCGCGCATATCCCTGAAGTGCAAGCGCATTTCAAAAAACGCATGACAGCTATTCTTGAATCAGAGCGTGACTTTCAACGACTGGTCGGAATTTATGATCCACCGCAAGGTGAAATCGAATTTATTTCCGTTATCTGCGAATTGTTAAATCGTGAACATGCTTGGGGTTTGAAACCTGAAAATATTGCCCTAACCAACGGCAGTCAGGCGGCATTTTTTATGTTGTTTAACTTGTTTGCTGGTGACTTTTCAGATGGCTCGCAAAAACAGATTCAATTGCCGCTTGCCCCTGAATATATCGGCTATTCAGATGCAGGGCTTAAGCACGACTTTTTTACGGCCAATCGGCCTCAGATAGAACATATCGATGACCAGACATTTAAATATCATGTGGATTTCGAAAAGCTAAAACTCAATGATGAGACCGGTGCTATTTGTGTTTCTAGACCAACCAACCCTACCGGGAATGTTTTAACTGACAGCGAAATCGCTAAACTGGATGCTTTGGCAAAGCAGTATGATGTGCCGCTTATTATCGATAGCGCCTACGGTACGCCATTTCCAAAATTGATTTTTACTGAAGCGACTGCGCACTGGAATGACAATACTGTCGTTTGTTTAAGTTTGTCTAAATTCGGTTTACCTGCCGCGCGTACTGGGATAGTGATTGCCAATGAAGCGGTTATTAAAGCCGTGTCTAGTGTTAATGCCATTATGAATCTGGCGACAGGAAGCTTTGGCAGTATGATAGCTTATGATCTAGTGAAGAGCGGAGATATTCTGACCTTAAGCGAAAATGTGATTAAGCCGTTTTATTTGGAGAAAGCCAAGCGCGCAGAAGGGCAGTTACGCGAAAAACTGTCGGGACTACCATTTGCGCTGCATAAAGTTGAAGGCGCCATGTTCCTTTGGCTTTGGCTGAAAGGCTGTCCGATTTCGAGCCAAGCCCTTTATGAGCGCTTAAAATTACGTGGCGTGTTGGTAGTATCCGGCCATCATTTTTTTCCCGGATTAAATGATGACGACGATAAAGTATGGCGGCATCGTGATGAATGTTTAAGGATTACCTACTCGCAAGATGACCTTTTGGTCGAAAAAGGTTTGGGTATTATTGCAGACGAAGTACGTAAGGCTTACGCCGGAATTTGAGCGTTATTCAGGTGGTCTGTTATTTTTTCGTTATTTCTCACTCTTTCTTGTTCTTACTTTCTATGGCTAGCACTCTTTAGAAACACGTACTCTAACCGTATCTAAAAGTTTTTCGTCACGTTCGTATTGGGTGATCAAGTCATCGAAGGTGTCGAAATTATCATCGTTTAGCTTGAAAAGGTCTTCGATACGAATGAGCTCAGCTTCTTTCTTTTCCAGGTCATTATGAAAATTCATTTCGGCGCACTGGTAGAGCACGCTGTAGTCAATATATTGGGCCTTTGTCATCAGTGGTTCTGCAAAGGCTGCGTTAGCGCTTAGAATGAAGGGGAGAGTTATCATTGTGTTTAATAATATTTTCATCGTAGCCTCCAGCGTCGTTTTTTAATAATAAAAGTAATATAGCTTAGTGGTCGGAATGTGAACGTTTATATTGCGCGGGTGATTCGCCAAACCATGTAGAAAATGCGCGAGTAAAAGCACTTTGTTCACTATAGCCTAAAAGCAGTGCTACTTCAGCGAGTGTTAATTTGTCATCAGATAAATAGTTCTTCGCCATCGATTTACGCACGTCTTTGAGGATGTTTTTGAACTCGCGATTCTTTTCTTTCAGACGTCGATGCAAGGTTCTTGGTGACAGGTGCAAGTGAGTTGCCACGCTTTGTACATTTGGGCGGCCTTCATGCAAGCAGCGAATAATGGCACTACCGAGGTCTGCCAGAAATAGATCATTTTCGGGTAAATGTTTGAGCAGCTCTTCGGCCTGAAGGCCTAAAATATCATGTAAGGTTTGGTCTTCATGTGGAATGGGGCACGCTAGATCGCTAAGTTTAAAGGTTATCGATAATTGCTTTTCGTTTTGGCGCACTTCACACCCAAAGAAGGCCTGATAGGTGGTTATATGCTGGTTATCAATGCTTTGCGTAAACGATATTTGAGAAGGGTTTAGCACATAAGGGCTGACTATTTCTCGTGTGATGTTTACGATAGATGCCAGTAGCAGCTCATCTGACAATTGGCTGGAATAGCCAAATTTAGGGTCCCAGGTGATACGCATGGAGTCTGCGTTATCGAGCCCTATGTTATCGAAATCTGTGGTAATGGTACTGCCTGCATAAATCAGCCTTTCGAAGCGCTTGTAACAGTTTAGGGCTTCACCTAAATTTCGACTAGTGCGAAATAAATATCCGAGTACACCACAGTGTTCAACTTTAACGAGCTTGCCAATTTCCAAGCCAAGCGTCGGTTGATTGAGCTCCGCATTCAAGGTTTCCAGTAATGCCCACCATTGTTCGTAGGACATGAGCTGTTTTTGAGAAAATGCAAGCAACTTTTCTCTATAGCCAGGTAGTGCAATGTCCTTGGCATCGAGATAGTTTTGCAAGAAATTTACGGCGTCTCGGGTGATAAAAAAGTCATTTAGCATGGCGCAGATTGTCAATGTATTAGGCGAGTTAGATCAAGAATATATCGATATCAATGATTAGACTAGTGTTAATGAGTTGCACTTACGATTTGAAAGCGCAATTCAGGTTATTAATTCAGATCGAAAGTAGGGAATGTTATGAATGATGTTATCCATGCCTTGGCATTTATTTTTAGTTTTGGGGCTTTGTTTCTTAGCCTAATCGCCTTAGAGGCCTGGTATTTGAAAAAGACGGGGCGTGGCGGTTCTTATACCCTAGCTGAAACAATAACGAATATATCAACCGGCGCCATTTATAAAATATTCGATGGCATTGCCGTGGCGTTATTCATCCAGTTCTTTTACGATTATGTGCGGCAATACGGCTTCCAGTACCAAGCGAATCATGGCTGGTTAAGCGTGCTGTTCCTTTTTGTCGCTCAGGATTTTTTCTATTATTTCTATCATGCCGCGATGCATAAAGTTCGCTGGATGTGGGCGATTCATGTGACCCACCATTCCTCCAAGAACCTTAATTTCTCGACGGCTTTGCGACAGAATTTCCTCTTAGACCTTAACTTTGGCTGGGTACTTTGGTGGATGCCTCTTGCCCTGATCGGTTTTGACAAGGGCTGGACGATTATTGCTATCGAAGCTAGTTTGGCGTATCAGTTCTTTTTGCATACCGAGGTGATTAAGCGCGTTGGGCCTTTTGAATGGCTATTTAATACGCCTTCACATCACCGGGTACATCATGGTTGTAAACCTGAACAAATCGATACCAATTTTGGCGGAGTATTCATTATTTGGGACCGTCTGTTTGGCACCTTTGTCGATGAAAG
>Ga0105348_1002712_pt1 | contig 10323 bp, 12 predicted proteins | sample EN8Hudsemesocosm_2_FD_83504 | JGI IMG/M metagenome (GOLD analysis project Ga0105348, IMG submission 83504) | Methane-oxidizing microbial communities from mesocosms in the Hudson Canyon - EN8C Hudson Canyon | ecosystem: Environmental > Aquatic > Marine > Cold seeps | place: Hudson Canyon...
ACAATGGCTGAGATAACCTTGATCATCATCCTTTTTGTAGATGCCTCCTTAATTCAATTCGCTAAATTAAGAACCGTATTGGCGGGCATTCCTGCTCGCTTACTTTTAATCGGTTTACCACTCACAATGCTTTTAGGGACCTTGACCGCTCTTTATTTCTTCCCGGGACAGAACATTTGGGTATTAGTAATGTTAGCTCTAATTCTCTCACCGACCGACGCTGCACTGGGTCAAGCGGTAGTCAAAAGCGAGCAGGTTCCTGAGCGTATTAAAGAGTCGATAAGCATTGAGAGCGGCTTGAATGATGGTATGTCTTTGCCTCCAATTCTTCTATGCATTGCAGTGTTAGCGAGCGGAGGCTCTGCCTTGTCAGGTGACGGCCATTGGCTGGCTTTTATGGCAAAGCAATTAACAATAGGCCCCTTGGTTGGTGCTTTCGTAGGGTACTTCGGAGGTAAGGTAATTGATTACGCAACTAACAAAGACTGGATGGGGAACGTTTTTCACGAACTATCGGCCATTTCGTTAGCTATATTGGCTTTCTCTCTCGCTGAGATATTTCATGGTAATGGCTTTATTGCGGCTTTCTTTGCAGGGCTTATGCTGGGGACCAAAATTCACATTGTCAGAGAAAGAATACAGGAGTTTGGTGAGGCTCAAGGGCAGTTATTATCGCTAATCATCTTTTTTCTGTTGGGCATGTCGATCTATCTTTTCTATCCCTACTGGGATATTAATGCGCTAATTTATTCAATCCTAAGTTTAACGATTATTCGTATGGTGCCCGTAATGATTTCTTTAGTGGGCACCAACATAGACGTCTATAGCAAACTATTTATAGGATGGTTTGGCCCTCGTGGTATTGCTTCGGTTCTTTACATGCTCATTGTTATTGGGGAGTTAGGTGTTCCCGGGTTCGAGCAAATATTATCGGTAATCGTTTTAACGGTGTTGATTAGCATTTTTGCACACGGGTTAAGCGCGGTTTATTTGTCTAAAAAGTTTGAGCGTCAATAACGTTCCAAATATTGCGGTACTAAAAATACCTCGATAGAAATTTGGAACCTGCCTCTACACTAGTGCAGTAATCACCGCGATCATGGCATAACCAAAACCAATGGTCGTTGGGAGAAATGCAACACAAACACCTATCTTACCCAGTAAGCTTTCACTCTGACCTGCCGTGGGCTTGATTGCCTTGATAAAAAAACCAAAAGGGTTGTAGATAACGCCGATGCAGAGAATAACGATAATAGCTTTCGGCAGAACAATATTAAGATGTAAACAAAAAAAGTAAGTGATGCCTAGCAACGAGGTCATCATAACGTAGTCCACATGGGAGCGAATTAGGTTATGGGTTGCTGGAAATATTTTTTTTAGTATCGCCACCTTCCCATAGACGATCAGTGTCGCCAACCATGCCTCGACTAAAGAGAAAATTAACACTCCGGCAGCAGTTACCAATAACCACGACATTGAAACTTCTGACAGACTCGCGGTTGGTAATGCTGTATTAATGACTAATTCATTCACTTTCACTTCACCTCACTTATACCTTTATTCACAAACTCTAAGTCCTGACATTTAACCTAACAGGCACTTATGGCAAAGCCAGACACATCAACCAAACCGAAGACACAAAACCCACAGTCCATGTCGTGCTACGCAGCATGTGGATATTTAACCAATAGGAAATGGTATAAGCACAGCGGGCCGCGATGAATACCAGGCATAAATTACTTATGGTCTCGATTGGCGCTTGAGTCCATAGCGAAACAAGAACACCTGCCACGAAGACAGGAAAGGCTTCAATGGCATTGACATGTGCACCAACAGCTCGTTTACCAAACCCTTGTAATTGGGCCTGCTGATCACGAGGATATCTGTTATCGTAGCCTCCACTCGCTTTAGCCATCGCCAAAGCAACAGGTGCTTTGGTCACCAAAATCATCAGTGCAGCAAAGATAATTGAACCAATTGCAATTGCCATAAACGTTTACCCTCTTCTTTTTTAATGTATCCGCCTTCAACCAGAATGAAGGCCACTTGCTTGATCCACACGATAATGTATGGCCATAATGATTCAGTTTATTCACTATCTCACGGTGAGTCTTGTAAGTTTGGGCTATGAAGAACAATAGAATTTTACATATTCGGCAACAGCACGCGGCTTTTATTGGTGATTTTGGCTTCGCCGCGCAACATCATCATGCAGCCCCGGTGTTATTAGTTGGCTTATCTGGCCCCATTCGTGTTCAGATAGGAAGCACTGATGCTGTTCAGTGTCGAAGCGCGTTAATTGATGCGAATGTCGAACATTCGGTAGATTGTCAGGGCGAGCATGCTGCCACACTTTACTGCGAAGTAGATTCATTACACGCTGCAAACTTAAGAAATACTTTTCTGAATACAGAACCGTTTGCCTTCGATATTACACAGACCAATTTTCAAACTAAACGCTTTGAGAAAAGAATATTGGCCGCTGATCTTCCAGCATTATTGAAGTACACGATAAGTGAACACCAGACTCCCATAGACCCACGTATTGCGGCCTGTCTGGACTATATAAAAACCAACCCTCAGTATTTTGCCAACCAGTCCAACCTAGCTGAGCAGGTTTCACTCTCTCGATCTCGCCTCAATCATCTTTTTAAGGGGCATACTGGCGTGTCTTTTCGGCGCTTCAAGTTGTGGTCTCAGTTAACGCACTTTATGCGAGATATACATGCCACCAACAACATTACACATTCGGCTCTAAATAGCGGCTTTAGCGATTCCTCTCACCTCAGTAATTCTTACCGAAAGATATTTGGCCTTACACCCTCCAGCATTCTGACTAACCTAGACGAGTTTGCAGTTACTCCCTTCAAGTAGCCGCCCTTAAGTTTAAAAAGAGAAGCCGTAGCAAATTCAGCACTCATATTCGACGACAACCCGTTTATCTTTCAATTTCGAAACAAGCTCCCCCACAGTTTTGTGAAAGCTGTCCAACTCAAATTCAAGTAGCGCTTCTTTATCAGCGAACGTTCCAATAAAGACAATATCATAAGCGGATTTATGGGGTGATATGTTTACGCCTACTTCTATATCGATAAGGGAGCTCACAGAGGCTCTCATCGCAAGTAGAGCGTTCTTCATTTCTTCGGCATCGTTTTTATTCTTTAACTGCCACATCGATATTCTTCTTATCACTCAAGACTTCCTTATGTGAATATTCTTTTTGGTGGAATAATTATGAACGACTGCCACGCAATTTACTTTAGCTACCGCTCTCTTCTGCATTTGTCTTGTACGCATGCTGTTCTTTTTTTGGAAAAAACCTTGCTCACTCAAAATATGTGCAAAGAAACACATCAGCCGAACAAAGCCGCTCAGTTATCGTGCATTCAACAACAAAGGCCAAGCTCAAAACGATCCACAAAAGTGCATCAACGCCTTAAATCAAACATTAATTGTTTAATATCAACACCTTATATGGCGGCCCAATTATTGCTAATTAACCGTTCTTTAGCATTTAAATCTGCGGAGCGCACGAATATGAGTACTTCTAGCATGAGAGCAAGCTTTCTCTCATTCACTGGTAGGGCCAAAATATTACACATGACCTGGTTTGCCTTTTTTGTGACCTTCTTAGTCTGGTTTAGCCATGCACCGCTATTGCTCGCCATTCAGGAGTCCATGGGCTTATCAGACCAAGAAATCAAAACCCTGCTGATCCTCAACGTAGCGCTCACCATTCCGGCACGCATTATAACGGGCATGCTAGTGGATGTTTATGGCCCCAGAAAAACCTACTCACTAATGCTAGTGGCCACCGCTGGCCTGTGTTTCTTTTTTGCGACGGCTACAAGCTTTGAAGTTTTGGCTTTAGCCCGCTTTTTACTAGGTTTCGTAGGTGCTGGTTTTGTTATCGGTATTCGTATGATTAGTGAATGGTATCCCGCTAAACAACTCGGTTTAGCCGAAGGTATCTACAAAGGCATGGGCAACGTCGGCTCCGCAGTGGCCGCCATTACCTTGCCTACGCTCGCACTATTATTTGGTGGTGACGACGGCTGGCGTTATGCCACCGCTGTAACGGGTGTGATTGCCTTGGTTTATTCAGTGATTTACTACCTTTTCGTGACGGACACTCCTGCCGGTTCCACTTACTTTAAACCGAATAAATCCGGCGGACTTGAAGTCACCAGCAAGCGGGATTTCTTTCTCTATTTAGCCATGAATATTCCAATGTATGGCGCACTCGCAGTACTCACCTGGAAAGTCACAGAGCTCGGCCTGCTCAGCGTGTTCGCGGCGAATGTTATTTATGTGATATTGCTGGGGATCTATTTGTTCCAGTCACGCCAAATCTACCAGGTAAATAAAGAGATATTCGTCAAACCTGTTGACGAAATATTGCAATACAACTTCAAACAAGTCGCCATACTGAGCATTGCCTATGCGGTTACTTTCGGTTCTGAACTGGCCGTGGTTTCGATGCTGCCCTTATTCTTCAAGAATACTTTTCTGATCCCGATATCGCTTGCCGGTATGTTCGGCGCCTGTTTCGCAATCACGGATGTATTATCCTGCCCTTCGGGCGGCGCGATCAGCGATAAATTTGGGCGCAAAAAGTCATTGGTACTGTTGTTAGCGGGAGCCGCTATAGGGTTCTTAGCCATGTCACAAATTAATGGCGAATGGCCCATTGCTTTGGCTGTGGCCACCATGATGCTGTGTTCATTCTTTCTAGGCTCGGCTGCAGGCTGTGTATTTGCCGTTGTCCCGCTGATCAAGCGCCGCTTGACCGGTCAAATTGCCGGAATGGTAGGCGCATACGGGAACATTGGTGCGGTCTTGTTTTTAACAGTATTTTCGTTTGTTTCACCTTCAATATTTTTTTTAACGATTGCCGTAGGTATTGCTTTCGCTACCGTGTGCGCCATGTTTCTAGATGAACCTAAAAGCGCAATGGCGGAAGTTCTACCGGATGGAACCGTGCAATTGATTGATGTGCACTAGACAGGTGTGCACTGAATAAAGGAGGACATCACGAATTAAATAGGCAGCCAATGGCTGCCTATTTCTAATCAATACTCAAGTACGGTATACAAAAACGATTACTCGATCGTCACCAAGTACTTGGCTTTTAGAGCGGCGACCAACTCAGCGTTCTCGACCCTTTCACCACATCATTCACTATGGTTATCAAGCGCTAACTACAGACAGTTATGGGGGAATACTCTACACTCGCTCGTATCACTAAACGTTAGGGAATAAACGATGGCTAAAAATAAAGCACTGACACCAGGGGACGCCTTTTTTTTAATGATTGAGAGCGATAAAACACCCAGTCAAATCGGCTCACTGGCGCGCATGAAGCTGCCAAAAGGCGCTGATAAGAATTTTATTTTAAATATGGTGGAAGGTTTTCGAAAATACCAACCCACCGCCGCACCCTACAACCTCAAATTAGCCGAACGTTCAGCCACCAACCCAATGTATACCTGGGAGCAAGTGGATAGAGTCGACATCAATTACCACCTTCGACATTCAGCACTTCCTCAACCCGGTGGCGAACGCGAATTGGCAGTACTAATATCAAGATTACACAGTATCCCTCTGGATCACAGTAGACCACTGTGGGAATGTCACGTTATTGAAGGCCTGGAAGATAACTGTTTTGCTATTTATAGCAAGATGCACCATGCCTTGATAGACGGTGTTGCAGGAACTCGTTTGCTGGCACGCTGGATGGGGCAAACCAAGCCTGAAGTCATGTCCGACTTCTTGCCATTTTGGGCCATGCCTCTGCCAAAGAAAACACGCGAAGCTGACGCTCTAAAACCAAACTTACCGCAAAATTTGATTGAACAAATCACCAGCCCCGTAAAATCCGTGGCCGAAGTATTCAATGCGACGCTGGAAAGTATTCTGGGTAGACACAGCAAAAAACTCACTGGGCTCGTGGCACCCTATACAGCACCAAACTCAATACTCAATACTGCCGTCGGGCCGCAACGCCGTGTGAGTACAGTTGAATTCCGTACAGAGCGCTTACTCAAAATAGGCAAGCAGCGCCATGGCACCCTGAACGATGTGGTCATGACGATCTGTGGCGCAGCGCTCCGAAGCTACCTTATTGAACAGAATGCGTTACCGGCAAAACCGCTGGTCTCGCAAGTACCTGTTTCGTTCAGGCAAAAGAGTGGCCAAGATGGCGGCAATGCAATTGGCATGGTGCTAGCGTCTTTAGCGACAGATGAAACAGATGCTCTAGCCCGCTTTGATAAAGTTAAAGCCTCCATGTTGGCAGGTAAAACCTTATTGACAAACATGGACGCCGCACAAATCACCGCCTATAGCGCCTTAATGACACTACCGTTTGCCATTGAGCAAATGACAGGCTTAGGCAACCGTAGTCAGCGACCGATGTATAACGTGGTCATTTCAAACGTTCCCGGACCAAAAGAAAAACGTTATTTGAATGGTGCAGAAGTCTTCAGTGTGCACCCGGTATCTTTTGTTATGCAAGGCCAAGCCTTGAACATCACATTGTTTACCTATGCGGATAAAATTACCTTTGTATTTACCGCTTGCCGTGAATCACTGCCTAACATTCAACGCTTAGTGACGCACACAACAGATGCGCTGGAGTGCTTGGAGCAAGCCTTAAACATTGCACCGACATCAGCACCGACCAAACCAAAGAAAAAATCTGTCCCCAGAAAAACAGCAACAAAAAAGAAGGTAGTTGCAAAGAGCGCGAGTTAGTTTAATTCGAAGCTCTAGGACAGAATACTAGGATAGAAAATCAGGACAAAAACCCGTGAGTCAAATTAAGTCGATTGACTCACGGCTCTAACCCTCTCAGCTGGAATCTTTAGCTGTTCCAGTAAATAATGCTTAAAGGATTCTTCATAGTTCTGATCCGCAATAGCTTTTTTCATACATAACAACCAAGCTTCTTTTTCCGCCTCGCCAACGTCCAAATGGCGATGCACGCCCGGAAGATTAATCGAACCATAGTGCTCCGAATATAGTCTAGGGCCGCCTAACCAAGCACTTAAGAAATAAGCGAGTTTTTGACGCGATTCCGTCAAATCGTCCTGGTGCATCCGACGTATCGTTTCCGCCTCAGCTAACGTATCCATATAGCCATAAAAAGCATCGACCAAACGAATCAAACCGGGCAGTTCACCTGCCTTTTTATAGGAGCATTCTCCGACACCATAACCATGTTCATTAATTTGCATATACTAACCTATCGATAGCCTTATATTTAATCTAGCATCACTCCAAGCCTATCCAGATGATTCATTGCTAACACCAAGAGCACGATGCCAACAATCATCACTGAACGAATCATGCGACAAGTTTTACATGCCGTCATCGCTTCTCTCCTCTCATATTTTCACTCAAGCAAACCAGAGTTCCTTCACTACACTTAAGTTAACTACATTTAGGAAAGTATATCCGTGTCTTACAAAGAAAGCTCAAACCAATCCGGTTTTACCTTTATCGAACTCATCGTAGTTATACTGATTCTGTCCACTCTTGCGGTTACAGCACTCGCACGCTTTGCAGATCTTGAAGAAGAAGCAGACATTGCAACGAATAAGGGTATGGCAGGTTTATTAAGTACCGCCATTCAAAATGCCAGTATTCAATGGTTAGTCTCCGGCTCGCCAGGCAGAATTCAAAACCTAGCTAATTTTGCTACCGGCGAACTCGATATGAGCACCAATGGCTGGCCAATCGGGGTCGACAAAGGCAATGCAAATGATAATATTGGCCTAGGGAACGTGGGCTGTACTTCACTTTGGAATTATTTACTTGAAACCGGTCCGACCTCTGCCACAAACGGCAATAGCGACTACCAATCGTACCGCCACTCCAGCAGTAAACAATGCTCGTTTGTCCTCAGAAATAACGGTGACACGGCTAATCGTACAAATGCCCAGCTGGGTATTTTATATGACTCAAATGACGGCAATATCACCACCTGTGGCCAATTAACCAGCATTAGTTGTTAATCCATAGGTGTTAAAATTCATTGTTGTTTCTCTAGAGCCGCGACCGACAGCCCTGCAGCAATAAATGTAATACCTGCTCCAATATTGAGACTAAAAACTGCTCGCGGCCTCTGCTTCAAAAACAACGCTAACACCGATGCGAAACATCCTAAGGTCGAAAAAATAACTACGGTCATCAGAGAGTACAAAGCCCCAAAACTCAGAGTCTGCACTAAAACATTCCCTGCTTCGAGTGAAATAAATTGGGGGACAAAAACCAGTATGAACATCGCTGGTTTGGGGTTCAGAACATTGGTTAAAAAGCCGCTCATTAAAATTTTACAATACGATTGTCGCGCCGAAGGCGCAAAGGAGATTAAATCCCTTGAACGTATCGCCTTGACGCCCAAGTAGATCAAATATATGGCCCCTGTTATTTTCAACAGCAAAAACGCAGTAGCAGAGGTCTGAAGTAGAACCGCTAGCCCCAGTGCAGCCAACACAGTGTGAACAAGAAGTCCGGCTCCCGCGCCGATACTCGACACCAATGCAGCGATGCGGCCTTGACTGAGGCCCCGGCTGAGCGCAAGTATATTATCAGGCCCTGGCGCTAGAATAATCACTGTGCAGGCTAAGGTATAAGCAACAATTACATCAAATTCAACCATATTTACCCTGTCTACCTTAGTCTATCTATTCAAGCCCAAATTCATTTAGCCGTAAAAATTCGACCCTCGCCAAAACTGCAACTTAACCCAAACAAGTATCTAAGTGAATATCTTAGAACACTCTGAAAAATGCAACATCCTCTCCAGCATCGATCTAATCTGCCGATAACAACTTTGAACATTTACAAAGCAGTGTTAAGTAACACCACAATCAAGGATATAAAAATGGAACAAAAACTAATGGATGTATGGAATGCGATTCAAAGTCAAGTCGCAGTATATGGTGGCCGCGTGCTTCTGGCATTACTGGCGCTCATTATCGGTTGGTGGCTCGCTAACAAAATAAGTGCAGGGCTGAGCCGCTCATTTCACTCAAGTTTACCCGATGAGACCTTGGCAAAATTTTTGTCGAGTGGTTTTGAGGTCGCACTTAAAGTGTTACTGGTCATTAGTGTTGCCTCGATGGTGGGTATTGAAACCACATCATTTATTGCCGTTATTGGTGCCGCCGGTTTAGCTGTTGGACTATCCCTACAAGGCAGCTTATCCAACTTTGCAGGCGGCGTCATGGTGCTTATTTTCCGCCCAATTCAAGTCAATGAATACATTTCCGCTCAAGGCTATGAGGGCGTTGTACAAGACATTGGTATTTTCGTCACAACATTGTTAACACTTGATGAACGCACCGTGATTATCCCAAACGGCCCATTGGCAAATGGTAGCATCGTAAACTATTCTCGCCATGAAACTCGTGCTGTCGAAATCGCGATTGGCATTAGCTACTCGGACAATATTAAAAACGCAAAAGATGCGATGGAGACCGTTCTCAAAAATGATGAGCGTGTTTTAGACGACAAGCCGAACGTGGTCGCAGTATCCAATTTAGGCGATAGCTCCGTCGACTTTCTCGTTCGAGCTTTTGTTCGAAATGACGACTATTGGGACGTTTTTTTCGACATACGTCCCTTGCTGAAAGATGCTGTTGAGAACGCTGGCGCAACAATCCCATTCCCTCAACACGATGTACATTTGCTGCAAGACGGAACAAGTTAAGGTTTCACTTGATTTATCTGGATGACGGTTAAATTTTCGCCGTATCCAGATAACTATTATGATGACTTAACGTTCTTTCAAGCTTTGGCAGTTGAACGCTCTTGTTTCTTTAACAACCCTGGCCCCACTTCCGGGCAAATAGCTTTCGCTACAATATCTTCATCGCACACATCACACACATATCTTGGGTGCGTAATATGTCCGCAAGACGTATGTGTGAAGGTCACAGGCGAGCCATCTTCATCAACGGCCCATTTATCGCCCCATTGCACGACGGACATCATTACGGGATATAGATCCAAGCCTTTTTGCGTTAAACGATATTCATAGCGCCCACGCTTTTCGTCATAAAGCACTTTTTCGAAAATCTCAACGTCCACCAATCGATTTAAACGGTCAGACAAACGATGTTTGGTTATGCCTAAAGATGTTTGAAACTCAGAGAACCGTCGAATACGTCTAAAGGCATCACGAACAATCAATAAGGTCCAACGGTCACCAAATACTGCTAGCGCACGAGCAATCGAACATACTTGAGTGTCTACTTCTTCCCAACGCATTTAACTTCTCCAGAATATTTATTATTGTTTTTCATTTCGCAATCT
>Ga0105348_1002715_pt1 | contig 10315 bp, 5 predicted proteins | sample EN8Hudsemesocosm_2_FD_83504 | JGI IMG/M metagenome (GOLD analysis project Ga0105348, IMG submission 83504) | Methane-oxidizing microbial communities from mesocosms in the Hudson Canyon - EN8C Hudson Canyon | ecosystem: Environmental > Aquatic > Marine > Cold seeps | place: Hudson Canyon...
GAAATATAGGGGCTGTCATTGAACAGGCAAGCTAATAGGAAGGTATCCAAAAAGTTGGCTTGTGCTTCATCCATACCCATCGGCAAAAATGGGTTTATATCAACACAGCGTACTTCTACATATTCTAGGCCGGCTCTGCGAAGTGCTTGTAATGGTTTTTCTCCCGGTTGCGTAACGCGTTTGGGGCGAATTACGCTGTAGAATTCATTCTCAATCTGGAGAATGTTGGTATTAAGCTGCCTATATTTACCGTCTTGTTTAGCGCCAATTTTTTCATAGGCTTGATGAGGTGTCTGCATGGCGCAATCCAAGGTATCGATATAGTTATCGAGGGTGTTGTAGCAGATATTAATATTGGATTGTGCGGCATTTTGATAGCCCAAATCACTCATGCGCAATGAAGTGGCATAGGGTAGGTAAAGCGTTTGATCATCAAACTTTTCTAGCTGGTGCTCTCGATCTTTTAAGAATGACTGACATAGCGCCGGTGAGGCGCCAAACAGGTACATGAGTAGCCACACATTACGGCGGAAATTTCGGATTAGACCAAAATATTGCTGAGACCTGAAGTCTTGTTCAGATTGCTTGTCTGAGCAGATGTTCTGATAGTAGGGCCAAAATTCTTTGGGGAGCGAAAAATTAAAATGAATGCCAGCTATGGTCTGCATGGTACGGCCATAGCGATGGCCTAGCCCTTCACGATAAACGGTTTTCAGGCGACCGATATTTGAACTGCCATATTGAGCAAGAGGAATGTCTGCATCTGCACCCATTTGGCAAGGCATGCTATTAGCCCAGATTATTTCATCATCGAGGTTTTGACAGACAAATCCGTGAACCTTAGCCAGAAAATCTAAGGCTTCTTTGTTGGTTGTGAAGGTCGGAGTAATAAATTCCAGCAAAGCTTCTGAATAGTCTGTAGTGATGTAGGAGTGTGTTAATGCTGAGCCAAGAGCTTGAGGGTGCGCCGTTTGGGCAATTAAACCGTCGTTACTGACTCGAAGGCTTTCTTTCTCAATACCGTGGTTAAGATTGCAAAGGTGATCGAGACCTTCAGTTGTATTGATTGCGTCTAGACGAACTTCCAATGATTGGGGCAAGTGGCTTTTCCTTCATCAGGCTGGTAGCTGAGAATTATGGGCGATGCCCATAGCAAAAATCAAAATAAGCGCTGCCCGTACCATTAGACACGGGATTTCAGGGCACCAACTTCATATGAGGGTGGTGCCCTGTGATTTAAAGGCGGTTACCCTTCTTATTTTTCGCGTCGGCAAATAATTGCGCAAAAGCGCCTGTTTGTGGTTGTTGGTTTTGTTGTTTCGGTTGTCTGCGTCTAGAGTTGTTTGTTGCACTTTGGACGCCTTTATCGTCCCGTGCTTTCTGCGCACTGTCACCCATACGCATGGATAATCCAACACGCTTACGGGCTACATCCACCTCCATGACTTTTACCTTGACGATATCGCCGGCTTTAACCACTTCCCTTGGGTCTTTTACAAACGTATCGGATAGGGCTGAAATGTGTACCAAGCCATCTTGATGAACGCCGATATCCACGAAGGCACCAAAGTTAGTGACGTTGGTGACCACGCCTTCCAGGATCATGTTTTCTTTTAAATCTTTTAGGGTTTCGACACCGTCCATAAATTCGGCAGTCTTAAACTCAGGACGAGGATCTCGGCCTGGTTTATCCAGCTCCTTGATAATGTCGGTTACCGTTGGTACACCGAAATTTTCACTGGTGTAGTCAGCAGCCTTGAGGCTACGTAGGAATGAGGTATCACCGATGACGCCTTGCACGGTCTTTTGGTTTTTCTCAAGAATACTATTTACCACCGGATATGCTTCTGGGTGAACGGAGGATGCATCCAGTGGATTATTACCACCCGTAATGCGTAGAAAACCTGCCGCTTGTTCAAAGGTTTTATCGCCAAGGCGTGGAACTTGTTTTAAATCGTTTCGATTACTGAATGCACCTTTTTCATCACGAAAGGCCACAATATTCGAGGCAATTGTTTGGTTTAAGCCAGACACTTTAGTCAGTAAAGGTACAGACGCTGTATTCACATCGACACCAACAGCATTTACACAGTCTTCAACTACCGCAACCAAACTACGGCTGAGTTTACTTTGGCTGACATCGTGCTGATATTGGCCAACTCCGATGGATTTTGGTTCGATTTTAACCAGTTCGGCCAAAGGGTCTTGTAGGCGACGAGCAATAGAGACGGCGCCTCTAATAGTTACATCGAGGTCTGGAAACTCCTTAGCCGCTAACTCTGAGGCTGAATAGACAGAGGCTCCAGCTTCACTCACCATGATTTTCGTGAGATTAAGCTCTTTGTATTTACTGATGAGTTCGCCGGCTAGCTTATCCGTTTCCCGTGAAGCGGTGCCATTACCAATGCTTATCAGTTCCACGGAATGTTTTTGGCACAAAGCGGCTAGAGTGGCGATGCTTTGATCCCACTGGTTTTTAGGTGCATGTGGAAATACCGCAGTGTGATCAAGGACTTTACCGGTGGCGTCAACAACCGCTACTTTAACTCCAGTACGCAAACCCGGGTCCAATGCTAGTGTTGCGCGTTGGCCTGCAGGTGCTGCGAGTAATAGATCATTCAGATTACTGGCGAATACCTGGATAGCGCCTTCTTCTGCGGTTTCTCTAACATTGGTGAGTAGCTCGCTCTCTAGGTGAGGAGATAGTTTTACGCGCCAAGTCCAACGTACGACCTCAACCAGCCATTTATCAGCATTGCGTGACTGGTTCTGGATATGCCAGAAACTGGAGATCATAGCCTCGCATGGATGCGCTGAATTTGGTTCTTGGTTCGCAAGGGTAAGTGCAAGTTGTAGTATGCCCTCATTACGGCCACGGAACATAGCAAGAGCGCGGTGAGAGGGTGTTGTTTTAAGAGGCTCTGTATGTTCAAAGTAATCTCTAAATTTGGCACCTTCTTCTTCTTTTCCTGCTATGAGCGTCGCGCTGAGTTGGCTGTCACTCCAGAGAAAGTCCCTTAATTTGCCGATAAGTTCTGCATCCTCACTGAATTGCTCCATAAGAATATACTTGGCGCCATCAAGTGCGGCTTTGGTGTCGGCCACACCCTTGTCGGCATCGATAAATTCAGCCGCAGTATCTTCTGGCGACAGTTTGGGATCTTCCAGCAGTTTTTGTGCAAGGGGAGCTAGGCCGGCTTCAATCGCAATCTGGCCCTTGGTTCGTCGCTTCTGTTTATAGGGGAGATAAAGGTCTTCAAGGCGAGTCTTGGTGTCGGCAGCTGTAATTTCTTTCTCCAGCTCTGGTGTGAGCTTATCTTGCTCGCCAATGCTTTTAAGGATGGTCTGTCGACGTTCTTCCAGCTCTCTCAAATAACGCAAACGTTCTTCCAGTGTCCGCATTTGAGTGTCGTCCAACCCGCCTGTGACTTCCTTTCGATAACGCGAGATAAAGGGAACAGTTGCACCTTCATCTAATAGGCCAACAGCGGCTTCTACTTGTTGTATTTTGGCATCGAGTTCTTGTGCGATAGTCTGAAAAATGGACGGCATGTACGACCTGCGGTTTGTGAAATTTATAAAGAAGGCGGAGATTATAGCGATTGCTATGAAATACTAAACCGTTGACAAAATATAAATTTTAAGGGCTGTAGTGGATGTGGTTGTTGTCACTATTTGATCATAGGACAGCTGCAAAGGTATGAGCGTCTGTACCGTTCAAACTATCGTATGAGACGGGTTTTGTTAGGTGTTGTTATTCATAAAGAGTATGACGAGTAATTTTTTACAAATAAATAGATGTAAGCCGCTTTTGGTAGTATTCCCTAATTAGCTAATAACAATTTCATAAGGTCGATCTATTTCTTAAAACATAATATTTGAAATTAATGTGCAATTCTGATTCATACTTAATAATGACGAAATCAATCGTGGTTGGTTTCGAGTTGGGAGTTTTTGTGGTGGAGGAGTTATGTGGAAATGGTGTGTTTTATTTAGTTTCCTGGTGTCTGCAGCTACTTTTTTTGAAAACAGTATTGCGTATTTATTAGGTTTGCCTGGGCTTAAAACTGCTTACGTTCAAGTGCTCTCACTCCCCAATGCCTATAATCCGAAAAAACAATATCTGCCTTATAAGGGAAAACATCCTTCGTCAAGTGTTCGGCCTGATGATGAATATTTCTATCCGATAAATATCGGTGAAGTAGGCCCCCATCAATCTTTGTATTCGGGACCTTTGCAGTACCCATTTGCGTGTATGACTGAGCGCTCAGGCATGGGTCAGCCCCTAGTCGATAATCAAGATGGTGCAGGAATTGCTGTCTATAAATTAGATAAAGATGGTAATAAAACAGAAAAAATTGTGGGTTATAGTAAGGATTGTTTGGCCTCGACGGAGGCTTCCTATTATTATAATCGTGTAGGTACTAGGCGGTTTTATCCATTGTCTGAAGCTAATAACGATGTTGGAAAAATTAACGTTAACGGAGAAATTATTGATTTTGTTGTTCGTGTTGAAAGAGGAGTTATTAATCGTTTTATCTATTTGATAGTGGCTCTGCGGGGAAAAGATGAAGAGATAAGTAAACCAAATAGCTATTATTGGAATAAAAAGCTTATCTATCAGTTTCGTGGTGGCGTTGGGGTTGGTAGAAGGCAGGGGAAAGCAAAAGCAAAAACTGTTTTCAAAAAACGCTTTGATGAGCTGGCGAAAGGTTATGCTGTAATATATTCAAGTGGCACGCAAACTTCTAATCACTACGATATGTTACGTGCTGAAGAGGTTGTGTATCGTCTAAAAAAACAGTTTGTAGCGCTCTATGATGATCCGGAGTATACCGTTGGTATCGGTGGGTCTGGTGGCGCCGTACAGCAATATCTTATTGCACAAAATCATCCTGGACTATTGGATGCCATAATACCGCAATATTCATACCCTGATATGGTGACGCAGATGGGGTATGCGCTCGACTGTGAATTATTGGAATACTATTTCGATAGAAAAACCAATGATGATTTTTGGAGTTCCTGGCGAAATAGAAGTTTAGTAGAAGGGCTTAACGCTGCCGATAATTTTGATAATACCTACAGCGTAGTGTATCGATTTTTACATATTTTGCAGGGGGACCTGCCGTATGCTCCAAAGGGTAGCAGCGAATGTGTTAATTCATGGCGAGGCCCAGCACAGGTTGCGCTTAATCCAAAATATGTGCATTTTTTCAATTATTTTAATCCGGAGTTACTAGGGCAAGTGGATTGGTCGCATTGGGGCGATTTGTCTCATGTTTATGGTGTGGGTGACAACGGCTTTGCCAATAGTACGTGGGATAATGTTGGCGTTCAGTATGGCTTGGAGGCGCTAAAGAATGGCAAGGTTTCACCTCAAGCATTTTTAGATCTAAACGAAAATGTGGGAGGTTGGAAACAGCAGCATGACATGGCATCAGCGCACTTTTGGCGTTATGGCTCCCCCTACTCATCTATTTTTAAAATTTCTCCTTGGTCGGAACATAATATGATGCACGTTGATGGTAAAAAAAATCCGGCACCGCGATCTGAAGGAAGTGTTGAGGCAATGAATGCAGCCTATCATTCTGGTCAGGTTTTTATGGGAGATGTTCATATTCCTGTGCTTGATATCAGACATTACCTGGATCAAAAACTAGACATGCATCATAGCTTTGCGTCACTTTCAGCTAGATTGCGTATGCAGAGGGTAAAAGGTAATGCTGATAATCAAGTGATTTGGGTGAACGCTAGATCTTTTGATCCGACTCCAACAGCTTTTGATGTTATGGATCAATGGATGAAAAATATTGCACAGCACCCAAATAAAAGTGTGGCGAAAAATAAACCTGAAGCCGCTTTTGATACTTGTTTTGATGGAAATGGAGAGTTAATCGCTAGAGGTAATTCGGTTTGGGATGGCGAGTGGAATGGAAAAACGCCTGGTGAGTGTATGCAAATTTATCCGGCTTATAAGTCTTCTAGGAATGTAGCTGGCGAGCCTTTAGCTGGTGATGTGTTCAAGTGTCATTTGCAAACTATTGATGAAGCATTAAGTCGTCATATATACGGGGTTGTAGATATGGTGCCGTATGAAAATGAGCTGAAAGAAATTTTTCCGCAGGGGGTCTGTGATTACTCTAAGCCTGATGTGGGGTTGCCGGAAGGGCTAATGCTATCTACTCAGCTTACCAATTAGTACAGGTCAAATAGTGCAGGCAAAAAAACGGGAATTCACCTTGTGGGCGAATTCCCGTTTCGGTACTGGGTAGCCGGGTTACAGCAGAGGCCCAGCCTTAACAATGGCCTCTGATACGTCGAACTTCTTAAAGTTCTCTACGAATTGAGAGATCAATTTATTAGCGGCTTCATCGTAAGCTGCTGGATCACTCCATGTGTCACGAGGGTTTAGCAATTTGCTATCAACGCCCGGTGCTGCCGTAGGAACTGTCAGGTTTAACTGTTCTATGTGCTGTGTTGTAACTTCACGCAAACAGCCGTCTTGGATTGCTTTGATGATGGCGCGTGTCGTCGGGATACTGAATCGACTGCCTTCGCCAAAACCACCACCGGTCCAGCCGGTATTTACCAAGTAAACTTGGCTACCAAATTCTTCAATACGCTTGATCAATAGCTCAGCGTATTCACCTGCTGGGCGCGGGAAGAATGGTGCACCGAAACAGGTGGAGAAGGTGGACTTGATACCGCCGCCTGAACCCATTTCAGTTGAACCTACTAGTGCGGTGTAACCACTTAGGAAATGGTAAGCAGCTGCTTCTTTGGACAGAATCGAAACAGGAGGTAATACACCGGTAAGGTCGCAGGTTAAGAAGATAACAGCATTAGGCTCACCGCCTCGGTTATCGTCAACACGCATTTCTATGTGATCACGTGGATAGGCCGCACGAGTATTTTGCGTCAATGATACATCAGTGTAATCAGGTTCGCGGGTATTAGGGTCAACAACCACGTTTTCCAAAACCGCGCCAAATTTGATGGCATCCCAGATAACCGGTTCGTTCTTCTGAGATAGGTCGATACATTTAGCGTAACAACCGCCTTCAATATTAAATACGCTACCTTTCGCCCAACCGTGCTCATCATCGCCGATTAGGTAGCGATCAGGGTCCGCAGAAAGGGTGGTTTTTCCCGTGCCGGACAAACCGAAGAACAAGGTTACGCTATCATCGTCGCCCTTGTTGGCAGCACAGTGCATTGGCAGCACATCTTTCTCAGGTAGCAAGAAGTTTTGCACAGAGAACATGGCTTTTTTCATTTCGCCTGCGTAGCGCATGCCTGCAAGCAACACTTTGCGCTTGGCAAAGTTGATAATAACGACGCCGTCGCTGTTGGTGCCATCACGCTCAGGGTCACAAACAAAGCCGGCAGCATTAATAATCTGCCATTCTTCTTTAGCTTTCGTATTGTAGTTGTCAGGGCGGATGAAAAGGTCACGTCCGAACAGGTTTTGCCAAGCGGTTTCAGTGCGCATGTTAATGGCAAGATAGTGCTCAGGGTCAGCGCCTACATGAAGTTCAGCTTCGAAGGACTCTTCCAGGCTTGCAAGGTGAGTCTCGACGCGATCCCACAGGGCATCGAACTTCTCTGTGTCGAATTTGCGGTTGATGGAACCCCAATCGATAAGGTCCGTCGTGCTAGCTTCATCAACAATGAAACGATCCATTGGTGAGCGGCCGGTGCGTACGCCAGTTTCGACAAGAAGTGCGCCATTGCTGGCCAGTGAACCCTCGCCCCGTTTAAGTGCCAACTCAACGAGCTTGGCAGAGCTCAGATTCTTATGAACAGTTGCTGTGGTCATGCTTTAGTATCCCCTCGGCTTGTGGCCGAACCAGAATCAATAAATGGTTAGGAAGTGGCTGTATCCAAGTAACCTATGGTGGAGTTACACGGTCCCATAATTTTAGGGGCGCTATTATGGCAAAAAACTCAATTCAGTGCGAAGGATTATCGGCACTAGACTGCGATAGGTGGCTATTAGTTAGACTTAGTGCACCGTTTTAGAGCTGCCTCCGGGGATAAATAACTCTGCGACTTCTACAGCATTGAAATCATAGTGGGCGCTGCAGAACTGGCAGTCCATGGAAATTTTGCCTTTGTCCTTAAGAATATCTTCAGCTTCTTCTTGTCCAACAGAGCGAATAGCATTTCCAGAGCGCTCACGTGAACAGGTACATTTGAACTCTACGGATAAAGGATCAAAGATGCGTACCTCTTCTTCGTGGAACAGACGGGTAAGCTGAGTCAGGTGATCTAACTGCAGCATTTCTTCTTTGGTAATGGTGCTGGCGAGATGACTAATGCGGTCCCAGATGTCAGGGTCCTTTTCTTCGCCTGGTAGTTCCTGCAGTAGCAAACCGGCAGTTTGTTCATCGTCGGCTTGCAGCCAGATGCGAGTTTGTAATTGTTCTGACTGCGCGAAATAGTGTTCTAGGCATTCCGCTAGTGTGTCACCATCCAAAGGCACTACACCTTGATAGCTTTTTCCTGAGTCCGGGTCGATTGTAATGGCTAGTTGCCCTGAGCCTAGTAGCTCTGGCAATGAAGCACCTTCTTCAATGTCCCCATCCCAATCGGCCCAAGCGCGTACATCTTGGTTATGGCGACATTCAGCCATTAACACCTTAATGTTACCGGTGCCACGAGCTTGCAAGGTAAGTGTGCCGTCAAATTTAATGCTGCTACTTAACATAACCGCCGCTGTGATCCATTCACCTAGCAGGCGCTGAACTGGCTTTGGGTAGGCATGTTGTTTGATGATCGTTTGATATGTGTCTTTCAGGTGGGCGAGTTCGCCACGTATCTGAGAGTTATCGAACATAAAACGTTGAATTTGGTCAAAATCGGACATATTCCTACCCAGAATGATTCAAGGATGCGGATTTTAAAGCAAGTTTAGGTGAAAGGGGTAGTGGGAGTAGTAAATCTCCTTGATTGTAAGGTTGAGCGTTCAGCAAAGACGTCTGCCTGATTTGCTCAATTGTGGCGGACTATCGATTCGTTAGCTATTCCGGTTGAGAGAAGACGGTTATGTCTTCCTGAGTGTCTATATCGAAGAATATGTTGTTATCGTTCACTGGGCATTGGGTGATGGCGGTGAGATTCTTTTGAACGATTCTTTTTCCGCCGGTGTCACCAGATAGTTGGGCTAATTCGGCATAGAAAGCTTTTCCGAAACCGACTGGGTTGCCGAGCCGACTGTTATATTCTGGCTGGACTATATTGCTGTCGTTGATTGTACTCAGCAGAGTGCTGTACGTTGACACCTTAATATAGGGCATGTCAGCGAGGCAGACTAACCAGCCTGCCCAATCTTTAGTTTGCTGAACTCCGTATGCCAAACTTGCGCCTATGCCATCTTCAGCACCATCAAATAAAATGATATTGATATCAGTGGTAGCCAAAAGATGTTGAGTTTCAGTATCGTTCTGCTGAACAATGACGCTCACTTCTTTTGTGGCTTTTTTAATGTTGTTAATGGTTTCTAAAAGAAGGGGGTGATTATTCGGGAGTTTGGCAACAAGCTTATTGCTGCCGAAACGACGGCTAAAGCCTGCGGCCAAAATAAGAGCGCCTGGCATTTCTACCAAATAGCTCGCGATGAATGTTTGCTTTGTGAAACTATTTTAAGAGGCGATATTTCAAGTTCAAGGGGCGGCGTACCTTGAAGAGAAGAGCCTTCGATATGGTTTGTAGTAGCACTGTTGACTTTCGATCGTACTGCCGTAAGTTCCGCCAGGATAGAGATCGCAATTTCAGCGGGTGTTTTACTGCCTATGGAAAAACCAATAGGCGCATGTAGTTTGTTTATTTCTTCGGGCGTTAGGTCGAGCTGTGGCAAACGTTCACGTCGTTTTTCAGATGTTTTTATCGAACCCATGGCGCCGACATAAAAGGCATCTGTTTTTAACGCTTCCATTAATGCCATATCATCAACCCTTGGGTCGTGCGCTAAGGCAACAATGGCCGCATAGTTGTGTGAGAAATCTTTACGAACAACATCGTCAGGCATTTCATTGGTTATTATAACGCCGTCTACTTGCCAGTTATTCAAATAGTGATCGCGTGGATCGCACAAAGTAATCTCGTAATCCAGCGCTAACGCCATTTGCGCGACATAACGAGCAACCTCACCTGCGCCAATTAATAATAATTTATAGGAAGGCGATAGTTGATGGGTAAATAGATTTTTATTGATGTCGGTACAAGCTTCGTTGGGGCTGCCTGCTAGTACCGAAATACCACCCGTTTCCAAATTTAATTGGCGAGCAATGGGTTGGTGCTGGTTAATGGC
>Ga0105348_1002718_pt1 | contig 10296 bp, 5 predicted proteins | sample EN8Hudsemesocosm_2_FD_83504 | JGI IMG/M metagenome (GOLD analysis project Ga0105348, IMG submission 83504) | Methane-oxidizing microbial communities from mesocosms in the Hudson Canyon - EN8C Hudson Canyon | ecosystem: Environmental > Aquatic > Marine > Cold seeps | place: Hudson Canyon...
GCTCGCTTACAAGTCAGCGATTTACAAGAGTCGCATGCCAAGTTAATTATCAATCGGTCAATAATAAATCAGGCAAGTAACAAGCAAGGTTTAGATAACAAATTACAATATTGTTGGCGCTCAGATCCTAGATTACGGACGATATCTCCTTATCGACTAACGATAGCTCAAGGACAGCAATTACTGAGTGATATAAAGTGTCCATTACAACTGTTTTATGGTGATAAAGGTATGTCGCTTGTCACTAAAGCCTTAGCAACACTTTCAGCATCTTTACCACAGCTTAAAGTCATTAAAGTTTCTGGTGGGCACCATGTGCATATGGAGCAGCCAGAGAAACTTTCATTATCACTTGAAAGTTTCTATCGTGACAATAAAATTAAAACAAGCGTTTAAAATTGTGGCGTATTGCACAAAAATTTGCTAAAACTGTGTTATTAAAATAACAGTTGCTGCATTTGAAACAATTGTTCAAAAAATAATAACGAATTTACCTACTGAGGAAGGCCATTGTGGAAAAAATTTGGTTAGAAAAAAGTTACCCTAGTGAAGTACCATTTGAAATTGATGCTGACAAGTATCCGTCCATTGTGGCCATGTTCTCCAAATATACTACTCAGTTTAGTGATAAAACTGCTTTCATAAATATGGGCGCATCTATTTCTTATGAAGAGCTTGCTGCTCAAGCTACCGCTTTCGCCGCTTATTTACAGCAAGACCTTGGCTTAAAGAAAGGCGATAAATTTGCCATCATGGTGCCTAACAGTTTGCAATATCCTATTGCTTTATTTGGCGCATTATTAGCAGGTCTTACCGTGGTAAATGTTAATCCACTTTATACTGCCCGTGAGCTTGAGCATCAATTAAAAGATTCTGAAACTAAAGCAATGTTGATTATTGAAAACTTTGCTCAAACGTTAGAAAAAGTCATTGAAAACACACCAGTAGAGCATGTCATTATGACATCGTTAGGTGATCGCTTAGGCTTAGTTAAAGGGGCTGTGGTTAACTGCGTAGTAAAATATGTTAAGAAAATGGTACCTGCTTTTAATTTGCCTCATGCTGTACGTTTCAATGAAGTTTTAGCTAAAGGTAAAAATCAACGATATACCCCTGTAGAGCTTTGTGGCGACGATTTAGCTTTTTTACAATACACCGGAGGCACTACCGGTGTTTCTAAAGGTGCTATGTTAACGCACCGAAATATGGTTGCGAATTTACAGCAAGCTAAAGCCGCGATTAGTCCATTAATGGAAGAAGGCAAAGAGCTAGTGGTAACCGCATTACCGCTTTATCATATCTTCGCATTAACCGCTAACTGCTTAACCTTCTTTACCCTGGGTGGCACAAACTTATTAATTACTAACCCGCGAGATATGCCTAACTTTGTCAAAGAGTTATCAAAATATCCATTTACCGCAATAACGGGCGTTAATACCTTATTTAATGGTTTATTAAACACTCCTGGCTTCGGTGATCTTGATTTTAGTCAATTAAAAATGTCACTAGGTGGCGGTATGGCAGTACAGCGACCCGTTGCGGAGCGTTGGAAGCAAGTTACCGGTACGCGATTACTTGAAGGATATGGCTTAACTGAATGTGCGCCGTTAGTAACATTAAGTCCTTATAACTTAGAAGCTTATGATGGCAGTATTGGCCTGCCTGCCTCTTCTACTGACGTTAAAATTATGCGTGAAGATGGTACCAGAGCTGATATTGGCGAGTCCGGTGAAATGTGGGTTAAAGGTCCGCAAGTCATGCTGGGTTATTACAACCGTCAAGAGGCGACAGATGAAGTGTTAAAAGACGGCTGGTTTGCCACTGGTGATATTGCCACAATGGATGATAGAGGCTTCTTCACCATTGTTGATCGTAAAAAAGATATGATCATTGTATCTGGCTTTAATGTTTACCCGAACGAAATTGAAGAAGTGCTTGCGATGCACGAAGGTGTACTTGAAGCTGCTGCTGTAGGTGTGCCGCATGAAGTCTCTGGTGAAATAGTCAAAGTCTTTGTTGTAAGCAAATCTGATGACTTAACAGAAGAAGTGTTAGTTAAACATTGTCGAGATAACTTAACGAACTATAAAGTACCTAAACTGGTTGAGTTTAGAAAAGAGTTACCAAAAACCAATGTTGGTAAGATATTAAGAAGAGAATTACGTTAATTTTTAGCATCAGATAAAAAATAACGTAAGATAAAAATGAAAACGGCAAACTATTTAGTTTGCCGTTTTTTTTTAGTTATTTTTAAATTGCTTTTTAGTAATTATTTAGTAGGCTTTTAGCTTTGAATTTATTGGGCGTTTAAGGTTTGGCCGTTTACTTCCAAACTATCGTCAGACATTAAATAAACATATAGCGGCATAATGTCTTCAGGCTCGGCTATGGTATTTTTATCTTCAGCAGGGAAGGCCGTTGCCCGCATACTAGTTCGAGTTGCACCTGGGTTTATAGCATTGGAACGTAAGTTGGTATCTTCATATTCATCAGCAATAACTTGCATCATTCCTTCAGTGGCAAACTTTGAAATACTATATTGCCCCCAAAAAGCACGACCTTTATGACCAACACCTGACGAAGTAAAGACTAAAGAGGCGTTTGGCGCTAACAGTAAGGTGGGAATCAATGTTTGTGCTAATAAGTATTGTGCAGTGACATTCACTTTCATCACATCATTAAATACTTGTTCATGCATTTGGGTAAAGGGTGTCAGTTCACCTAATATAGAAGCGTTTAGCAATACACCATCTAGTTTACCAAATTGACCTGCGATAGTAGCAGACATATCAATATAATTTTGTTTTGTTGCCCCTTTCAAATCTAAAGGAATAATGGCAGGCTCTGCGCCGCCAAGCGTGACTATTTCGTCATAAACGGATTCAAGCTTACTAACTGTTTTTCCAAGAAGAATTACCGTAGCGCCAAGTTTGGCATAATTTATTGCAGCAGCACGACCGATACCTGCTCCGGCACCAGTAACCAAAATAGTTTTGTTTTCTAAACAGGCGTCTTTTATCGAATAATTAAACATAGTGAGTTCTTTTTACTGTGAATGAGAAAATACCACGCTATTCTACTCGCTGCTATTTTCCTTGACGAGAGAAAAGTGAATTAACATGAAAAATTAATAGCTAACCACAGTAAAACAGCACAAAAGAACACAAAAGAGCACAAAAAAGTAAAAAATCACTAGCGCATAAGTTGATCTTGGGGTAACTTTGACTGGTCTAACTAGTTATTCAAACGTTAGTTTGAACTTTGCTTTTAGTTTAGGATTAACACTAAAAGAAAATAACTTAACAATTATACATAATAAAAAATTAAGGCATTGGGGAATATATATGAAAAAGCTAGCTCTCAGTCTTGCTATTGTTAGTGCACTTGGTTTAAGTGCCTGTGATAGCGAAACTATCGAAGATATCCAGAAAGAAGTTGCAGAAAATGGCTCAGCGGTTAAGCCGTTAGCACGCGTTGTTTTTGATCCTTCAAATGGCGTTTTATCCGTCCCTAATGACTTATTATTCTCTGGCTCTGAAGATGGTACTTTAAACTTACCAGTTGAAGACGCTACTGATTTTAGTGACCCTACTGTTGCAATGAGTGCACTTGATGGTTGGTCAACGACTAATCCATTTGTTATTGATTTAGCCTTTCCTACAGGGGTTTCTTTAGATGCTGCTTCAGTGATGAACCCCGCATCAATTAAAATTTATGAAACATTGATGGGTGGTGATGCAGGTTGTGAATCAGTGCCACGTGGTGCAGCATGTAAGGTAGTGGGTGAATTAACTTTTGGTGTAGACTTTATTGCACAAGCAAAAGGCAATAACATTGCAATTGTGCCAATGAAACCACTTAAAGGTAAAACCAGTTACGTGGTTGCACTTACTAATAATTTAGCCGATAGCGGTGGAAACTCAATTGCGGGTTCACTCACTTATGAAGCGGTTAGACAAGACATTACGACTCACCCGCTTGTCACTGAAAGTCAATTAATGCTGCAAGGTTTAGTCAATAGCTTTGAAAATGCAATTGTTGAAGCAGGCGCAAATAAAGACAGCTTAATTTATACCTTTGCGATGACAACTCAGTCTACTGTAGATGTATTAGCCACCTCTAAAGCATTAATGGCTAATAATGTACCGGCAATGGTAGAAAATGCAATGAACGGCATCCCAACCATTGGTGTTCTAGATACCGGATTGTCTGTTGCGGATATTCTTACAGGCCAAATTCCAGATTCTTTGATCCCTCTATATTCTGCCGCTAACTTTATGCAGGGTAGCATAGATTTACCTTATTACTTAGGCGTGCCTAGTGCTGAAAATGGCATGGCTCCAGTGAATGATTGGTGGAAGTCATTATGTGATTCTGGAGCAATTTTAGCGGGTGTTGCCGCAAAGATAGCTGCAGGTGAACTACCTCCAGAAACTATTCCTGCAGAGCCTATCAGTATTGATGATGGTACATGTATGGCCATTTCAGCAGCGAAAGAGTTACCTGCTCCAGGATTAAGAGCGCTTGGCTTTGATGTAGAGCGCAATTTAACAAAATTTAGCCCTGTTCCGAAAGCTAATGCAACTATGCCTGTTGTTGTACAAATGACAACACCTGATGTAATGGTCGCCAATGGCGTTCGTCAAGCAATGGGAATTGAAGGGGAGCTTGTTAAACCAGAAGCAGGCTGGCCAGTTGTTATTTTACAGCATGGTATAACCTCGAAAAAAGAAGATATGCTAGCTATTACCGGTATTCTGTCTACATATGGTTTTGCCACCGTTGCAATTAACCACCCACTTCATGGTGATCCTGATGCTTTAGGTGGTTTATTACCAGGCGGTAGCCGTGGTTTTGATATTACAGGGCCAGACGGAGTTCCAGATGGTATTGATGATATAAATGCTACAACTGTATCTTCGACTCATTATATGAATTTAGCTAGTTTGCTGACGACACGTGATAACTTAAGACAATCCACCTCAGATTTAGTGGGCCTTCGTCTAGGATTAAATTTCCTAGGTGGGGTAGATTCAGACGGTGCTGCTATTAAAATTAATAGCAATAATGTTCACTTTTTAGGACATTCTTTAGGTGCAATTACCGGCATGAATTTTATTGCAATGACAAACAGTCCACTTGATGAACAAGTCGATCCGTTATTTGCTGTAAGCACAAATACACTTGCTATGCCTGGTGTAATGGTTGCTAACTTTTTGATGGAGTCTGGTGCTTTTGGCGATGTTGTAAAATCTAGTCTAACTTATGCGGCTTCAGAAGACTTCCAAGCTTATGTAGCACAAGTACATATGAGCCCTGTAGCGCCTACTACAGAGGAATTAGTTGGCTACTACAGAGACTTTTATTTATTGTTAACTCCTGAGCAACAAGAAGGGTTAAACGCGACCTTTAGTGAATTTGCATTTGCGGCTCAAACAGTAACTGACTCAGGTGACCCTGCTAACTATGCTGCTATGATGGCTGCAACAGCTACTCCTACTCATTTAATTGAAGTAGTTGGAAATGGCAGTGATAACCTATCAGATCAAGTTATTCCTAACTCAGTATCTACCACGCCATTTGGTGGCACGGAAGGTGCTATTGCTTTATTAGGGCTGCCAAGTGTAAGTTCTACAGCTGAAGGCTCTGGTGCTGTAAGGTTTGCTTTTGGCCATCATGGTTCTATTTTAAGTCCTACAGCTATTCCTGGTGTTGCACCTGATGCAGAAAAAGTAGCTGCTGCAACACAAGAAATGCAAGGGCAAGCTGTTGGTTTCTTCGCTTCAATGGGACAGCTAATTACGGTTACAAATACAGATCTTGTAAAGTAGCCCAAAAATAATCGTTTTGGTTAAAGCCCTCTTTTGAGGGCTTTTTTTTGCCTATTATTTCAGTGATTCGCTCAAGTGTTTTCAAGTGGGTGAAATAGTGTAGAATTAGCGCAATTATTATTACCCTATGTTCCACCAATAAATCCTCAGGAGTGCTCTTGGAATTTTTATATGAATACGGTTTGTTTTTAGCGAAAGCCGTGACCTTTGTTATTGCGGTTGCCGCGATAGTTGTTGTAATTGCTGGTGCTGCTGTTAAGCAGCAACATAAGAAAGGTGAGCTTGATATCACTGATTTGTCAGAGCAGTTTCATGAAACGGAAGAAGATATCATTCATGCTTTATTATCTAAGGAAGAGTTAAAGGAAAAAGAGAAAAAAGATAAAAAAGCTGAAAAAGAAAAAGCCAAGGCTGATAAAAAAGCCGCAAAATCAGATGATGACGCTGCAGAGCATAAGTCTCATGTATTCGTGGTTGATTTTAATGGCAGCATAGATGCCAAAGAGGTTTCTTCTTTACGTGAAGAAGTAAGCGCAATACTTTCGGTAGCTAAGCCAGAAGATGAGGTGTTTGTGCGCTTAGAAAGTGGCGGCGGCATGGTACACGGTTATGGTCTTGCTTCATCTCAGCTTGACAGAATTCGTCAGCAAAATATTCCATTAACTGTTTCAGTTGATAAAGTTGCGGCAAGTGGCGGTTATATGATGGCGTGTGTTGCCAACAATATTATTAGTGCACCATTTGCCATATTGGGCTCTATCGGCGTAATCGCGCAAGTGCCTAACTTTAATAAGCTATTAAAAAAGCACGATATCGAGTTTGAACAGTTTACCGCTGGAGAATTTAAACGCACTGTTACCATGTTCGGTGAGAACACTGAAAAAGGTAAAGAAAAATTTATTGAAGAGCTTGAAGAAACTCATGTGCTGTTTAAAAACTTTGTTAGTGAACGTCGACCGAGTTTAGATATTGCTAAAGTTGCTACGGGCGAGCACTGGTTTGGTACTACAGCGCTTGAACTTGGTTTAGTTGATAGTATTCAAACGAGTGACGATTACTTGCAAGGTAAAAGTAAAAGCCACAAAGTGGTAGCGATTAAATATGAAGTTAAAAAAGGTTTGGCTGAAAAGTTCTCAAAAGCTGCATCACTTTCAGCTGAAAGCTTTTTAGGTAAATTATTACAGCGTAATAATGTTTTTCCGGGGTAGTATTTCTTAAACCTTAAACCTTAAAGCCTGATACAAAAAAGCCTTGTTGCATCTTCACTAATGAAGGTTGGCAACAAGGCTTTTTTATTAATGGTTGTAAATGAGTTAGCTGTTAATCATCTTTTAAGTGCTTAAAGTCTATTTCTTCAATGCTTTGACCGGCTTTAGCATCTAAATACATCTCTTCATCAAACTGATCTTCACTTTTAGCAACAACAACGCTAACCATACTATCACCTGTGACATTCACAGCTGTACGAGTCATATCAAGTAATCTATCAACACCGATTATCAGCGCAATACCTTCAACAGGTAGCCCCACTTGTTCTAAAACCATGGCAAGCATGATTAAGCCTACGCCAGGAACACCTGCGGTGCCTATGGAAGCTAACGTTGCGGTTAATACAACCGTCAAGTAATCAGCAAGTGTTAGATCTTGGGTAAATACTTGGGCAATAAATACCGTGGCAACACCTTGCATAATAGCGGTGCCATCCATATTGATAGTAGCGCCTAATGGTACAGTAAAGGAGGCTATAGAGTTTTTAACCCCCATTTTTTTAGTTGCCGTTTCTAATGTTACTGGGATGGTGGCATTTGAGCTGGCTGTTGAAAAAGCGAAAATTGCCGCATCACGCATCTTCTTTAAAAACACGATTGGGTTTAAACCAGTTAGCAACTTTAAAATTATTGGGTAGGTAACTAATGCATGAAGTACGAGTACAAAGAAAACGACTAAGAAGTATTTCATTAGGTTGCCAAAGGTATCTAATGAAACACTGGTAAATAAAGTCGCTAACAAGGCAAAGACACCGTAAGGTGCAATATTCATTAAAATGGTTACCAAGCGCATCACGACTTCACTTAAGTCTTCGAAAAATAAAGCGATACGTTCACCAGACTTGCCAGAAAGAGCAATAGCTATACCGAAGAGTAGGGCGAAAACGATGACTTGCAGCATATTACCTTGGGCGAATGATGCAAAAGGGTTAGTAGGAAACATTTGAATAATAACTTGCGCTAATGAAGGCGCTTCACGGCCAGAAAAGCTACTGTTAGCCACCATATTCACACCTTCACCAGGGGCAATAAGTAAAGCAATGAATATTGCGAAACTAATAGCAATTGCGGTAGTCGCTAAGTACAAACCAATGGCTTTGCCGCCGATGCGACCGAGCTTACTGGTATCTTTTAATGAACAAACCCCGCAAACCAGCGAAACAAAAACTAAAGGAACGACAAGCATACGTAAGCTTGCCATAAATATTTGGCCAACGACTTCAAAGATGCCATCAACCAATAACCCTTTTAATGAGAGTTCGAATAGGTAAAGGTTAATAACTTTATCTGAGCCATTAGGCATTAACCATTGTAAAAAAGAGCCAACTAAAATACCGGTAACCATACCGATAACAATTCGGCTAGTTAAGCTGGTTTTATGTGGGGAAGGAGGGGTAACTTGCTCTGTTGTCATAGTGTCTATGCTACTTATGCTAGGTTTAAGTGAAGTTGTAATTATTATATGCATTACAGGCGTATTTATCTTGTTAAGGTTATCAATATTTCCTTTGATTAAAAACCTCTTTATCACCCTTATTCAAACTCGTTACAATGATTAAAAAATAGTTAACCTATTAAATGAATGTAATTTTTTTTTAATAAGCAGTACCTTTTTGTTATTTATCAGTTAATATGGGTTATTAAGTATTATTAAAAAAAGAAACTGAGGATGCTTTTATGCAGTTACTTCGACGTTTAAGTTTTACCATGTTACTCATGTCAATGATGACGCTTGTAGCATGCGGTGATGGAGATGGTGACCTAACAGGTGGTGGCGATGGTGATGGTGGAGGGGGGGATACCCCTGTAGAGACAGTCTTAACTATTACCAAGTCTGATGGAGAGCTATCTGCCGCCAATGATATTACTGTTTCTGCAGCTGTTACTAATGATGGCAGTGCAGTAGCAAATAAAACAGTTACCTTTACCTTTGCTGTTGAAGGCTCGGCTACATTCGACCCTCTGTCAGGTACAGCAACCACAGATGGAAATGGTGTTGCAACGATTGTTGTAAAAGTAACTGATATGAAAGGCTCAGTTAATGTTATTGCGACTTATGAAAATACTTCTGAAAATATTAGCTTCGATAGTGCTGGTGATGGTGAAGGTAGTTTATCTGGAGGGGCAAAAATTAGTATTGAAAAGTCAGAGGGAGACTTATCTGCTGATAATGACATTACTGTTTTTGCAAGTATATTATCAAATGATACTGGAGAAGGAGTAGAAGGTGAACTTGTTACTTTTACTTTGAATAACTCTACAATGGCAACCTTTGAACCTGCGATAGGTACTGCAGTTACCGATGCTTCGGGTGTTGCAAGTATTTTAGTTAAAGTAACAGATGTTGCTGGTGGTGTTGAAGTTACAGCTTCAGTTAGTGATGGTTCAGATACAGCTTTTACTCGCATTGGATTTACCAGTCTCGGTGATGGTCAAGGAGTTCCACCTGTAGGATCACCTGAAGCAGCATCGATTTCTCTATTTGCTAGTTCTCAGCAGTTAGCTTCAAGCGGGGCACAGTCAATTGAGCTTATTGCGATAGCTAAAGATGCAAATAACAATTTAGTTGAAGGTGTTGCTATTAATTTTGCTGCCGACTCAGGCTCAATAGTGAAAGTAGTAGGTGAAGAAGGCAATGACTCTGAAGCAACAGGTCCTGATGGTAAAATTTCAAAACTGTTAACTACATTGTCTGAACCTTCTAACCGAATTATCACTACTACTATTACCAGTGGTAGTGTAACAGATACTTTGGAAGTTGAAGTTGTAGGAACATCGATGAACCTAGAAGGTACATCTTCTTTAGCAATAAATGATACTGCAAGTTATATCATTAAATTATTAGATTCTGATGGTAATGGAATAGCGAATGCTACAGTTGCACTTTCATTAACTAATGAGTCTACTGAGACCCCAGCAGGAAGTGTTGCAACTATCACATTACCAAGTGAAGTCACTACTGACTTTAATGGTCAGGCAACTGTAAGTGTTTCAGGAACCTCTGGTGGAACTAATACAATTATTGCTACAGGGTTCGGAGCAACTGCCAATAAGGCTGTTTCCGTACAAGCGGATTCTTTCTTATATACTAACTTTGGCTCAGGAAGTAATGATGTAGACCCTTCAACCTCTTCTATCCCTGATATTTTATTATCTGAAACAGCGAGTGTTACTTTAACTTGGTTACGTTCAGGTAC
>Ga0105348_1002726_pt1 | contig 10262 bp, 6 predicted proteins | sample EN8Hudsemesocosm_2_FD_83504 | JGI IMG/M metagenome (GOLD analysis project Ga0105348, IMG submission 83504) | Methane-oxidizing microbial communities from mesocosms in the Hudson Canyon - EN8C Hudson Canyon | ecosystem: Environmental > Aquatic > Marine > Cold seeps | place: Hudson Canyon...
AGAGGCTACGGTATTATCCACCATTAGAGGGATGCCGTGCTTTTTAGCGATGGCCGCCAGTTTTTCAAGGTCTACCACGTTGCCGGCCGGGTTACCTATGGATTCACAAAAGATGGCGCGGGTATTTTCATCTATGGCTTTTTCAAATCCGTCAAAATCATCCGCACTTACCATGCGTACGTCGATGCCCTGACGGGGAAAAGAATGGGCAAACAGGTTATAGGTGCCGCCGTAAAGCTGGCTGGTACTAACAATATTGGTGCCCACTTCACAGATGGCCTGAATAGCATAGGTGATTGCCGCCATGCCAGACGCCACTGCCAGGGCACCTATGCCCCCTTCCATGGCGGCCACTCTTTGTTCTAAAACATCTGTGGTGGGGTTCATGATGCGAGTGTAAATATTACCCGGTACCTTTAAATCAAACAGATCGGCGCCGTGCTGAGTGTTATCAAAGGTATAAGAGGTGGTTTGGTAGATGGGCACAGCCGCCGACTTAGTAGTGGCTTCTGATGTATACCCGTGGTGCAGAGCTAGAGACTCAAGTTTCATATTATTTCGCTTTTTGGTTTTATTATTGGCTTATCTAGACCAGAGTTCTGACAAGCCATTTATTATCACCGGAAATAATAACGTCTCTTACGATGAAAATTAACAAAAAGTTACATTATTATAAAAGTTAAAGTCCTGGATCAAAAAAACACAAAAACCTGACCAAATTAGCGGCGCTATTAACCAGGGTATGGATTCGTAAATTTTTGTGGGAAATCGGCGTTTAATTCCAACTCCGCAATTAACCCGTTCTGTTCGCCGGTTTTAGTCTGTTGCCATTGATCAAAAAACACCTGCTGGGACAATGGCAGACGTTCACGCCATTTTGCCGCCTCCAATTCCGGTTTTTTATTAAAGTGACTCACATAACCCATACACAAGTAGGCAATGGGCACCACCTCTTGGGGAATACCCAGGATGGAATGAAACGCCTCTTCCTTAATGATGCTCATCCATCCCACACCCACCCCTTCGGCACGGGCTGCCAACCACAAGTTTTGCACCGCGCAGACACTGCTATACAAGTCCATGGTTTTAATATGGGTACGCCCCAATACCACGGGGCCCGCTTTGGAGCGATCACAGGTGATGCACAGGTTGATGGGGGCTTCCAAAATGCCTTCCAGCTTTAACGAGCGATAAGCTTGCTGTTTATCCCCGTCAAACATCTGGGCCGCTTCTTCATTGGCTTGGGTGAAGGCGTTATGAATTTGTTGTTTGACGTCCGAGGATTTAATGAGCAAAAAATTCCATGGCTGCATGAAACCCACAGAGGGAGCATGGTGCGCTGCCTGTAGTATTCTGGCCAATACATCATCGGGAATAGGGTCAGGTTTAAACTGGCTGCGCACGTCGCGGCGGTTAAAGATGGTTTTATAGAGACCATTTATATCACCTTGGCTGAACGTGACATCTTGGGCTTGATTTTCAATTTCCATGGTAGTCCCCTTAATGGAAAAATAGGTTTGAAAATACACGCCTGTCCAAACGTACATTTAAATATTTTCAGGCCGGTCTTCTGACTCAGCGTCATCTCACTTAATCGCCTTCCCAGCTGGTATAAACCAGCCAGTGGCACATGATTAAACAATCGGCATTACAGCGTTGGGCACGTGGCGGACTTCATTTATAAATGGCACCGCCTTCCCGATTATCCGTTAAGCTTTAAAAGCAAACGGCACCTGAAAATATACTGGGCCTATTTCTAAACCCATAATTCCTTTTACGGTTTATCCTTAAATTCTATTACTGACTAAAAAGTCTTGAATGCACTGTTTAACTCGCTGTTGTGAGTCCATATCTTGATGATGAATTATACCTGTTCTTAAAATACAGATCTGCTCATTCACGGCGATTTTTCTAATTAATATGCCTCTGTGGGCAAAAAACTCAAACAGCTTCCCTGCAAGTGTTATTGGAAAAATGTAACTGGAAAACAGAGCCTCGTGGTGAACCTTAACGGCAGGGTTATTTGTAAACAATGGGCTAAAGAGTGATTGGGTAAAAAAGGCACTCTTGTGGATATCTTTACGAGCGGTTTGTTGCCAGGGTTTATCAGCCAGGGCTTTAATGGCGATGTATTGCGCTGGGCCGTTCACTGCCCACAAGCCTGCCTTTTGCTGCAGGGCTTGGCGGATACCTTGATTGGCAAACACAAAACCCAGGCGCAAACCCGCTAAACCAAAAAATTTGCCAAAGGACCTAAGCACAATCATGTTAGATGATAGATCAGTCAAGACACTGTCTTGGGGTGTCACATCCATGAAGGCTTCATCCACAATCACATTACAACCCTTAGCCAAAGCACTTGCCCACAGCTTTATTTGTTGGACTGTAAACTTAAGCCCAGTGGGGTTATTGGGATTAATGATCAACAGGTGACGTTGCGGGTTTTTAAGCAAGGCCTTATCAATAAATTCAATGGCCCGCTTCATATTGTCTGACGGGTAACGGCTAATGTTTGCCCCGTGTTTTCCCCAGTGTAATACATGTTCCTGGTAGCCAACTTGTGGCGCCAAAATATCATGCTGTGGCAAACACATGGGCAAACTCTGAATCGCTAGCTGGGTACCACTCACCGCCATGACGTTGTCATCTCCATAGTACTCTGCTGCGGCCTGACACAATTGCGGCAATTCATAAGGTAACCGAGTGAACACCCCTTGTGGAATTTCACCCACAGGGTAAGCCTGTGGATTTAACCCTGTGGACAAATCGATCCACTGGTCCAGCTCTATTTGGTAACGCTGGCTGGCCGTATATAAATCGCCACCATGTAGCTCGCCCGGTGTCGTTTTTATTGCAATATTCAAAGTAAAAATTCCCAACTCAGCAGTATCATGGCCAGCACAATTAGCCATAACACAAGAGCACGGTTAACCAAACCACAGGCTTTCACTATGCTGCCGGCAGTTACTGGCTCATGTGATTTCTCTGGCCCTAAACCGGGCCGATATTGTAACTGTGAGTGATACTGGGCGGCGCCCCCAAGGGATGCATTTAACGCCCCGGCACCGGCGGCCATGACCGGCCCCGCATTGGGGCTTTTCCAGTTCATGCCTTGCAAACGCCAACATTGCAGCGCGATTTTGGTATGGCCTACTAAAGCATAACTTAGGGCAGTGAGTCGTGCCGGAATAAAATTCAACACGTCATCCATGCGGGCCGCACACCAACCAAAGTGTAAAAAACGCGTATTTTTATAACCCCACATGGCATCCAGGGTATTACTTAAACGATACAAAACCACACCCGGTATGCCCGCCACCACAAACCAAAATACGGCAGAGAAGATTGCATCGGCGCCGTTTTCTAAAACGGATTCGGTGGCCGCTTTGGCAATGCCCGCTTCATCTAAATTTTGTGCATCCCGACTTACAATCATGGAAACGGCAGCACGTGCCCCATTCATATCATTTTTTTGTAAGGGCCTGGCAATGTTCATGGCATGTTGCAACAGGCTTTGCCAACCTATGGCCACATATAAAATCACAGCGGCCACCACCATATAAGCTTCTGTATAAGATTTTAAGTAATCATCAAGAATGTAGAACATCAAACACAAGGGGATCACCACCAACCACCAGGCCACCACTCCGTTCATACGCCCGCCCCATTTGCTTAAAGAGCCGTTATTCAATCGTTTTTCTATGGCCAATGCCAGGTTGCCAAAGCCAATTAGAGGATGAAAACGTTTTGGCTCACCCAATATAAAATCCAAAAAAAATGCCAGTAGTACACAGAGTAATATGTTCATGACATGCCCTCTTTACGCTCGTCTATGTCCAGCAATAGATCTTGAAGGGCGTTTGCATACTCATCCTCTTTACCCTCAGGGTTTTTCCATAAACCCCGTTGTTTGGCTTCCAACATGCGCTCCGCCATTTCTTCTAGGGCAGGCAAGTTATGTTCACGCAAAAATTGTTGATTGGTTTCGTCAAAAATTAAGGCATCGCTTACATTGGCATATTGATAATCATCGATGAGATCCGTGGTGGCATCGTAGGCAAACATATAATCTATGGTGGCGGCCATCTCAAACGCCCCCTTATAACCGTGTTCACGCATGGCTGATATCCACTTTGGGTTTAATACTCGGGAGCGTATCACACGATTTAATTCTTCTTTAAGGGTACGCATCTTGGGCACCGCGGGGTTGGAATGATCCCCATGGTAAATAGCAGGCATTTTACCGGACAATACATTCACCGCATTGCTCATGCCCCCTTGAAACTGGTAATAATCATCGCTGTCTAATAAATCGTGTTCGCGGTTGTCCTGGTTTTGCACCACGGCTTCCAGTTTTGATAGCTGGTGTTTAAAGGCAGACTTGGCTTCTACACCATCACTTGATCCATAAGCGTAACCGCCCCAATTTATATAAGCGTCAGAAAGGTCAGAATCTTTTTCCCAACACCGTTCGTCAATCAACCCCTGCAACCCCGCACCATAAGCACCCGGTTTACTGCCAAATACTCGAAAGCTAGCTTGTTGCCAGGCTTGTTCTGGTGTGAAGCCTTCTGTTAATAATTGTCCACTACGGGCCATCACATGTTTGCGTATGCTGTTGCCAAAACCCGGTTCTTCCAGTTTGGCCAGGGCCTGCACCGCCGCATCATAAATGCGCATGACATTGGGAAAAGCATCACGGAAAAAACCCGATACACGCAAGGTTACATCCACTCGCGGGCGTTTTAATAACATAGTGGGGGTGATTTCAAAATCCACCACCCGTTGCGAGCCTTGTGCCCAGATGGGTTTCACCCCCATCAAGGCAAACGCCTGGGCAATATCATCACCACCGGTGCGCATGGTGGCCGTGCCCCATACCGATAACCCCAGTTGCCTGGGATAGTCACCATGATCTTGCAAATGGCGTTCTATCAAAGCTTGGGCCGATTTTTTACCCAGGACCCAGGCAGCTTTGGAAGGAATGGCGCGGTTATCCACCGAGAAAAAATTACGCCCTGTGGGTAAGGTATCCAGGCGACCTCGGGTGGGCGCACCACTAGGACCGGGAGGTACAAACTTGCCATCCAGGCCGCTAATTAATGAATGAATTTCAAGGTGGGCACTTTCTTGTAAGGCTTTTAACAAAGTTTTTTTAATATAAATTAATTGTGCCCTTGTTCTCGGGAATGAGCTGCAGGGGTAAATACTTTTAAGAGAGCTTATATCTGCATCGTTTAAAATATATTGTTGCATCAATTGCAGGGCCAATAACTCCAAGCGTTCACGGCTGTCGGCTTGAGTTCGCCATGCACTGTCACTGATGCTTTTTAGTATCTCAGGTTTATCGCCTAACCATATGGTTTGGTCCGCCGCCAGTGGATCAAACTCCATGCCTTCAACGTTTAAATTAAGATCCTTGGCCAGGTTATGTAAGATGCCTTCACTTGTAGCATCCTTACCCCTGGGTAAACGCAACAAGGCCACCAGAGTGTCGGCCAGTTTATCCGCACTGGGCAATGCCCCCAGGATATGTAAACCATGACGAATCTGTGCTTCTTTTATTTCACAAAGGTAGGCATCCAATTGATTGAGTACCTCATTATCTTCGTCATCGCCATTGCCGTTATTAGTTAGGCCGGTTAATTCTTGCAGCAGGTTTGAGTCACGCACTTGAATTAGTATCTGTTCACGCAGCCATTGTTCACGACGTTCATCCAAACCCAACGCCTGGTAATATTCATCTACCAAACCTTCAAGTTCAGCCATTTCGCCATAGGTTTCAGCGCGGGTCATGGGCGGCATTAAATGGTCTATGATCACTGCCTGGGTACGGCGCTTGGCTTGCGCCCCTTCACCTGGATCGTTGACAATAAATGGATAGAAGTTAGGCATGGGCCCTAGGGCAATGTCTGGCCAGCAGTTTTGCGACAAGGCGGTGCCTTTGCCCGGCAACCATTCCAGGTTGCCGTGTTTACCCACATGAATCACGGCGTTTACCTGGTATTGGTGACGTAGCCAAAAATAAAATGCCAGGTAACTGTGAGGCGGCACTAAATCAGGGTCATGATAGTTGGCCAGCAAGTCCAGGTTAAAACCCCGCGCCGGTTGTATGCCCACAAAGGTTTCCCCCAGGCGAATGCCCGCCAACATAAGACGACCATTCCTGCATTTAGGGTCTTGCTCGGGGTGCCCCCATTTCTCCCATACCGATTGCTGATTTTCCAATGGCAATTTTTTAAAATGAAAAAGGTATTCATCCAGACCTATGCTCTGCCAGCAAGGTAACTGGTGCAGGGTATTGGGATTGTTGGTGACCGCACCCAATAGCTCGTTGATTAAGGCGGTGCCATCCTCGGGAATATGTTCAACCGGATAGTCGGCCTCTTTAAGTGCGGTTAATATATTGATGGTGGACTGAGGTGTATCAAGGCCCACGCCGTTACCGATGCGGCCGTCTTTAGTTGGATAGTTGGCCAATATCAAGGCAATGCGTTTTTGGGAATTCTTAGTGGTGGACAGAACGCAATAGGATTTTGCCAGCTGAAGCACAAAACGGGCTCGCTCCGTATGCAGGCTATAACGCACCACTTGGGTTTCACAGCGCTCACTGTAATGACTTTCACTCTTGAAGCTTATGGCGCGGCTAATGATACGCCCGTCCATTTCCGGCAATACCACATGCATGGCAATGTCACGACTGCGCAGGCCCTGTGAATATACCTTCCAATCCTCTTGGGTTCCGCTTGCCAGTATCAATTGCAATACCGGCAGGTCTTTGGCAAAGGGGGATGCTATTAGGGTGGGTTCACTGGCCAGATCTGCATTGGCCTTGGTATTACTGGCAAAACCTGTGGTATTTAATATTAAACTGGCATCACTTTTTTCAATGAGTGCATTCACCATGGCCAGACAGCTTTCATCTTTTAAAGAGGCCAACGCAATGGGTAAGGGATTGAGGCCCTGGTTCTCCATTAGCTGAATTAAATCATCAAACATTTCAGTATTGGCACTTTGCAGGTGGCTGCGATAAAACAACACGACACACACGGGGCGGGTTATTTCATCACCGTTGTTTTTGTGCCAGCGCTTGTTCCAATCTTTTAAGCTGGCTTGTTGATAACTGTTACCCCATGCTGGCATATAGATCATACAAGGAGGGATTACCTGTGGTTCATGCCAATCCAGCTCTGTATTCAAAAACTGCGTACCTAAAAAATAAAAGAGTTGCTGGTTATTTTTTTCACCACTTTCTCTGAGGTAACGCCACACTCTGAAGGCATCCTGACGACTGGCTGTGGATGCTTTAAAGAGTGCCTCATCCTCGCTATCGTCACCGGGCACTATAATTAATGTACGCCCTTTGTTTTTTGCCCACTCTTGTAACTGCTCAAACCCATACTGCCAGTAACCTTCTCCCCCTAATAAAGACAACACCACCAGCTTGGCACTTTGCAATACCTTTTCCTGGTAAAGATCAAACGCCGCCGGTTTTAACAGGTGCATCCAGTTGGCAAGGCGTACCGTTGGAAAATCGTTTGGCAAGGTATCCACAGCAAAAGCCAAGGCACTGAGACTGCTGTCCGCCGCCGACAAGATAATAATATCGGCAGCGGTCTGTTGCAGGTCCACAATCCCTTCGTCATCGGTATAACCACCGGGTTGAGAGGCAAACAGGTGCATAGTTAAGCGATTTCCACCAAGGACTCTTCCAACACTTGCGTGATGGCTAATTTATCCAGGTCTTTCCCGATGAATACTAGGTTAGTGGCGCGTTTTTCTTCACTCTCCCAGAGTCGATCGAAGTGCACTTGCATACGCGCACCCACCGCCTGCAATACCTGGCGCATGGGTTTGTCTGGAATAGCGATAAAACCCTTTACTCGATAAATATTATTTTCTGTCAATAAAGCCTGCAATGAGGCTTGCAGGTTTTCTGAGTCCACCTCACCCAGGGAAATAACAAATGAATCAAAATGATCGTGGGCATGTTCATGATGCTCACCGTGTTGGTGGTGATGATCGTGGTGAGTATGTACCGACTCAATTTTATTTTCGCTGGCGGCACCAATGCCCAATAAACTCTCCAATGGCATATTGTGGGCGATATCCTGGCTGGCAGCTTCTTTGTTAAAGTACAGGGTCTTTACACTGGCGGGGACTTTTTTAGCAACGATACTGTTTACCAGCTTGCGCTGCGTCTCATCCAGTAAGTCATCCTTGCTCACAATCACTAGGTCTGCCGCCCCCAACTGATCATCTAGCAATTCTTGCAAGCTGGGATCGTGGTCCAGATTTTCGTCTGCCGCTCGCAACGCCTGTACTTTTTCTTCGTCATCTGCAAAACGCCCTGCCGCCACCGCAGGACCATCAATTAGCGTAATCACCGCATCCACAGTGCAAAACTGTTTTATGTCAGGCCAATTAAACGCCTGTACTAGGGGCTTTGGCAGAGCCAGGCCGCTGGTTTCTATTAGGATATGGTCTATGTCATCACGACGGGCCACCAATTGTTGCATAACCGGTAAAAATTCTTCTTCCACCGTGCAGCAAATGCAACCGTTGGCCAATTCATAAATTCCTCTTTCACCCTCTAATGGTTTGGCAGTTTCATCCGCACAATCAAGCGGGCAAGAACGTAGCAAGTCAGCATCTATGTCCAACTCACCAAATTCATTAACGATCACGGCTATACGTTTGCCAGCCGCCTGCTTTAATACATTGGATAGCAGGGTGGTTTTACCGCTGCCCAAAAAACCGGTCACTATGGTGGCGGGAATTTTGTTGAGTTTCATTTAAAATATCCTTTTCATTTATCAGTTTTAGTCGCGTATGCAAGTATTTATGAGCTTAGAAGTAGCAACCTTGTTTTATGGGGCGCCGTAAACTCATCCATGAGGGCTTGCTTCGGCATCCATGCCTCAAACACCCACAAAACAAGGTGCTACTTCTTTTCAATTAGTTTGAAGCAAAGTCCGCTTCACCGTTCTTGCAACTTTAGGCTTAACCTTGGGCCGATAAACATGGGCTTTGTCTTTATCATAAAGATACGAATCATCAAATTGTTGAGCCTGTAATACATGACCTACCAAGATTAACGAAGTGCGGGTAAATTTCTTGTGACGAACTTTTTCAACTATGTCTTTCAAGGTGCCCACTACCTTGTCTTGGTCTGGCCAAGAGGTGCGATAACACACAGCCACCGGACAGTCTTCTCCATAATGGGGAATAAGTTCTTCGACAATTTTATGAATGCGGGTCACCCCAAGATGGATGGCCAGGGTAGCACCACTTTGTGCCAAAGCTGGCAAGCGTTCACGTTCCGGAAATGGTGTTTTGCCCTCATAACGGGTCATGATAATGGATTGTGATACGCCGGACAGAGTCAGCTCTTTGCCCAACCAGGCAGCCGAAGCTGAAGTGGCGGTAACACCGGGAATGATTTCGAAATCGATACTTATTTCCTGAAGGCGGCGTATCTGTTCACCTATGGCACCATACACCGACGGGTCACCGGAATGAATACGCGCCACATTCTGATTATTTTCATGGGCCTGCTGAATATGTTCAATTATTTCATCTAGGTCGATGGAGGCCGTATCGACAATTTTATCGGCAGGTTTATTACCGTCCTTTTCGCAATTTGAAAATATTTCCCTAGGCACTAAGGAGCCTGCGTAAAGAATCACGGGGCAAGATTCGATGAGCCTTTGGCCTTTAACGGTAATCAATTCAGGATCACCTGGGCCCGCACCAATAAAATAGACTTTCATAATAATCCCAACTAAATTAGTTTTTTCTTATAACCACGGGGGGTATAAACCCATTCTTTACTGCCGTTAACAATATGCCTGGACTCGCTATTACCCACACTAACCAGGGTAAACATGTCCACGTCTTTGGCATCCAACTGGGCCAAGGTAATAATTTTTACAGATTCTTGCGGGCGGGTTAACTGGCGGCCAATTAATACCGGTGTGGAAGCAGGCCGGTATTGCAGCAATATGTCGCGGGCGGTGTTTAACTGCCAGTCTCGTTTTTTGGATACCGGGTTATAAAAAGACACCACAAAATCCCCTGTACCTGCGCTGTGAATGCGCTTCTCAATGGTTTGCCAAGGGGTAAGTAAATCCGATAGGGAAACCGTACAAAAATCATGACCCAACATGGCCCCCACACTGGCAGCCCCTGCTTGCATGGCAGAGATACCTGGAATCACTTCAATTTCCACATCCAACCATTCAGGGTGATTTTCATGGCCT
>Ga0105348_1002729_pt1 | contig 10252 bp, 8 predicted proteins | sample EN8Hudsemesocosm_2_FD_83504 | JGI IMG/M metagenome (GOLD analysis project Ga0105348, IMG submission 83504) | Methane-oxidizing microbial communities from mesocosms in the Hudson Canyon - EN8C Hudson Canyon | ecosystem: Environmental > Aquatic > Marine > Cold seeps | place: Hudson Canyon...
AATCTTATAATACTTATTGGTCAATGAGTAAGCAAGGAGGCTTCAGCTAGCATATGGATAAATAGGAGGTCCTTTTAGTTTTAACCGTTACGTTTGCTTAACGTCTCCTCCCCTTTTAGTTGATTAAAAGCGTGTTATAAGTGGATAAAGAAAGGTGCTCTCTTCAATTACAATGGATCTAAGGTATCTTTTTTCGGTCCCTTTTTACTCGTATTAATTTAGGCCGTTGCGCAATTGATTGAGGCGGTTCAGGCCTTAGTGCTTCGCTAAAGGGTTCTGGGGTTATTGCAGAAGTTTTGGCTGCTTAATATTGAAAATGGACACCGAATTTTCATTAATATGGCTAATTTAATAATTAGTCGAAAGTTATATCTAAGTGAAATCCCCCTTGCACTATTACTTTAATTAGTATCTCTAAATGTGTGTTTATCTAATAAAATCAAAGGTTTAGGCTCTTATTTGTAAGGGCTGGCAGCGAGTTCGCTTGTTTCACGAAACCCATGCCCATACAGCAACTCATCCCTGCAATATATTTACTAGTTGACCAATAAGTAAATTGATCGTAACCTGAAAGTGAAATGACAAAGATATAAAGGTGATGACAATGAGCGAGCAAGCAAATGAGGAAATGGCTTTCCTGAAAAAAGCAGTGTTGTGGACTAAGGGCAATGGCATCAAAGATTTTGAAAATGGCAAGGTTTTCAATCATCACTGGGGGCGCACTCTAAGTAATGGTGATAACAGCTTATTCACTTCTTTAACTCAAATGTATAACCCAACTTATTTCAACAGTGAGTACGCTAAGGAAAACGGTCACCCTGGCTGCGTGGTGGCACCTTTATTAGTTTTTAATACAGTGCTTGGCATATCGGTTGAAGATTTAAGTTTGCGTGGAATATTTGTTTCCATCGTCGACTGCATTTTCCATAAAGATGTATATGAAGGCGATACCCTAACCTGTCGCAGTACTGTGGTTAATAAGCGCTTTTCAGAAAGCAGAAAAGGTGCGGCCGTCGTTACCTGGAAAACTGAGGGTTTTAATCAAGACGGTGATTTGGTAATTGAATTTGTACGCTCAAATTTATTGTTGCAGTAATAGTTAAATACATGAGTGATTCAGCAAGTTCAGCTCACTCTGATTTGATGAGCGTTTAGTAGATTAGGTGGAAAATTATGTCAGTTGAAAACAGTATGAATGAAGTCCTTACAGGGCAAGATAATTATTTTGAAAATTTTGAAGTGGGTGCGGTTTACCAACATGCCCGCGGAAAGACCGTGACTGAAAATGATGCGGTAACGATTTGCCATATGGTTATGAACACCGCTTCGCCACATTTTGATGATGCAATTATGAAAAAAATGCATGCAGTAAAAATGGTTCCGGTAGGTGAATCTCTAGTATTTGGCGGCGTCACTATTTCTATTGTGACGGGGCTGGCTTATCAAGATACCGGGGAGCAGGTGATTCGTGAACTGTCCATGGATAACATTAAATTAACTTCGCCGGTTGTACATGGCAATACACTTTACGCCTATACCGAAGTGTTAAGTAAAGCGGATACGGCTGATGATGCAGGCATCGTAACCTTTAGACACTATGGTGTTGATCAAGATCGAAACTTGGTTTTCCAAGGTGATCGTACTGCACTTATTCGTAAGAAAAACCCAACTACTCATTAAATTACTCAATAATTTACTCTTTAATTTGAGAGTAACAGGAGCATTATTATGACCCAGAATATAAAACGCCGTCGTCGCTGTATGATGTCTGTACCAGGCAGTTCAACATATAAAATTGAAAAAGCATTGGCCATGGATGTGGACCACATCTTCCTTGATTTGGAAGATGCAGTTGCCCCTCAGCTAAAGCCTGAAGCCCGCCTAAATGTGATTAAGGCATTTAACGAAATGGAGTGGGGTAATACCGTACGTTGTTTCCGTATGAATGGTATTGATTCCTATTGGGCCATCGAAGATTTAACTCAGGTGGTGGCTGCAGCCGGTAAAAATATCGACACAATAGTCATTCCTAAAGTTAAATACGCAAAAGATGTTCATTTTGTTGAGACCATGCTTGAACTGATTGAGCAAGAAAATGGTATTGAACACAAAATTGGCTTTGAAATTCTAATTGAAGAAGTGGAAGGCATTCATAATATAAAGGAGATCACCGCCGCCAGTGATCGCATAGAATCGATTATGTTTGGTGTGGGTGACTATACCCGAGCGCAGGGTGTGGACTTCCGTGATGCCATGAAGGCGCGTTTTTATCCTGGTGATATTTGGCATTTTCAGCGTAGTACTTTAGCTGTTGCAGCCCGCACCATAGGCGCTGATTATGTCGATGGCCCTTGGGCATTCATTCCTGATCAGGATGGTTATCGTGAGGAATGTAAGAGAGTTAAAACTCTGGGTGGTGTAGGTAAGTGGGCTATTCACCCAACACAGGTTGAAATTGCCCAGAGTGAATTTGGCCCAAGCCCTGAAGAGGTGAGCCTGGCCACGCAAGCTATTGCAATGATTCAGGCTGCTAAGGCCGCAGGCAAGGGCGCGATTAAAACCCCAGATGGTATCTTGCTGGATGAGGCAACCATTCCCTTGATGCAAAACGTAATAGACAGTGCAAAATTTTACGGAATAACCGCTAAATAGTAAGTGATGGGGCGGCTTGCCGCCCCTATAATTAAACTCACTCATTACATTCGGGGACTATTATGCAAGACATTAAAAGTTATGGGCATTTTATCTCAGGTGATTTCCAAACGCCTTTATCAAACGAATACATAGATTCAATCAACCCGAACGATATGTCGGTGGTGGCGCGTGTTGCCAAAGGTAATAAAGAGGATGTTGAAAGCGCCATAGATGCCTCTAAATTAGCCAATAAAAAGTGGGCGAATATGCGTCCTCAAGAGCGCGGGCGCATACTTATTAATGTGGGGCGTAAGCTCCGTGAAAATATTAAGTTATTAAGCGAATTAGAATCTCAAGAAATGGGTATGCCTCTTCAAGCGGCTGCAATGGCGCTAGAGACTGCGGCTACCTATTTTGAATACTATGGTGGTCTGGCGCCGTCATTACACGGTGAAACTATCCCCGTAGGGCCAGGTCAGCACTCTTATACCATTCTTGAACCATTGGGGGTGGTGGGCGTAATTACCCCTTGGAATGCCCCATTAAACCAGTCGGCTCGAAGCATTGCCCCAGCTTTGGCGGCGGGTAATTGTGTGGTGCACAAGCCCAGTGAATTTACTTCTTTAACCGCGTTGTTATTTGCACAAATGGCCGTAGAAGCTGGTTTACCCAAAGACGTATGGAATGTGGTCACTGGCTTGGGCTTGGATGTTGGCGATAGTCTTGTGCGACACCCTAAGGTGAGCAAGGTCGCTTTTACGGGCTCGGTGAAAACGGGGCAGGCCATCGGTGCCATTGCCGCGCAAAAGGTGATGCCGGTTACGCTGGAATTGGGCGGTAAGTCACCCAATATTGTCTTTGAAGATGCCGATCTTGGTGCGGCTCTCATGGGGGTGTTAATGGGGTTCTCGGCCAACAGTGGTCAAGTATGTTTAGCGGGCACTCGAGTGCTTATTCAGCGCAGCATTTATGATGAATTCTCCAAGAAATTAGCAGCCACGGCCGGATTTCTTCCGGTGGGTTTAAATAAACCTTTCCCAAGTTTGGGGCCCATTGCCAACAAGGATCAATACGAAAAAATCCTGGGTTATTTTGACGTGGCAAAAGAAGACGGTGCCACCTTATTAGCGGGTGGTGAAAAAGCCACAGGGGAAGGCTTAGAAAATGGCTTGTACTTGAAGCCTACTATTTATGGTGATGTAAATAACAATATGCGCATTGCTCGAGAAGAAATCTTTGGGCCGGTAGGTGTATTAATTCCGTTCGATGATGAAAAAGAAGCCATTGCCATTGCTAATGACACAGAATACGGTTTAGCCGCAGGTATTTGGACTAAAGATTTGTCCCGTGCCCATAGGGTGGCTTCGCAAATAGATGCCGGCCAGATATACGTGAATTACTATATTGATACCGGTGTAGAGCACCCAGTTGGCGGCTATAAAAAAAGCGGCATTGGTCGTGAAAAGGGAATGGCGGCTCTGAAGCAATACACCCAATCCAAGAACATCACCATCAAGTTGGTGTAGCAGGAAAACGATTAGACGCTTGGCTCAATCGTTCTGGCATGGCTTATACTTCAGTAGACATTAAGTCGTGCCAGCGGTCATTAAATGCGGACTAGTAAGTCGCAAACTATAAATATTACTAATTGATTGATAAATAAGTATTATTAGGTGTTCTGCATTAACCTAGTGATCAAACTGAATGGCAGCCTTAGTTGGGCATTATTTGTGAGAAGAATATGACTATTGATAAATCCTTGTTTGAAAAACCGCTTATCGACATTCTTGATGACGCCTGTAATCGCTACGCAGATCGCGTTTGCCTGCAATTTAAAGATGAAACTTACACCTACGCCCAGGTGCAGTCGATGTCCATTGAAGTGGCCGAGGCATTATATGCTTCTGGTTTTAAGCAGGGCATGCACAGTGCTATATACAGCTTAAATTCGGCCAAAGCTTTTATTACGACCTTGGGCATTATTCGTGCTGGCGGGGTCTGGATTCCTATCAACCCAAAAAACTCCAAAAATGACAATGTAGCCGTGTTGGGTAAGTTAGGTTGTCAGGCGCTTTTTTATCAAGATGCATTTTCAAGTGTGGTGCCAAAAATAGAAGAGACTTTAGGTGGTCTGGCTATCTCGGTTTGCCTTGATGAGGTTGACGGCGAGGGTGGTTTTGATAACTGGTTGCAAAACTCAAATAAAGTACCGTTTGAAGTGGTTCATCAGCCTGGCGATACCATCACTATTCCCACCACGGGAGGCACAACAGGATTGCCCAAGGGCGTGATGTTAAGCGATCGTAATTTCCAAGCCTTGTGTTATGCCATTTGTGTCGATATGGAAAGAGGAGACGAGCAACAACCTGTGTATTTAAGTGCGGCCCCCATGACCCATGTGGGTGGGCGAATTGTGATTACCTCCATGGGTGCAGGTCCCCGTTATGTGATTAAAGATACTATAGATATGCAAGACATCCTTAAAACCATACAGGATGAAAAAATAACGGATTTATTCCTGCCGCCTACTGCTATATATGGATTGTTGGCTCAACCTAATGTAACGACATTTGATTACTCAAGTTTAAAAATGATGGGCTACGGCTCGGCCCCCATGTCGATCTCACAAATTAAAAAAGCCATTGAAGTGTTTGGTCCGGTAATGGCCAGTGGCTTTGGGCAAACTGAATGTCCCATGAAAATTACGACATTTAAAGCTGAAGATCACTTCATCGATGGCAAGGTCGCGCCTGATTCACGCTTACGCAGTGTTGGCCGCGCCACCATTATTTCTGAAGTGGCTATTTTAGATGAACAAGCACAACCATTAGCTGCAGGGGAGCGTGGAGAAATTGCAGTGAAAGCAGGCTGTGTTTCGGAGGGATACTTTAATGATCCAGCCGCCACTGCCCAAATTCGCAAAAATGGCTGGCACCTCACAGGTGACATTGGTTACATGGATGAAGACGGTTTTGTTTTTGTTGTGGATCGCAAAAAAGACATGATCATCACCGGCGGCTTTAATGTTTATTCCGCAGAAGTAGAGCATGGAATTAGCGCAATTGATGGCGTAGCAGGTGTGGTGGTCATTGGTGTGCCCAGTGAGAAGTGGGGAGAAGAAGTAAAAGCTATTATTCAATTGGCTCCCGGCGCTAAACTCACTGCGGAGGAAATTATGGTCATAGGTAAAGATAAGATGGGCAGTGTTAAGGCGCCTAAATCGGTGGACTTTGTCGATGATTTTGCGAAAACCCCATTAGGAAAAATTGATAAAAAACAGATTCGCCAGGAGTATTGGAAGGAAACTGGCCGAGTTATTTAAAACCGAAAAATTGATATCTAAATATGGTTTTAGATATCAATTTAAATGATTAAACAACCAAAATTAAGCAAGAATTGTAGGGGGATTCATGGGGTATATGACCGAAGAACGCCTGTTGATTAAGGAAACGGCTGCGGAGTTTACTAACAATGTGGTCTTGCCTTTGGCTAATGAACTCGACCCGAAAAAAGCCATGATGCCTCGTTCGTTAATTGAGAAAATGGGTGAGTTGGGTTTTTTTGGCATTAAAGCCCCTGAAGAAATGGGCGGCAGTGGCATGGGCTGTTTTGAATACTGCCTGATTGCTGAAGAGTTGAGCCGCGGTTGGATGAGCGTAGGCAGTGTAATTGCACGATCGGATATTAACTTCATAAAAAATCTAAAACCTGAGATTCAAGAGCGCTTAATTCCCCGAGCCGTGAGTGGTGACTTTTTAGTAGCAGCCGCATTATCTGAGCCGGATGTAGGTTCTGATTTGTCAGGCATTAAATGCCGTGCTGAAAAAGACGGTGATCATTATGTCATTACAGGTTCTAAATATTGGGTAACCTATGCCGATGGTGCAGACGCTATTGTGGTTTTTGCCAGGACCACACCAAGAGAAGAAAACCCGACTAAACCTTATCTGGGTATCAGTGGTTTTTTAATTGAAAAGCCACGAGGTGAACTACCAGTTGGTTGTTCGGGTAGCCCCATTCCTAAAATAGGTTATTACGGCTGGAACACCTTTGAATTAGCCTTTGACGGTTGTCGTGTTCATAAAGAATTTTTAATTGGTGAAGAAGGCGGGGCCTTTAAGTTACTCACTAGTGGCCTAGAAATTCCACGAGCCCATACGGCAGCCCGTTCCATTGGTGCAGCTCAAGGGGCCTTAGATTGTGCAATTTTGTATGCAAAAGAACGCGTACAATTTGGTAAGCCTATTGCCCAATTTCAAGACTTACGTTTCAAACTTGCGCGCATGGCCACCGACATTGAAGCGGCCCGACAGTTAATGTACAGCGTTTGCGATAAAATTGACTCCGGTGGCCGCTGTGATAAAGAAGCTGCCATGGCGAAATATTTCGCTGCCGAAATGTCCGAGCGGGTGACATCTGATGCCTTGCAAATTTTAGGGGGGGCAGGCTATACCCAGCTTTATCCAGTGGAGCGTTACTGGCGTGATGCCCGCTTAACCAAAATTTTTGAAGGCACTTCTGAAATTCAGCAGCGAATCATTTCAGATCATTTGCTCGGTCGTTAAAGCCGGTTACATAATTCTGCGATTGAGATGCTAGGTTAATCGTCAACCATTTAGGGGGGGATATGAATACGGTCATTGGAAAAGGTAAAAGTCAAAAAGAAGCTGAATCTCAATATTTAACTGGCAACTTCTCCAGTAATTTAAACAGGCTCGCGCATAGCCTTTTGCTTGAAAACAGGTTAGCCAAGCTCTACAAAAAGGATGTGACTTGTCTTGAGCTGTATCGAGCCAGTGAGGCGCTTGGCCGAGCTAGCCATGGTGCTTGTTATTTTTCAAGTAAGAGCATTTACGAAAATTTATTTACTAAACCTATGGCCAAGGATAATCAGGAAGGTCATCAATGGAGTGTCGCTTCACTGGCGTGTTATATCGGAATTACCCAGGCTTATTTAGAGTTTGCCTTGCATTACTTACAAGAATTTTCGCAGTTTGGTGCGCCTGAAGGGACTGCTTTGGTTTTATATCCGAATAAATGTCGGGATAGCTGTCTGTTAAAATATGCTGAAAAATTATCAAACAGCTGTAATGTGGTGGTCGATATTTGCATGGCACTGGATACTCAATTAAGCGCAGAGTGTGATATTTATGAGCTGATATCCAATGTTGAACACAGCCTTCACCATATTAACAAAAATATTACTGATACTTTAAAGCATGCTGAATTTAAACGTGAATACTGGTAATACCATGATTGAGACAGGTCTAGAAAACAACAATGAAAATATGAAGTTATCAGTGGAGGTAGTGGGTGATGCCTCCTTACCACCCTTGCTTTTAATACACGGGTTTTTAACATCCAATCTTCAGTGGGCCCTTAATGAAGAGGCGCTGGCAAAACATTTTCAATTATTTAAGTTGGAACTATGGGGTCATGGCAAAAGCCCCATGCCCACAGATAATCGGTTTTATAGTATCGATGAATATCTGATTCAAATTGAAAAAGTAAGAGAACAATATGGTATTAAAACTTGGAGCCTATTAGGACAATCCTTTGGTGCGGGCGTTGCGTTGAATTATGAAGCCAAGTTTCCTAGTCGTTGTCATGCGGTTATTGTCACTAATTCTAATTCGGCCTTTTCTAGCAACTATGTGAACACTGCGCCAGCACAAGTTGAGAAAATGGGGGGGATTGAGAAATTGTTAGCCCAAAAGGGTGTAAGAGGCTTGCCCGTACACCCGATTCATTCAACAAGAATAGAAAAAGCGCTGAAAGATAAAATGGTCAAAGTGGCAGATGCCATACCGTTATCGGCTGTTTTTGGTCATCTTAATATGCTGGGGAGTTTATCTATAGATACTAAAGCGAGGCCTGTCTCCTGCCCGAGTTTACTAATAAACGGTACATTTGAAAAAAGTTTTCAAGCGGTTGTGGCTTCCTTGAAAATGGATTGGCCAGCCCTTGCAGTTAAGGATTTACCAGGAGGGCACTCAGTCAATCTGGACTGTTCAGAGGCGTTTAATATCGAAGTGTTAAATTGGCTTGAATTTCAATCTGATTAATGGATTGGATTCCAAGGGCTAAGATATAGTAGACCTAAATATTTAGACATTTTCGTTTAGGTCATAGTTACCTGCGTGTCTCCATGTGTGAATTTAGGAGTCTCCACTCCCCTCTTTTTCGTAAATACCTCTAGTTTTTATAATATTCAACGATTGGCCTGTACCTGGTTAGGCCAAAATCATATTAATATACTAGTTAGTTGACAAGTAAGTATGTTGAGTGACAATATTCGATCATGGGTGATGATAAAGGGTGACTAGAAACCGAACCTTGACCATATCCAACATAGTGAGCCCAGGAATTGCTGAGCAGAATAATAATTAAAAGAGGTAAGCCATGATTTCCAATAGATCATTGAAAGACCAAAAATTAAATTCACCGAGTAGAGCGTTGAAACCAGAGGGCGTGATAAAAGCTTACGCAATTACTGCAGCTTCATTGCTTTTATCTGTTCAGGCCCAGGGTTTTGAATTTAACGTAGGTGAGATTGAAGGCACCTTTGACTCGCAACTGTCGGTGGGTTCCAGTTGGCGTGTGGAAAAACAAGACAGTCAACGAGCCGATGATGTAGCGGGTAGCAATCAAGAGGATGGAAATAGAAATTATAAAAAGGGTGATGCTTTTTCTCAGGTGTTCAAAGGCAGTCATGACCTTGGTTTTAGTTATGAAAACTTTGGCGGTTTTGTTCGTGGAAAATACTGGTATGACTCGGTTCTGGAAAATGAAAATGTTGAGAATGGACACACTCCTACTTCAACCATAGCCGGAGGCCCTGCCAATACAGCGTTAACTTATGATGATAAAAGTCAGTTAGATGATTCAAATTTTAGTAGCCTATCTAAATTTTCCGGGGTCGCCTTACTGGATGCATTTATTTACGGTGAGTTTGAAGTAATGGACACCTTTGTGGATGTTCGCCTGGGTAGGCAAGTTCTTTCTTGGGGTGAGAGTACCTTTATTTTTGGCGGTATCAATGCCATCAACCCAGTGGATATAAATGCCTTTTTACGCCCTGGAGCAGAAATCAAGGAAGGTTTGTTACCTGTCAATATGTTGTACAGCAGCGTTGGTCTTACCGATAACTTCAGTGCTGAAGCCTTTTATCAGTTGGAGTTTAGGGAAACCGTATTAGATGGTTGTGGCACCTATTTTAGTGACGTGGACTATGTGTCCCCTGGTTGCCCCAATGTAGCAACTCCAGCCGGTAATATTTCTCGGGATGCAAACCATACCCGCCGCCCAGATAGCGACGGCCAATTTGGCATGGCTTTGCGTTATGTGTCGGAGGCTCTGGATACCGAGTTTGGTTTATATGCCATGAATATCCACAGTCGCAACCCACTTTACAGTACAACCAAAGCCAACTTTGACGGCTTGGCCGCCTTAAAAAGTGGAGCCTTCTCGGCCGATATTCAAGGGGTGGCTAACTTCCTAGCCAACGGCACCAACCCCACGGATGCCACCGCATACAATGACTTGGTGGCGGCGGCAGCAGCTGACCCTGCTAACTTTCAGGCCATGTTAGATGACGTTAACATCGGTGCCGCTTCCA
>Ga0105348_1002733_pt1 | contig 10232 bp, 12 predicted proteins | sample EN8Hudsemesocosm_2_FD_83504 | JGI IMG/M metagenome (GOLD analysis project Ga0105348, IMG submission 83504) | Methane-oxidizing microbial communities from mesocosms in the Hudson Canyon - EN8C Hudson Canyon | ecosystem: Environmental > Aquatic > Marine > Cold seeps | place: Hudson Canyon...
TAGCATCAAGTTTGAACAGTTTTTTCGTCTCTAGCACATAACAAGTTGACAACATCTAAATATTTTTACGAACAAAAGATTTATTAATGCAGCTAAGCGTTTTTAGTTCGTTCCATGAAAAAGCCTGTAGACACTAGAAAGTTTTTTGAAAAAAGAAAGAATCAGCTATTCATCTTTATTTAACTTTCTAATTAAGATTTCTTAATTCGATACTCAGCCGAACGAGCATGAGCGGTAAGACTTTCCGAATGAGCTAATACAGAAGCGACCTTTCCAAGTTCAGAAGCACCATCAGCAGAGCAGTAAATAATAGAGGATCGCTTTTGAAAGTCGTAAACCCCTAACGGCGATGAAAAGCGTGCTGTGCCAGAAGTTGGTAGCACGTGATTTGGTCCAGCACAGTAATCGCCTAGTGCTTCAGCGGTATAACGCCCCATAAAAATAGCGCCCGCGTGACGAATAGCAGGCAATAATGCTTGCGGGTCTTCTACGGATAACTCAAGGTGCTCGGGTGCAATGCGGTTCACCACGTTCACAGCATCATCTAAACTCGCCACTTTAATAAACGCCGCACGTTCTTTTAAGGATTCAACAATAATATGTTTACGTGACATTTCAGGTAGCAACTTCTGAATACTACTCTGAACCTGCTCAATAAACCCTGAGTCTGGACAAACTAAAATGGACTGCGCATTTTCATCATGCTCTGCCTGCGAGAACAAATCCATAGCAATCCAATCAGGATTCGTTTTGCCATCGCAAACCACTAAAATTTCTGAAGGACCTGCGATCATATCGATACCCACGACACCAAACACGGCGCGCTTGGCCGTAGCCACGTAAATATTGCCAGGCCCGACTATCTTATCGACTTTAGGTATTGATTTAGTGCCATAAGCCAGAGCAGCAACAGCCTGCGCACCACCGATCGTAAACACACGATCAACATCCGCGATTGCCGCTGCAGCCAACACCATTTCGTTAACCTCTCCACCAGGTGTTGGCACTACCATAATAATTTCGTTGACGCCTGCTACTTTAGCTGGAATCGCATTCATCAGAACTGAAGATGGGTAAGTTGCCTTGCCGCCAGGAACATAGAGCCCCACACGATCGATAGGCGTTACTTTCTGACCTAAAATAGTTCCATCATCTTCTTGGTACTGCCAAGACTGCTGAACCTGACGCTCATGATAAGAACGAACTCGGTCCGCGGCAGTTTGCAGTGCCGCCCTTTGCTCTGCAGGTATTGCATTTAGAGCCTCATCCATTCGCTGTGGACTAACCTCTAGCTCAGCCACAGCATCAGCATTCAGCCCATCAAAACGATTGGTGAAATCGACGACGGCCTGATCACCTTGTGATTGCACCTGCCCTAGAATGTCATCAACAACAGCATTCACTTCCTTATTAGAAACAGAATCCCAAGCTAATAATGCATCAAGCTCTGCTTCAAAATCTGCGCTTTGACTGTCTAATTTTTTAATCGTCAACTCGGACATAAATATCACACTATCTAAAAACTATCTGACTTGCTCTACCTAACTGCTTTACTTAGCCTGCTCTACCGCATCAGCCATATGATCAATAAGCGACTGCATTGCCCCATGTTTCATTTTCATGGATGCTTGGTTCACCACCAAACGAGAACTAATATGCGCTATTAATTCCATAGATTTTAAACCATTAGCCTTCAAAGTATTACCGGTATCAACCACATCAACAATTCTGTCAGCTAATCCAACTAAAGGTGCAAGCTCCATGGAACCGTACAGTTTAATGATATCTACCTGCACACCCAGCTCGGCATAATAACGCTTCGTTAAATTGACAAATTTAGTGGCTACTCGTAATCGGCCTGTTATTGGAGACTCTTCTACGGGACCAGCCGTCATTAATTTACATTTGGCAATATTTAAATCCAGCGGTTCATATAAACCTTGCCCTCCGTGCTCCATCAATACATCTTTACCTGCCACCCCAACATCGGCAGCACCGTGTTCAACATAAGTTGGCACATCAGTAGCACGAATAATAACTAAGTTAACCTTTGGGTTAGTTGTTTCAAAAATAAGCTTGCGACTTTTATTCACATTTTCCAGCGGCTCTATTCCTGCCGCTTTCAATAGCGGCAAGGTGTCATCCAGAATTCGTCCCTTGGATAATGCAATGGTGATGATTTCGCTCATTAGTTTCTCAATTTCACTTTATTTCAAGTAACTTAGTTTCAAATAAACTTGTTTCTGTTCTAACCTGGTATACGTCGAATTTTTGCACCCAAGAGCTGAAGTTTCTCTTCAATACATTCGTAGCCACGATCAATGTGATAAATACGATCAACCAAGGTCTCACCTTCCGCCACTAAACCAGCCACTACCAAACAGGCTGACGCCCGAAGATCTGTAGCCATAACAGGCGCAGCTTTTAATTGCTCCACACCTGTCACTATTGCCGTGTTACCTTCCACCTTTATATCGGCGCCCATACGAATCATTTCATGCACATGCATAAACCGGTTTTCAAAAACGGTTTCGATAATGGTACCAACACCTTCCGCCACTGCATTCATCGCGGTAAATTGCGCTTGCATATCCGTTGGGAAGGCCGGATAAGGTGCCGTTCGAACACTCACGGCTTTAGGACGGTTACCTTTCATATCCAGCTCGATCCAGTCAGCTCCAGTAGAAATACTTGCGCCGGCTTCTTCCAGCTTTAACAATACTGATTCCAAGATATCTGGACGAGTATCCTTTAGTTTTACACGACCTCGGCTAGTAGCTGCCGCGCATAGATATGTACCGGTTTCAATACGATCAGGAATCACCGAGTAATCCCCACCCGCCAACCGCTCTACACCTTCGACAGTAATAGTATCGGTACCATGGCCTACAATGTTGGCACCCATAGCAATCAAATACTCGGCTAAATCCACTACTTCTGGTTCGCGAGCCGCATTTTCAATAACGGTTTTACCATCAGCAAGGGTGGCAGCCATCAAAATATTTTCAGTACCGGTTACCGTCACCGTATCCAAAAAGACATGAGCGCCCTTCAAACGCCCATTTACTTTCGCCTTGATATAGCCATCTTCAACCTTAATATCAGCACCCATCGCTTCGAGCGCCATTAAATGAAGATTAACTGGCCGGCTTCCGATAGCACAACCACCTGGTAATGCGACCTCAGCTTCACCGAAATGAGCCAGCAAAGGACCTAATACCAATATAGATGCACGCATGGTCTTAACGAGCTCATAAGGCGCGACATGGGTTTTAATGGTATTGGCATGTACCTCAATACCCAGCTTTTCATCAATAACCAGCTCAACCCCCATGCAACCGAGCAACTCGATCATGGTGGTAATGTCATGCAGGTGCGGCAAATTGCGCACCGTGGTCGGACCATCAGCCAGCAAAGTGGCAGACAGAATAGGTAAGGCTGAGTTCTTTGCACCAGAGATTCGAATATCTCCGTCTAAACTCACCCCGCCCGTAATAATCAACTTATCCATTAACTCTCCAGGAATAATTTAGCCTGCCCGTATCATTAACCAGCAGCCATTAGCACTTAACCTATTGATTACTCTGCCATTCTGCCGGCGTATAGGTTTGCATAGTAACCGCATGAATGGTTCCATCCGCTATTTGACTGTTGAGGCATGCATAGACCATCTGCTGCCGTTTCACACGATTCACACCATCAAATTGCGCACTAATAATTGTTAAACGGAAATCACAGCCTTCACCATCAACCTTCACATCAGCATCATCAATAGACGCTCGAATCAAATCTACTACTTCGCTAGGCTGCATATATACGATCTCCACTTCATAAGCACCGAAAAAAGGGCGACTATTCTAATGGAAATTCCACGGTAACGCGAAGAAACACCGCACAATCGCTAACATCTCTCCTACATCAAGGATAGAATCTAGGTGCACGGAACATCAGGATACTTATTGTGAAGACATGCTTATGGGAAGAACAGCATCAAGCCCGCTGACCCGGGCCACTTGCATCAGCTGCCCCGGTATATTTTGGAATGCCAGTGCTACGTCACAGGCTGCAGCATGACGCAACCAACCAACCATGACAGCAAGCATCACACTACTGGCATAACGAATACCCGACAAATCAACGGTACAAATTCTAGGCATAGTAGCGATGAGCTGCTCACCATCTAGGCTGAGTTTTTCAGCATTGATAAACCCGACCTCCCCCGACACACATATACGTCCAGCTTGGTCAGTCCAGATCTGAGCGTCCACTAGGACTCCAAACCTATAGTGGCGGATGCGCCTTCCGGACTATTCTGATCAGCCTGTTTTCGAAGCTCGTTAGTCCAAGCATCAATAACTTTATCAATATTACCCTTGTTGATCCTCATTAGCTGAGCAAACTGATTCCTAAAGGTTAGCCCCACGTTTATCCCATTAATAATCACATTTTGTAATTTCCACTCACCTTTTTTATTGTGGTACATGGAATAACTTAAGGGAAAATTCTTACCCGAAGCGGTAACCACTTCTAAATCTATTTTCACTGACTTTTTATTTTTTGACGTCGCAGCCGAAGCCAAAGGTAACACTTTTATCTGATACCCTTCGTACTCGGCTAACCCTTTTGCATAGGTTTTTAACAAACTCTGCTTAAACACCTGTAGAAATTCTTTGCGCTGTTCTTTAGTTGCCTTCTTATAATATTTCGCCATGATTCGCCCCGCTATACGCCGGTAATCAATCGATGGCGCTAATGCGGTATCAATAGCATTCAAAAAACGTTGCGGATCACTTTTATAGTGCTTACGTTCGTTCCCAATAACTGTTAATAATCGATCCACAGACACTTGTACGGTTTTGTGCGCTGCCTGCTCAGCACTCGCTTCTGCTTGGGCGATTGACGCCATTAACCAAATGCTAACAACAAAGCCATAACCCCAAAAAGTACGCAATACTTTCATTCTTGTTTCTCCAACATACAAACTATTCCTTAGATAGATACCCTGCGATTGGGTTCCATCTCAATGCTATATTTATAGTATCTAAATTGCCTCGTGATTAACCTATTCCTCGGCATTTACCTCGCTAAACAAGAACTGACCTATTAACTCTTCCAATACCAATGCAGATTGAGTGTCTTCGATCACATCGCCATCCACGAGATATTCTTCGTCAGCACCTGTTGATAAACCAATATATTTTTCACCCAATAACCCATTAGTCAAAATGGATGCCGCCGTATCTGTCGTCAAATTACTCACGTCAGTATCAATTTCCATTTTAATCAATCCCATGTGCTCATCGTTATCCAAACTAATTTCTGTCACACGCCCAACAGTCACACCAGCAATGGTGACCTTAGATCGGGTTGCCAAACTGCCTATATTATCGAATTTAGCGTATAAAGAATAAGATTTACGGTTATTATCAAAGGATAACCCGCTGACCTGTAACGCCAACACGAGAAGAGCCAATATACCCGCCAACATAAACACACCGACACTAATTTCTACCGTTCTTATACGCACGATTAAAAGCTCCCAAACATCACTGCAGTCAGAATAAAATCCACCCCCAAAACAGCTAACGACGAATAAACCACTGTTTTTGTGGTGGCCTGACCAATCCCTTCCGAGGTCGGCATACAATCGTAACCTTGAAATACGGCAATCCAAGATACGACAAAACCAAACACGACACTTTTGATAATACCGTTGACAACATCATCACTAAAACTGACGGCATCCTGCATATTGCCCCAGTATGAACCTTCGTATACACCTAACCAATCAACACCTACAAGGTATCCACCCCACACACCTACAGCGCTAAAGATCATGGCCAACAGGGGCAGACTAATAAAACCGGCCAGCAAGCGTGGCGCCACGATACGATGCAAAGGATCCACACCAATCATCTCCATGCCGGAAAGTTGCTCCGTTGCTTTCATCAACCCGATTTCTGCGGCTAACGCAGAACCCGCTCTGCCGGCAAAAAGCAGCCCTGTCACCACCGGTCCCAGTTCACGTACCAACGTTAAAGCAACCATCTGCCCAATTGCAGACTCACTGCCATAAGCCACCAAAATAGTATAGCCCTGTAATCCCAGCACCATTCCAATAAACAAACCAGAAACAACAACAATAACTAGAGATAACACGCCAATACTGTACAACTGCTGAATAAGTAACGGAACTCCTCCTCTGATGCTTGGCCAGACAATTAAGGACTGAACCAATATCAGTCCCGAGCGACCGAAGACCTCCAGTATCGATAACCCTGTTTGGCCCAAGCGGCGAAAGAAGGAGATCAAGACAAGTCACCTAACAAATCATCCTGGTAATTCTGAACCGGGAAATGGAAGGGTACAGGACCATCTGGCATTCCCTGCATAAACTGCTGCACCATAGGAGATTGCGACCGCATAAGCTCCTGCGGAGCCCCCTGACCAATAACACGGGCATTAGCGACTATGTATATATAATCAGCAATACTAGCCGCCTCCTGCACATCATGGGAAACAACAATACTGGTCAAACCCAGAGCATCATTAATCAAACGAATTAGCTGTACCAGAACCCCCATAGCTATAGGGTCTTGTCCCGTGAAAGGCTCATCATACATGACTATTTTAGGATCCAGAGCAATTGCTCTGGCCAACGCTACACGACGGGCCATGCCGCCAGAAAGCTCATTGGGCATTAGGCCTCGAGCGCCACGTAAGCCTACCGCGTGCAGCTTCATTAACACCAGATCACGGATCATGACTTCAGATAACTTGGTATGCACCCTAAGCGGAAATGCCACATTATCGAATACGGTTAAATCGGTGAATAAGGCGCCACTTTGAAACAACATGCCCATTTTAGATCGAGCATTAAACAACTCTGAGCGACTTAATTCGGGAATATTTTCACCATCAACAATGATTGCTCCCCTATCAGGGCAAAGTTGACCACCAATGAGTTTCAACAGGGTAGTTTTACCTGTACCGCTAGGCCCCATAATAGCGGTAACTTTTCCCCGTGGGATATCAAGATTGATATCATCGTAAATAACACGATCACCACGAGAAAAACGCAGGTTTCGAATTTCGATATAATTATCGCTTGCCGCGAGATTCACCAAATACTTTCCTTAGGGTGTATTCCTTAGATTTATTCAGATTTAATATAATGCTACTTCTAGTCTAGCTGCAGATTGCTTCCATGCTAACAAAAAGCCAGTAAGGGTTCACAACTATACCAACTGATTCTCCAGTTTAAACAACGCGTCACAAATCCACCTATCAGCTTGCAATTAAGTAGTCATACCTCTTTAATGAGCGGCCCGCGAAACCACCTGACTTACCGGAGAATATAGCCATATGTTGATGGCAACTATTGCAATTATTATTGGATTCGTTGTACTCGTCTGGAGTGCCGATAGATTTGTCGCCGGCGCAGCCGCATTAGCACATCACCTAGGCATGTCGGCGATGATGATTGGTATGACTGTCGTGGCCCTAGGCACGTCAGCACCAGAGATATTTGCCTCAGCCACGGCCGCGCTCTCAAACGCGAGTGAACTGGCAATTGGTAACGCGCTTGGCTCCAATATTGCCAATATCGGTTTAGTGCTAGGTATCACCTGTTTAGTTTCTCCCCTACCCATACGTGCTGCCATTTTCAAAAAAGAAGTGCCCATGCTCATCGTTATTACGCTGCTATCTGGGCTTTGCTTTATTGATGGCTACTTCGGCATCTGGGATGGCTTATTTCTGATCACGGCTCTAGTCATCGTTTTATGGTTAATGATAAGAGAAAAGCACGTTCATCCTGAAGAAGACTTGGGCTTTGGCGATGAGGATACTGTGATACCAGAATACACCACCAAGCAAGCACTTGCCTGGGTCAGCGTCGGGCTGATTGCATTAATGGCCAGCGCCAAGAGCTTAGTCTGGGGAGCCACTGAAATCGCGCAGGCATTTGGCGTCAGTGATCTAGTCATAGGACTTACCATAGTGGCGATCGGTACCAGCTTACCTGAATTAGCCGCTAGCATTACCAGTGCACGCAAAGGCCACCATGACATCGCTATTGGCAACATCATTGGCTCAAATCTATTTAACTTGCTAGCCGTCATGTCACTACCTGGCCTTATTAATCCAACCGAGGTTGAAAGCGTTGTTCTTTATCGTGATTTTTCAACGATGACGCTCCTAACGTTCATGCTCGTTGGTTTCGCATGGATTATGCGAAAACAAGGCAAAATAGCGCGTAGCGAAGGCACAGCATTACTCTTCACCTATGCGGCCTACCTAGGTTTGCTTTACTACCAAAGCATCAATTAGCCAAAGCACCAGTTAATCGAGGTAGCTATCATCGCTTGGAAGACCATTCACAGTGATGTGTTTATAATAGGGCGCTAATACAACAGCAATTCAGCCACAAGAGACAAAGATGGATAACGAACATAAAGCTTTTATCAATACAGGTTTACGCACCATAGAATTGGAGCGAGATGCCGTCAATAAGCTTATGGATCGAATAGACTCAAGTTTTACAAAAGCTTGCGATCTTCTTCTTCGCTGCCAAGGTCGAGTGGTTGTTACGGGTATGGGGAAGTCGGGGCATATCGCCAGAAAAATAGCAGCAACCTTAGCTAGTACCGGCACTCCTGCTTTTTTTGTACACCCAGGTGAAGCCAGTCATGGTGACATGGGTATGATCACAGAAAAAGATGTGGTCTTTGCGTTATCAAACTCAGGAAAAACATCCGAACTGGTCACCATTCTCCCGCTCATTAAGCGCATGGGAGCCCACTTGGTTAGTATGACTGGCGCACCAAAATCACCGTTAGCTCAAGGCGCAGATGCTCACCTTAACGTTGCTGTTGATAAAGAAGCCTGCCCTCACGACCTGGCGCCAACCTCAAGTACAACTGCGGCACTAGTGATGGGCGATGCTGTAGCCATGGCGCTGTTAGAAGCAAGAGGATTTACCGCAGAAGATTTTGCTTTTTCTCACCCTGGTGGCAACTTAGGTCGACGCCTATTACTTAAGGTTGAGGATATTATGCATACGGGCGATAGATTACCGGTGGTAAAAGCAGGAACGGCCATGAAGGAAGCTTTACTTGAAGCCACCCGTAAAGGGCTAGGGATGACATCTATTGTAGATGACAATAATCAGTTGGTTGGTATTTTTACCGATGGTGATTTGCGACGCACCCTCGACAAAAACATTGACATACTAAACACCATCATTGACCAGGTCATGACTGTAGAATGTAAAACCATTAAAGCATCACTGCTAGCAGCTGAAGCATTACACTTAATGGAAGAAAATAAAATCAATGCACTGATGGTTGTTGATAATAACAACTGCCCCGTTGGCGCAATAAATATGCATGATTTACTGCGTGCCGGTGTCGTATAAAGCACCGTATAAAACACTCTAAGCAGCCGAATAAAAAGTCATCTAATTAGGGCCCAACTTAATGCCAACATTTGAAGCTCGTGCAAAACAAATCAAGATTGTCATTTTTGACGTCGACGGAATAATGACCGACGGATCACTTTATTTTTGCGAAGATGGTAGTGAAATAAAAACCTTTAACATTCTTGACGGGCAAGGCATTAAACTACTGCAAAAAGCAGGCATTAAAACCGGCATTATTACTGGCCGCCAATCTAATATGGTAAAAAAACGCGCGTCGGATCTAGGCATTGATCATCTTTACCAAGGCAGAGAAGATAAAATTGTCGTTTTGGACCAACTATTAAAAGATATCGATCTCAGTTATGACAATGTTGCCTACATGGGCGACGATCTTCCTGACTTACCGATCATACGTAGAGTAGGACTGGGAATCACAGTCGCTAACGGCCATCCAACTGTCACTGAGTATGCTTTCTGGCAAACAACCAAAGCCGGTGGTAAGGGAGCCGTACGAGAATTCTGCGATAAACTTTTGTCTGCTCGTGGCGAGTTAGATGAATTACTACAACCTTATCTGAGCTAAGCTGGGTATGAACCGGTCAACACTCGTTTTATTCATTTCGCTACTACTGATAGCTCTCATTTCTGCCTATTGGTTTTTTGATAAACAACAAATAACAGAACCGTCATTTACGCACACTAAAGAAGAAGAACCTGACTTCTTTATGGAAAAAGTGAATAGTGTACAATTTAATGAAACGGGTGACGCTCGCTACCGCTTACGAGCCCAGCAACTCAGCCACTATCCTGA
>Ga0105348_1002734_pt1 | contig 10231 bp, 10 predicted proteins | sample EN8Hudsemesocosm_2_FD_83504 | JGI IMG/M metagenome (GOLD analysis project Ga0105348, IMG submission 83504) | Methane-oxidizing microbial communities from mesocosms in the Hudson Canyon - EN8C Hudson Canyon | ecosystem: Environmental > Aquatic > Marine > Cold seeps | place: Hudson Canyon...
GTCATAAGCCTACGGTAGATGTGTTGTTTCGCTCTGCTGCGCGTTATGCCGGCAGTAATGCCATGGGCATTATCCTTACAGGCATGGGGGACGACGGTGCCAATGGATTACTTGAAATGAAACAAGCAGGAAGCCTTACTTTGGCAGAAAACGAAGCAAGTTGCATTGTCCATGGCATGCCTAAAGAAGCGCTAAAAAAAGGTGGCGTTGTTCAAGAATTAAGTCTGGAGCAATTCCCCGAAGCAATGCTAGATTTTCACAGCTCTGGCTTTAGAAAAGCTTATTAAACTTATAATTTACAATAGGAAATAAAGATAATGGCAACAATTTTAATCGTTGATGATTCCGCCTCTCTCAGACAGGTTGTCGCGATATCATTAAAGGGCGCAGGCTACGATGTTCTGCAAGCTGGTAATGGTAAAGAAGCGTTAAAACAGCTTGATGGCACTAAGATCAACTTAATTATTTGTGATGTCAACATGCCGATAATGGACGGTTTGACCTTTGCGACAGAAATGAAAAAACAGCCAAAATACAAGTTTACACCGCTGATTATGTTAACGACAGAAGCCGGTGCCGATATGAAAGATAAAGGTCGAGCCGCAGGCGTAAAAGCTTGGGTAGTAAAACCTTTTAAGCCGGTGCAAATGTTATCGGCAGTAGCTAAGTTAATTTTACCGTAAAGAGCAAATTAACATGTCAACTGCACCAGAAGATAAGCAATTAACAGTCATTCAACCAAGCAACCTTTCTATTTATGAGGCGCACGAAATGCGCGAGTTATTTCTATCGACACTCGCCGAGCATAGTAATATCGAGGTGGCTCTTTCTCAAGTGGATGAAATAGACTCCAGCGGCTTGCAATTGTTGGTCGCGCTCAAAAATGATGCCATTAAGCAAGGAAAGTCGCTGACATTTAGTTTACACAGTCAAGAAATAATTGAATTGTTTGAACTTTTCAATATGAGCTGTTTTTTTGAAACTCTTGCTGTTTTAACTAATTAATTTCAGAGACAAGTTTTATGAATCTTACTCACGGAGACATCCTCAATGACTACTGAATTTGATGAAGCCAAGTGGACTTTTCAAGTTGAAGCAGAAGAGTTACTCACAGCAATGGAAAATGCTTTGCTTTTTTTAGAAACCAATCCAACAGATGCTGAGTCTATCAATGCAGTATTTCGCGCCGCTCATACCATTAAAGGTACAGCCGGTATTTTTGGTTTTGACGATGTTGTTAATTTCACCCACGTGGTAGAAACCTTGCTTGATAAAGTAAGAGATGGCGAGGCAACAATTAATGAGAAAATCATTGCCGCCTTGCTTAAATCAAGTGATCATATGCTGGAGTTAGTGATTCACGTTATACAAGAATCTGAGTCTATTACTGAAGAAATGCAACATACCAGCAGTGATTTAATAACTCTGCTAAATACTTTTATTCTTGATAAGCCAATTGAGGTAGTTACAGCTGATGCCAGTGTTGTGGAGAACATTGAAGAAGAGCAAGTTCACTCGCTAACCGATAGCTGGCATATTTCACTGAGGTTTGGTTTAGATGTCTTAAAACAAGGCATGGATCCCAAATCGTTTATTAAATATTTACAGCAGATCGGTGAAATTGTTTCGTTAACCATGTTACCCGATAAAATTCCTTCATTAAGCGACATAGATGCTGAAAATTGCTACCTAGGGTTTGAAATTGATCTGTTAACTGAGCAAAACAAGCAAGAAATTGAAGATGTCTTTGAGTTTGTTCAAGAAGATTGCCAAATTCGCATTCTTCCTTCTCGTAGTGCCATACAATCTTATATCGACTTAATTAAAGAGTTGCCCGAAGAAGAAAGTTTGTTAGGTGAATTGTTGATCAAAAGTAAAACGCTGACTCAAAAAGAACTAGAAGATGCCTTGCTTTATCAGCAACAGCAGCAGGATGTGGGTAGTAATAAAGCCTTAGGTGAAATTTTAGTTGGTCAAGGCATTGTCGACGAAAAAGTAGTGGGTGCTGGGGTTGCTAAACAAAAATCAGTAAAAGGTAAAATAAAAGCAGAATCAAGCATTGTTCGTGTTAAGTCGGAAAAGCTAGACAAGCTTATTAATATGGTCGGCGAAATGGTTATTGCCAGTGCTTCTGCCTCTTTATTAGCTCAACAAAGTAATAACTCCGCGCTTGAAGAAAGCACTTCTTTGGTTAACGATTTAGTTGATGGTATACGTGATTCTGCTTTAGCACTACGTATGGTGCCCATTGGCGAAACCTTTAATAAATTTCAACGTGTGACCAGAGATGTCAGTCATGACTTAGGTAAAGAAGTTGAATTAATCATTACTGGCGCCGATACTGAGCTCGATAAAATGGTAGTGGAAAAAATAGGTGATCCACTAATGCATTTACTCAGAAATGCTTTAGATCATGGACTCGAACTACCAAAAGCGCGAATTGCCTCCCAAAAGTCCGCCCAAGGAAAAATTCACCTCAATGCCTTCCATGATTCAGGCAACATAGTCATAGAAATTAAAGATGATGGAATTGGTTTAAATAAAAGCCGTATTTTAGAAAAAGCCATCGCAAAAAATATTATTGATGTTGACCATGAACTGACAGAAAACGAAATTTATAACCTAATTTTTGAACCCGGCTTTTCTACCGCAGCTTCTGTTACCAATCTTTCTGGGCGAGGAGTTGGCATGGATGTGGTGCGACGCAACATTATAGCCTTGCGTGGCACAGTTGAATTAACCAGTGAAGAAGGTTATGGCACCATGGTTCAAATTCGACTGCCATTGACCTTGGCCATTATTGACGGCTTTATTGTTGGTATCGATGATGACACCTATGTGGTGCCACTTGACATGGTAATTGAATGTGTCGATTACGATGAATATGTTAATCCAAGTGAGGGAGAAGATTGTGATTTTCTTAATTTAAGAGGAGAGGTTTTACCACTGGTTCGTTTAAAAGAGCATTTTGACTATCAACAGCTAACTGCATGCCAAAACAGAAAAAATGTTGTTGTAGTACATTATGCCAATTATAAAGCTGGCTTGGTGGTGGATAAACTGCTAGGCGAATTTCAAACGGTTATTAAACCTCTGGGGAAAATATTTAGCCAACTCAAAGGCATCAGTGGTTCAACAATTTTAGGCAGTGGTGAGGTGTCATTGATTTTAGATGTTCCTCAGCTAGTGCTTGATGCATCAAATAAAGAATTAAAACGAGCCTCTTAGTAGGCTTTAAATGATAAATGACTAACATACACCTGAGTGTACGAGGAACAACTATGTTCAAAAACATGAAAATTGGCATGAGATTAGGCTTAGGTTTTGGCTTAGTGTTAACCTTACTTGCTGCTACATCACTAACTTCTTATAACGCTTTAAACACAGCTTCATCCGGTTTTACTGATTATCGTGGTTTAGCAAGAAATACCAACAATGCCGGGCGCGTACAAGCGAACTTATTAAGTGTCCGTATGGCCGCACTTAATTACATCAATACCTCCAACAAAGACTCATTGCAAATACAAAAAGAGCGTTTTGAAAAGTTAACTGGTCTTATGGAAAGTGCGATAAGCGAGGCGGTATCCAAAGAACAAGTGAACACCTTTAAAGCGATAGATGAACACCTTAAAGTGTACGCTCGCACCTTTGACAACATTGTTGAAAAAATAGAGCGTCGACATTTTTTGGTAAAAGAAAGTCTTGATGTTATTGGCCCGCAAATGGAGCGAAATTTATCAGATATATTAGTCAGTGCCAGAGATGATGGTGATATGGACGCAGCTTACGACGCATCAAGAGCGGTGCGTAATTTATTATTAGCTCGTTTATATGTGACCAAATTTTTAGATACCAATGCCAGCTCGGCAGCAGCACGGGTTGATCGAGAATATAAAGAGTTCAAAACAAATTTAATCACCCTTAGTAAAGGCTTAGAAAACCCAGAGCGAAGAGTCTTAATGAGCAAAATATTAGATGTCAGTGAACAATACCTTAATAGCTTTCATGATCTGGTTAATACCATTACAGAGCGCAATACATTAAAAACAAGTAAATTAGATCCTGCGGGACAACAATCGGCCAAATTAGCAGAAGACTTAAAACTAGCGATAAAAGGCGAGCAAGATATTCTTGGCCCCTTGTTACAAGCGTCAAATGAGAGGTCAATTTTCTTTGTAATAGGCATGAGCCTACTCGCAGTGCTTCTGGGTATACTTATTACCTTTTTAATTACCCGAGTTATAACCAACCCGATTCGAGAAGCGGTAGAAGTTGCCAATGCTTTAGCCAAAGGTGATTTAACCAAAGAAATTAACATAAAAAGCACCGACGAAACTGGCCAATTATTGCTGTCGATGAAAAACATGATTATTAAGCTTTCGAGTATTATTAATCAGGTTAGAGGCTCATCTGATAATTTATCAAGCGCCGCAGAAGAGGTTAGTGCCACGGCCCAATCAATGAGCAAAGCAGCGAACGAGCAAGCTTCTAGTGTTGAGCAAACAAGTGCTTCAATGGAAGAGATGACAGCTTCAATTTCCCAGAATACCGATAATGCCAAGGTGACCGATGGTATGGCAATGCAAGCAGCAACAGAAGCAAAAGAAGGTGGAAATGCGGTGGAGCAAACTGTTGATGCAATGAAACAGATCGCAGCCAAAATTTGTATTATTGATGAAATTGCCTACCAAACTAACTTATTAGCGTTAAATGCCGCTATTGAAGCGGCTCGCGCCGGAGAACATGGTAAAGGTTTTGCCGTGGTTGCCGCCGAGGTAAGAAAGCTGGCAGAACGTAGCCAAGTGGCCGCGCAAGAAATTGGCGAAGTAGCTACCAGCAGTGTAACCTTAGCAGAAAAAGCGGGTGAATTATTAGGTGAAATTGTACCATCAATTAATAAAACATCGGATTTAGTACAAGAAATCAGTGCTGCCTCAGAAGAGCAATCCGCAGGCGTAGGACAAATTAACAGTGCTATGATGCAGTTAAATCATATCACCCAACAAAATGCCTCAAGCAGTGAAGAATTATCAGCGACTTCTGAAGAAATGAGTATTCAAGCGCAGCAGCTACAAGCTGTGATGGGTTTCTTTACCATAGAACACTCCAAGCCAGGAAAGGACATCGAAATGAATAGCCCAAAAATAGAGAGTCAGCCAAACAATGATATAGGTACGCTCACTGCACATATGCCGATGACTGCATCGCTTGATGAATCAGAATTTGTTAAGTTTTAAGGAATATAAGCAATGAGTTCATTAGTTAAACAATCAATGTCTCAAGGTATGGATAAGTCAACTGAACAATACAGTGACGAACAACAACAGTTTCTAACCTTTCTACAAGGACATGAAATGTTTGCCGTTGGTATCTTGGGAATCAAAGAAATTATTGAATATTGCAAATTAACTACAGTGCCATTAATGCCTGATTTTATGAGTGGTGTTATTAATGTTCGTGGTTCGGTTGTTCCGGTAATAGATCTCGCGGCAAGATTTGCTAGAAAAGCTGAACAAGCGACACGAAAAAGCTGTATTGTCATTATTGAAACTGAGTATGATGATGAAAAAGTAGACATTGGCATTATTGTTGATTCAGTATCAGAAGTGCTTGAAATAGCCCTTGAGGATATTGAACCAGCGCCTCGTTTTGGCGCAAAAATAAGAACTGAATTTATTCAAGGTATGGGTAAAATCGCTGACAAATTCGTTATTATTTTAAATATTGCCAAAGTCTTATCGATTGATGAAATGAGTGAGTTAAATCAATTTGATCCCAGCAGCGATGAATACATTTTCCAGCCAGAGTAAAGCGGCTCTGAGATCACTTTAAAATAAATGATTAATGAGTAACATAGGTTATCAATGATAGCCCCTGTACTTGTTAATCATTTTGTATTTATTTTTTTGTAGTAGTGACACTATCTTCTATGGTTAAAAACATTTCAATTAAAGAAAATGAGTTCAATAAATTTAAGCTGTGGTTACACAAAATTGCCGGCATTGATTTAAGAGACTCGAAAACTAAACTAGTCGAAGGAAGATTACTTAAGCGGGTATTTCATTATGACTTCAATAGTTTTAGTGATTATTTTGATTACATCAGTCAAGAGTCTGCCGCGGTTGAAGCGCAGATTGCCTTAGACTTATTAACGACAAATGAAACTTATTTTTATCGAGAGCCTAAACATTTTGATTATTTAAGCAAAATAATAATACCTAAACACATTCAAGGAAGACACTTCAGATTATGGTGCGCAGCCAGTTCATCAGGAGAAGAACCCTATACCCTCGCGATGACCCTAGCGGAAAAATTAGCTAGCAGTTCATGGGAAATTGTTGCCTCTGACATAAGTACTCGTGTATTAGCTAAAGCAGAATCAGGTCATTATGCAATGGAGCGAGCACACAATATTCCTGTTCATCTGCGCAACAAATATTGTTTAAAAGGCACAGGTTCACAAGAAGGCACCTTTTTAATGTCCAATGAAATGAGAAAAAGCATAAAATTTTCTCAAATCAATTTGATCAATGAATTGCCTAATATAGGAAGTTTTGATGTGATTTTCATGAGAAATGTGATGATCTACTTTGATTTACCAACAAAAATTAAAGTCGTTGAAAGAGTATGTCAGCGACTAAAAAAAGGTGGCTATTTGTTTGTCAGCCATTCAGAGAGTTTAGTTGGCTTAACCAAAGAGTTACAAATGGTTAAGCCATCAATATTTATTAAACGATGATCCTTTATTGCTGGGTTTAAGGCTAATGCTCAAAAGTGCAATTACGGGCTTAAGTGCACAAGAAAATAAAATCAGGTTAAAACATCGAGCCACCGCGACTTGATACAATAAATTATGACCAGATTATACAAGCACATTGGTCTGTCGCATGATTTAGCTGTCAATTTTAAACGCTTAAATTATGAACTAGAAAATTTAACAGACTCCAATGAATAATTAATTAAAAAGGTAAATAAGAGGTTAAGATGAAGTTATTATTAATATTAGTGATGCTATTTTGCAGTCAAGTAACATTTGCCGCCAGTCAAGAAGAAAAGCTGGAGATATTAAAATATAGGGTCAATATTCAAAATGCATTTATCAAACATACAGATGTTATTAATGCAGTTATTGAGCAAAATGCTTTAAACCGTTCTATTGCAGAAATAAAAACCATTGATAAAGCTTGGCGTGCCGGCACTTCGCCATTAATAGAGTCATTACAAGTGAATGCCGCCGCCAATAGACTCTCGAAACTAATTAAGTATCAAGGTGATAAGTTTAGTGAAGTGTTTTTAACGGATAATCAAGGTGCTAATATCGCTGCTTACCCCCCAACATCCGATTACTGGCAAGGTGATGAAGCAAAATTTACCAAGTCATTTAATGATGGCGATGGCACGGTATTTTTTGGTGAGCCTGAATTTGATAAAAGCACCAATAAGAATGCTATTCAAATATCTCGACCGGTATTACATCAAGGAAAAACCATTGGTGTATTAGTGGTAGGTGTGATCATTAATGACGAAGAAATGGAAAAATTAAAATAAGCTGTAGAAAATATTAATGGAAGTTAAATAGTTCTAATTAAAACAGTTTTTTTTAAGAGTATTCCTTGCCATTTATTAACTACAATTTAGGCCAGGTAAACGTGACTTTAGCGCCATTTAATTTGTTGCAAGTGCCAATTTCTATTTGCCCTTGATACCATTTTGCAATCATTCTGATGATGGAAAAACCAAGGCCAAAACCGTCTTTTGTGGTATATTCCTGATAATAGGTTTTCAGTGCTTTATCCGCTTGTACAAATCCGCTGCCATCATCACTTACCTCTAACAGGTAGTTTTTATCTGTTTCTCTTATGGTGATTTGTACCAGGCTGTTACAATGTTTAAGGCCATTACCAATGAGGTTTTGCAGCATACGTTTAAATGATACTTCGTCCATACTTACCGCTAAGCCTTCGATAATATTTATGTTTATTTGATGGCGGGTGGTGCGTTGAAATTTAGCCACAAGCTCATTTACCATGGGTTTAATTTCAATTAAATGCACCGGCAGTCTAGCTTGGGTGTATTCCAGTTTGGCAATATTAAGAAACTCTTCGGTAATAGCGGCTATTTCATCTATATCTTCTTGAATGGAAATGAGCTCTTCCCGATGCTCATCAGTATCTATAGTTGCCAGAGAAAACTGGGTTCTAGCCAATGGCGTACGTATTTCATGACCTATCATGCGTGATATGCCTTTGTACTGCTCAATTAATTCCTCAATGCGTTGTCCCATTTGGTTAAACACTTTAACAACAGGAAAAATCGGCGAAGATTTACGGATTGAAAATGGTTGCCAACTGGCCGTTTGGCTAAATGTTAAGGCTTTTTCTGACAGTAAGCTTAATTCCAAAAACAGAGGTCTAAACCAGAACAGCAAGATGATGATGACACCAACAAAATAGAGTGAGGTTAAATAGGTTTGGTTGTCTATTGTTGAGCTATCAATTTTAACTGGCCCTATAATTTGCACCTGACCGTTATCAAAACGATAGTAATAAACATTATTTTGATTATCTGTTAACGGAACCAGGTCGCCAGATTTAATTTTAGTAAGCAGTGATTGGGGTAGTTGTAATTCTTCTACAGGTAAGCTTTTTGAAATTTCCAACTCTTGATTAAAGTGCAGCTCGAAAACTTGCTCTACCGTTATAATATGTTTTGTTGGCGCATAGCTATCCCAAATGGCAGACAAAATCCAAGAATAGCTCAACAGAGCCAATACTAAGGTTAAGGACAGGCGAAAAAATTGAATATTCATTTAAAAAACAGGCTATATAATTCGGTTTAATACGTAGCCTTTGCCCCAAACCGTATCTATTTGATATTCGTTGTCGGGAATGGCGTTAAATTTCTTCCTCAGTTTACTAACATAAACATCTGCCGTTCTATCAAAACCATCATACTCTTTATTTAATACTACTTGATAAATGGCGTCTCGGGTTACTTTATGATTGAGGTTAACGGTTAAAATATACAAGATTGAAAATTCTTGACGGGTAAGGGGCAAAATATGGCCGTATACATTTGCCTGACTGGTTTTAGGATCTAGGCTATATTCTTCTAAAGCAATGGGCGTTGTTGCATCTTTAACCTTAGTCTTTTGCTTAGACGATCTCCTTAAGTTAGCTTTAATCCTGGCCAGCAATACGTCTGGCGCGAATGGCTTAACAATATAGTCGTCTGCCCCTAAGTCCAATCCGGCAATTTGACGCTCACTGTCGGTGAAAGCCGTTATGAACATAAAGGCGCCATTATATTGCGTTCGCCATTGTGCACAAATGTCAAAACCTGACATATCAGGCAAATCAATATCACATAAAATTACGTCAAAGCCGCTAACCTTAGATTCAACGCCAATCAGAGAGCCGCCTCTTAACCAGTCAACCTGATAATCATTTTTTTCAAGGAAGCGTTTGATTTTTAAACCAAGTTTATGATCATCCTCAATTAAAAGAATACTTATTGAATTAGAAGCAGCCACTAGAAAACCCTCCAGGGGACATATCTGTTATAAAGGTTTAGTCTTGCTCTTTTAAGCATAGACACAGAAGCTCGTGCCAATTGTTTGCCTGAACGGGCGTTTTTTAAATAAAACTCCATGTCTTCAGTCATTAAAGCAGCGATTTGGTATTGGCGAGGATCTGGGTTAAAACAATCAAGTTTAACCTCTTGCTGGTATAAGCATATTTGCTCTTTGTAAGCGCTAAGTGACCAGTTAAAAGTTAGTTTAATATTACAGGTGGTTTGGTTATCGGCAACCACACATTGAGACGGAGTAACGGTAAAAGAAAAGGGCACACCAGTGTCGCTGGCGTGTCCTAAAATAGGTACGGCAGTTAGAACAATTGAAAAAATCAGTCTATTAAGCACAAACCCTCTCTTTTACCATCGCCAGGTTACTCCAGCGAAAAAAGAATCTAATTGAGTAACTTCCACCAAATCGCTACTTTTTATTGCATCTGACAGAAATTCTCGGCGAACATTGAGTACTAACATCCAATTTTTATTCAGTGCGTAGGCCATATCTATTTTCAACTGAGATGAAACCTGATCACCCTGTAGTGGCCCACCATAATAGTACTCAAGTAAATCGGTTGACTTATAATGTAAACTTACTTCTGTGGCCAGTTTAAATCGAGATCTAGACCACATATGTGTCCAAGACAAGTCCATTTGCTGA
>Ga0105348_1002738_pt1 | contig 10221 bp, 4 predicted proteins | sample EN8Hudsemesocosm_2_FD_83504 | JGI IMG/M metagenome (GOLD analysis project Ga0105348, IMG submission 83504) | Methane-oxidizing microbial communities from mesocosms in the Hudson Canyon - EN8C Hudson Canyon | ecosystem: Environmental > Aquatic > Marine > Cold seeps | place: Hudson Canyon...
TACCAATCCAGAGCCTACCAATCCAGAGCCTACCAATCCAGAGCCTACCAATCCAGAGCCTACCAATCCAGAGCCTACCAATCCAGAGCCTACCAATCCAGAGTCTGAAAGCGAGTTGGATAAAAGTATTAGAGCTTTGGGCTTAAATATATTGCCTATTGATAGTACAGCTTTTCCTAAGCCCGAGGGGGCTCTGTTTGAGCTAGGAAAGCAGTTGTTTTTTAGCAAGTCATTAAGCCGAAATTTTGAAACGGCTTGCGTAAGTTGCCATCATCCTTACCTTGGTGGTGGTGATGACTTATCTTTACCCGTTGGTGTTGGTGCGCTCGATCCATTGCTATTAGGGCCGGGTCGAGTTCATGATGGTAATAGACTTGTAGATCCTCTAGCGGATGGTGGCCCCAATGTGGCGCGAAATTCACCAACAACTTTCAATTTAGCTTTGTATGATCGCTCCATGTTTTGGGATGGTCGAATTGAGGTATTAGACTCTGAAGTTAAACCCCATGGCAGGGGACAAGGGATAAAAACACCGGATAGTTTATTTGGATTTAGAGATATATTTGCAGGTGATAATCTATCTCAAGCCCAGGCACGCTTTCCTCTTACTTCTATTAATGAGATGTTTGGCCATGGAATCGCTATAGCTTTAGTAAATCAGCTTCGACGTTTAATTATTGAAAATAGAGTAAAAGGTACAGGACTACAATCTGGTGATCTACCCGTTAATGGTTGGTTACCATTATTTAAGCAAGCTTATTCGGATGCTTCAAATGACGTTAATCAGGTTGTTACTCTTGCAAGGATAACAGCGGCGCTTTCTCATTATCAGCAAACGCAATTGTTGGTAGATAACCCGTGGTTCTCTTATCTTAAAGGCAATGCAGCGGCGCTTAGTGATGATGCGAAGCGTGGTGCACTGCTTTTTTATAAGCCTCTGAGTGATGGAGGATATGCTTGTTCGACATGTCATGTAGGCAATAATCTGAGTGACGAAAAATTCTATAATTTAGCTATGCCGCAACTTGGTCGAGGGAAGGATAGGAATCATTTTGATGTTGGACGTTTATCGGTTTCAGGGAATGGTGCTGATAAATATCGCTTTCGTACACCTTCATTATTGAATGCTGAAATTACAGGCCCTTGGGGGCATGCTGGTGCTTTTGTAACATTAAAGGATACTATTCGTCATCACTTAAATGTCGATACATCTCTTGCACAATATGATTATACGCTAGCAAGTCTAAGCCAATACCAATATGTTCCGGTGGATAGTGATCGAATTAAAAGCCTAGTTGATAGAGCGCTTTTGGTATTAAAAACATCCGATGAGTGGGACTTGTTGTCACATGAAAATGTCAATGAAGATCATGTTGAGCATTTAGCAGAATTTTTAAAAGCTCTGACAGATCCTTGTGTTAAAAGTAAGGCATGTATGGATAAATGGATTCCTAGTAATACCGATAAAGGACCGGATAATAATCGATTATTGGCTAGTTTTGCGACATTTGACGATCAAATTAATACTCATACTCCAAATCCTGATGAGAGTGGTTCTGGAGTAGGGGGGGATTCAGGGAGGTATTTCAGCGATGTAAGTGTAGCAGCGGGTCTGAATTATGAGTTAGCAGTATCAGATAATGCCAGTCAAATTTACTATGTTGCTGGGGGGGTTACAGTAGCAGATTATGATGGTGATGGTTGGGAAGACTTTTTCGTAAGTCATGCAATGCAGTCTGGAAAGTTATTTAGAAACAACCAAGATGGAACCTTTGTTGACAAGACACTAGAGGGGATTGGTGCGCTTAATACGATCCAGTTAGGGGGGCTATTTTTTGATATGGACGCCGATGGGGATAAAGATCTTTTATTATCCGAAACAAAAATAGAAAATGATTTTGTTAGGGTTTTAACTAATGATGGCGATGGAACGTTTACGCATAATATAAATTCAGGTATTAGATTCTCTCGGTTTACTTCATCATTTTCTGCCGGAGATTATGATACCGATGGCGATTTAGATTTATTAAGTGCTCATTGGGTGCTTAGATTACACGAACAAAATGGCAAGTATTTATGGGAAAATGATGGTGCAGGGCATTTTATGGATAATACTGATCGGCTTGCTCCTCGTCGTAGTGAAGGTCATTATGGCAGTCAAGAGTTGAGTTTTACCCCCAATTTTGCAGATATTGATGGTGATAATGATTTGGATATATTGATATCTTCAGATTTTGAGACCAGCCAAGTTTTGAACAATCAAAATGGTGTATTTAATGATGTTACTACGGGCGTTATTTCTGATGAGAATGGAATGGGAGCAGCTATAGGTGATTATGATAATGATGGAGACTTGGATTGGTTTGTAACTTCTATTTGGAATCCTGTAGAGGGTAAATCTTATGTTGGTGGAGAAAGTGGTAACCGACTTTACAATAATAATGGCTCCGGTACTTTCTCTGACGTTACCGAAGTTGCTGGTGTTCGGAAGGGTTATTGGGGCTGGGGTGCCTGTTTCGCTGACTTTAATAATGATGGTTGGTTGGATTTATTTCATACCAATGGGATGACGGTCGGCTTGGATGTAATTGAGGATGTATTTAAGCAGTTCGCTAACGACCCGAGCCGACTATTTATCAATGACAAAGAAGGAGGTTTTAATGAAAAGTCGGAAGAGTATGGGATAGGTCATGTAGGACAGGGACGTGGGATCAGTTGCTTTGATTATGATCATGATGGCGATGTTGATATATTAATTGCCAATAACGGGGCAGCCCCGAATCTTTATCGTAATAATTCTATAGATGAAAATAATTATTTGCAGATATCCTTGCTTGGGGTAGAGGGCAATAGGGAAGCTATAGGAGCAAAGGTCACCATTACTATTGGTGAGAACTCACAGTTTAGAGAACTTCGTTTAGGTTCCAACTATTTATCGAATGATCCAGTTATTGCCCACTTTGGAGTGGAGAAAAATACAAGAATTGATTCAATCTACATTCGTTGGCCTGATGGCTCGGAAAGAACATTATTAGGCATGAATGTAAATCAGCACTTACGTATAGGGAAGGCGGGTGATGTGCTGAGAGTTGAAAATTAAGGTGCGCATTGAGTAAACCTTGAGTAAAGGAGCACTGAAATGCGATTCTTAATAATGGATACGTTAAACTATTAAAAAAGTAAGTTAGGCGCGGCGAAAATATGTTATTTAAAACGAGTATCTTAGGTCTTATTGCCTCTATCTGCTTATTGGGTTGCAGTGGTAATAATGATAATACAAAAACTACTCAAGGCGTTGGTTTAAAGCGCTTTGCTGGAGTGGTTAATAATGCTTCTGTATATGGCGTTAACGTAGCTGCCATTCCAATCAGTAGTCATGGCCAGTATCGCTTAAATTCTGATGGTGATGTAGATTCTGTAGTAAAAGATACTAATGAAGAAGGCCGTTATTCAATGACAGTTGGTGAGGCCAATATCTCTCCTTATGTTCTTGTGGTGACAACTCCGAGTGAAAAAGATATCGAAGATGATAATGCAGAGTTAACTGCGAAGGTAAGTTGTCAGGTTGTATCTGGTTGTCTGGTGGTCGGTGCAGGCAGTAAGGCTTTTGGAGAGCAGTTTTTATTACCCGCCGGTTTTGTATTATCAGCAGCGATTGAGTCAGTTTTTGAGGGGCAATTTGTTGTAATTAATCCAGTGACTGAAATGGCGAGTGTACTCGGGTATACAGAATATATTGATGATTATGCAAGTGAGACTGAGACTGTTGGGAGTCAAGCAGCGCCGAGTTATTACAGCAGTTTAGGCATAATTAAAGGCAATTCTCAAACGGCAAATTTATTGGGTTTAAAGGATATATTATCGATTGAGCCAGTTAATTTATTTACATTGCATGATCTTGTAAAAATCTCTTCAACGACGATCCAAGAAAGTATTCGCTATGGTGCCCTCATCGCAGCGTGGCAGCAACTAGAGCAGGAGTACAATGGCTCACTTGTAGCGGGAGAGGCTTCTTTTCAAAGGGAGGTCGTAGCTCAATATATATCTAATCAAGGGCAAATGTATCAAGCGGCTCCGTCTAATGGAGATGTTTTGTCATTGAAAGACTGGTATGCAGCTGCTATGGCGAACTTGATTGCAGCTCGTAACTATCATAAAGCACTGGCTCGAACAGTACCTAGCGAGGTTGAATTGGTTATTGCCCGCTTTGAAGATGAAATTCAAAGCTTTAAGGATGGTGTGCCGACGGCAGCAGAGCCAACAATTCCTCCGGATTTGACTGCAGGCTATTTTGAAGCAGTGACTAAAACTAAGGCTATGGTTGAGTATGTTAGTGATCTAACGAACAATTTTTCAACCGCAGAATATAGAGCAAGTTATAGTGAATCATCTTCAGAAATACGAGCGAAAATAGATCGAATAGTACCTAAGTTTGATGTGATGTTAAGTCAACTTTTAGATATTTATGATTATTATTTGACCTGTGTTTATTCCGTTTGTAGTACTGAAAGTGAGTGGAAATCGATTAGTCAGTATAATGCGAGTAGCAAAGTATTAACCATCACGCAATCTGAGCATGCTCGCTTAGAAATTTCTCAAAGTATGGTATTCGATAGTATTAATCCCGAAGGTTCAGAAAGTACTAATGTACACGATTTGATTGTACGAGGAGCTATTGAGTATGAAGGGTTAAGGTTCGAGCTTTCTAATATTGAAAGTGAGCAATCTGACGTTATTTATAGCAGTCTTCGTTTTTCTTTTGCTAAAGCATTGGCTGAATTACCTTTAGCCCCTGCGTTAATAGAAGGTGGAAAGGGTGCGACGGTCGATGGTGATTTAGTTCCGGATGGAATTGAATTGGTATTACCAGATTTTAAACTATATGAACCGGCTTTAGTTGGGACTGATGATGAGTTGATCGTCTCGGGGGTGTTTAGCGCCTTGATGGCGGCAAGTGTTGATCCTAGGGATTTATTAGAGGGTACTGAGGATACAGATAAATTAGGTAAGCGTTACAATTTATCTAATGTATCTATGACGGTTAAAATCATAGGTCATAAACAAGGGGAGTTAGATCCTGAAGCTGAAAATACGATTGAACTTAGAGATAATGCAGTAATATCTTTAAATGCGGTCGCCAGTGAAGCGATCTACTCTAGTAATAATACAGCGGTATATTTTCCTGATAGCATTTATCCGAGCTTAGATAGCTTTTTTAGGCCAAGGCAGGGGTTCGAGGTGGGGAAGGTGAGTTCCGCTCCCTTGGCGATTAGTCGTCGAGGCATGATGGAATTTCCTGATTTGACCAGTGAAGGATTCAGTGAAGATTCAGAGAATGTTGTATTGGTGCAATATCTAGAGATAGATTATGAGATAGGCGGTTTGGAGCGTTATGTGGTCTATCCAAAGCTCGATGGCAATGATAAATATTGGGGATTGATGTGTACGAATATAGCGGGGGGTGAAGAAGATTTAGATGCATTGGTTGCAGCGGGCGACTTAGGCTATACCAGAACAGTTAAAAATTCTGAAGGTAATGATGAGGTACAATCATTGTTAACGTGTGAGTTTGGTGCTTTGTATGAGGGGGAAGCGACACCTGACGCCTTAATTAACGCTATTTATGGGATTAACAAGTCACAGGTTAATTTGCGTGAGATTAATGGTCAGGGAGTCTATCGTATATCTTATCCAACAATAGATGATGGTGAGGGTTTAATGGTATTAGCCCCCTTTCCACAAGTGGAATCGGAGCATTATGGTGTGATTGAGCAAACGATTGTGCTTGGTGTTGACAGTATGCGCTTGCAGTATCAGCCAGAATTAGTAAATGATGCAAAAAATGCATATTTACCAGAAACGGTTTTGGATGCCAGTCTGGTGTGGCGAACCCACGAACTAATAGATGTCAATATGTTTTTTGCTTTTGATGCGCAATCAAGGTATGCCAATCCTAATGGAAGTGGTCTCCCATATATTGCCATAGGTGATAACTCCGAAAGCTACTCAATTGCTTATCGAACCAACTCTGACGGTAGTGAAGAAGGGCAGTTTACTTTTTTTTGGTCTGGAGTTACCTACGTTGATGGGCCTGTAGAGAATTCTTTAGCGCTGCAGAAAACCACTGATGAAGAATTGAAAGAAGATGTAGCGGTTGAAATTGGTTCGAACGTATTTTATAAGCAGTCCAATAGCAGCGTGGCCGTATCAGAAGAAAATTGCGGGTTTCTCAGTCGAGGGCAACGCACTGATGAAGGTATCGAGTGTGATGCTATTGCTTACCTTACTTATCGGGGGCTAGTTACTGGTAGTATTCGAGAGGAGCGTGATGGTGTTTATGTCGTGCGATATATTGATGATACTTGGCAGGTATTGGGTAATTAGTTGACATAGTGATCGTTAATCGACTAATGCACTGGATTGAAGAGCGGCTTTTGTTTAAAATGCCGCTCTCTTTTTATGTGTGCTTTAAACTTCTCGTTATCGCATACGACACACCAGACTTAAAACAGGCCGTACCTTGGAAATCAATCCGATCGTCGAAACCATCAAAGATCTAAGCGCACGTACCGACATGCTTAGGGGGTATCTTTGACTACGCTCATAAAAAAGAGCGCTTAGAAGAGGTTGAACTGATTTTAGGGGAGTCCGCGATTTGGGATACCCCTGAAAAAGCACAAGAATTAGGGCGTGAGCGTTCTAGTTTAGAGCTGGTAGTGAAGACCATTGATGATCTTGAAGCGGGTTGCGGAGATGCGCAAGACCTTCTTGATATGGCGGTTGAAGAAAATGATGATGGTGCGGTTGACGATATCGTTGCGGAACTGGATGCTTTAGAAGCTCAGTTAGCGAAGCTTGAATTCCGCCGCATGTTCTCTAACGAGATGGACCCGAATAACGCCTACCTAGATATTCAATCAGGTTCAGGTGGCACCGAAGCCCAAGATTGGGCGGAAATGATTTTGCGTATGTACCTGCGCTGGGGTGAAGCGAAAGGCTTTAAAGTTGAGTTACTTGAACTGACCACAGGTGATGTTGCCGGTATTAAAGGTGCAACGATTCACTTCCAAGGCGAATACGCTTTTGGTTGGTTACGCACTGAAACGGGTGTGCATCGCTTAGTACGTAAATCGCCGTTTGATTCTAGCGGCCGTCGTCATACCTCGTTTGCCTCTGTTTTTGTCTCGCCAGAAATTGATGATAACGTTGAAATTGATATCGACCCATCGGATTTACGCATTGATGTATACCGTTCTTCTGGCGCCGGTGGTCAGCACGTAAATACCACTGAGTCTGCGGTACGTATTACACACATTCCAACCAATGTGGTGACTCAGTGTCAGAATCAGCGTTCGCAGCATAAGAACAAAGATCAAGCGATGAAGCAGTTGAAAGCGAAACTGTACGAACATGAAATGAAGATTCGAAACGCCGAATCACAAGCACTGGAAGACTCGAAAGCCGATATCGGCTGGGGCAGTCAGATTCGTTCTTATGTACTAGACGACTCACGTATTAAAGATTTACGTACTGGTGTAGAAAACCGAAATACTGGGGCCGTTTTAGACGGTGCCCTAGACCCATTTATTGAAGCTAGTTTGAAGAAAGGCCTGTAATCATGAGTGAAGTAAAGAACGAAAATAACAATGCTGAATCGGCATTAGAAGAAAACAAACTGATTGCAGAGCGTCGTAGTAAATTAGACAAACTACGTGAAGATTCAACTTCAAATGGTCACCCAAACGATTTTAATCGTGAGCACATGGCGGGCGACCTACAAAAAGAATTTGGCGAATTAGATAAAGAAGCTTTAGTTGAGCTGGATAAGCCGATTTCTGTTGCCGGTCGTGTTATGCGTCGTGGCGGTCCATTCGTGGGTATTAAAGACGGTTCTGATTTTATTCAGGTTTACGTAGGCAAGAAGCTACAGAAAGAATCTAAAGCGTGGGAAAACTTAGATATCGGCGATATTGTTGCAGCCGAAGGTCAGTTGCGTAAGTCGGGTAAGGGCGAATTATATTGTGAAGTGATGGCGGTTGAAAACTTTCAGATCTTAACTAAGTCTTTGCGTCCACTGCCTGATAAATTCCACGGTCTTGCAGATCAAGAAGTTAAGTATCGTCAGCGCTATATCGACTTGATTGTAAGTGAAGAAACTCGCAATACTTTTAAGGTTCGTTCTGGCATCGTGAATAGTATTCGTCGTTATTTAGCGGATCGTGATTTCATGGAAGTTGAAACGCCAATGTTGCAAACCATTCCAGGTGGCGCAACGGCTAAGCCTTTCGAAACACATCACAATGCGTTGGATATCGATATGTATTTACGTATCGCGCCAGAGCTTTATTTGAAGCGTTTAGTTGTCGGTGGTTTTGAGCGTGTATTCGAAATTAACCGTAACTTCCGTAACGAAGGTTTATCTACCCGTCATAACCCAGAATTCACTATGATCGAATTCTATCAGGCATACGCTGATTATAACGATCTGATGAATATCACTGAAGATATGTTGCGCACTGCGGCGTTAGAAGTGCTTGGTACTACCGATATTAAGAGCACAACGAAAGATAGCGAAGGCAATGTGGTATCTGAGGTTATTTATGACTTCAATCAGCCGTTCACTCGCTTAACCATGGCGGATGCAGTACTTAAATATAACCCTGAGTTTGATGCTGCTGTAATCAACGATCCTGAAAATAACCTAGAGCAGATGATTGCTTATGGTCGTCAGGTCGGTATTCGTGAAGACGAAAAGCAGTCTGCTTGGGGTGCTGGTAAGTGGTTGTGCGAAATCTTCGAAGAAACTGCTGAAGAAAAGCTAGATCAGCCTACGTTTATTACAGCTTACCCTTGGGAAGTTTCTCCATTGGCACGACGTAACGATGAAAACTCGTTTGTTACTGACCGTTTTGAGTTCTTTGTAGGCGGACGTGAGTTGGCGAATGGTTTCTCTGAGCTTAACGATGCAGAAGATCAGAAGGCGCGTTTCTTGAAACAGGTTGCTGAGAAAGATGCCGGTGATGATGAAGCAATGCATTACGATGCGGACTACATACAAGCTCTAGAATACGGCATGCCTCCTACTGCTGGCGAAGGTATTGGTATCGATCGCTTGGTGATGTTGTTCACTGACAGCCCAACCATTAAAGACGTGATCTTGTTCCCGCACATGCGTCCTATTGCTAAATAGTCGAGTGGTCTGAAGAGAAGTATGAAAGAACAATTCAATATGTTTGCGGGTGAGCAGGGTGATGAAGAGCCTGTTCAAGCAGTGATTGAATTGTCTGCTTCAAAATTGCCAAAGGACTGGCAAGCATTGCTTGAGGCTGAATTTGATCAGCCTTATATGAAGTCTTTGCAAGACTTCCTTACTGCTGAGCAAGAGCAGGGTAAGGTGATTTACCCACTTGCGGATCAAATTTTTGCCGCTTTTAATCTAACTCCGCTTTCTGCTGTGAAGGTCGTGATTCTGGGGCAGGATCCTTATCATGGACCTAATCAGGCCCATGGTTTGAGTTTCTCCGTACCTAAGGCCATCACTAAACTTCCTCCATCGTTGAAAAACATCTATAAAGAATTGTACTCAGACTTGGGCATTCCTATAGCTGCCGCGGGTGATTTAACTCCTTGGGCAAAGCAAGGCGTATTGCTGCTGAATGCTATGCTAACGGTCGAAGCTAGAAATGCGGGCTCCCATCAAAAGCAGGGTTGGGAAATATTTACCGATCACGTCATTGAGTTGCTCTCTGAGCGTTGTGAAGGCTTGGTATTTGTACTTTGGGGTGCTTACGCTCAGAAGAAGGGCTCCTTAATTGATGAAAGCAAGCATCTTGTGCTGAAAGGCATTCATCCTTCCCCTTTGTCCGCTCATCGTGGATTCTTTGGTTCAACCCCTTTTTCTTATATAAATCAGTACTTTAGCGATAAAAATAAGCCTGTAATTGATTGGTCTTTATAGGTAATTACAAGTTATTAGTAAGGGGCATTCAATACTCTTTAATTTACAATAACTTTATATCTATCTAAGTAATTGATTTATATGAGTTTTATTTGGTTTGGGCGCATTAAGTTATTCTACCATAACAAATTGTTAGAACGGCCAATGGCACATTAGTGTTGATTCTGGTATGTTTCCGTACAAGTGTGCCATTCCACCTTTCTATGGTTACACCAATAAGATAAAAATAATAAAATCAATCAGGGTACTCAAATGGCAGCTAA
>Ga0105348_1002739_pt1 | contig 10219 bp, 10 predicted proteins | sample EN8Hudsemesocosm_2_FD_83504 | JGI IMG/M metagenome (GOLD analysis project Ga0105348, IMG submission 83504) | Methane-oxidizing microbial communities from mesocosms in the Hudson Canyon - EN8C Hudson Canyon | ecosystem: Environmental > Aquatic > Marine > Cold seeps | place: Hudson Canyon...
CGAATTTTTTTACGAATGTTTTTGATATGGCTATCTATGGCTCGATCCGAAATGTCTCGATCATTGTTATATACAAATTCTAAAATTTGTTCTCTTGAATAGATACGACCTGGCTTCTGACTGAGAAAGTTTAAGAGTGCGAACTCTAGGTGAGTCAGTTTAATTTGTTGATCATTATATCTTAAGAAATAACCATTTTTATCTAATTGCAGCCCTTCTACTTTATTTTCGTTAAAGATACCAGCACGTTTCAAAACGGCTTGAATTCTCAGCATAAGTTCTTTGGCACTAAAAGGTTTACAGACGTAATCATCAACACCTGCTTTCAAACCAATAATACGATCATTTTCTGTTTTTCTAGCGGTAAGCATAATGATTGGTATATCAGAGAATTTTCGTATTTCATTACAACAAGTTATACCATCTTTAATTGGCAACATAACATCTAATACAATAATATCGGGTAACTCTTTTTTCACTGTTTCGATGACAAATTCACCCGAATTTAGCACTATCGATTGAAACCCTTCTCGAACGATATACTTAGCTACATGTGCAGCTATCTCTCTTTCGTCTTCAACAATTAAAACTTTGACCATAATATAATGAATAACTAAGATAAATTATAAATATAGTGTAATTTGCTTAAGCTATAAGCGTCAACTGATTAAAAATTATAAAAATGGTGTAAGCGTAAATAAGCTTCATAGATTGCCGTTTATTTAATGACTATCCATCTTTTGGGTTAAGTGGTGTATTTAATATTAATTGATAAAAGCCTAAATCAAGCCAACGACCAAATTTAAAAGCCACCTCATTAATTGTGCCTGTGTGCACAAAACCGAGTTTTTCATGAAGTACTTTACTACCAATATTTGAAACATCTAGTCCTGCAATCATTGTATGATATTGTTGCTGTTTTGCCATACCTATTAGTTCTTTCAATAATTTTTTTCCAATGCCTTTACCTCGATGGTTGGAATGAATATAAACACAGTGCTCTACAGAATATTTATACGCTGGCCATGCCCTAAAAATATCATAGGAAGCAAACCCCATTAACTGACCATTTGAATCTACAATACCAATTATTGGAAAATTGCCTTTTTCTTTATTTGAAAACCACATAGTCATACTTTCCATCGTACGAGGTTCGTAATCATAAAGCGCTGTCGAGTTTAAAATCACTTCATTTAGTATCTCAAGTATTTCTATTGAATGAGATTCATACGTACAATTTACAAAATCCATTGATATATCCTAAGTGCCTTAGCCCCACGATGAGACTTAGATTTATAATTGAAGAGTTAAACGTGAAAAAAGTGTTATCTAATTGATTAGTCAACAACGGTAAAAGAAAAAGTTAACTTGCAATCAATGTATTTAAGCATGCGATTAACGATTCCGGGAATGTCATAAACATTGGTACCAGAATCAGAAGCGCCAGAGACCAAAATGTCGCAGTCTTCAATATCAACTCTTTGTCGAACATAATAATCATTTATATCATCAAAACTCATATCTGTTAAAGGTACACACACAACATGGTAATGGTCTTCAATATGATCTTTACGTTTTGAACCGACGATTTCTCGTTCCAGTGTAAAAGCTTGCATTTTATCTAAACGATTAAATCTGAAGCTTATTTCAGCCTCAGTGTTTGACTTTGTCACCTAATTCTCAATATTTTATAAAGCTTCAATAAGAAGTAAAGTTGTTTCAATGACATTAATATAACATTTACTCATAATGCAGGTAAGAAAAACTATGAATAAAATCAATGATAAATAACACCTTGGTGTTCCTGTTTATGAAAAACTGATTCATATAAGATGATATTATATACCCATCAGAAAGCTTCATCTTCGCTATAAACATTCACGGTAATATCGCCATTGATACTTTCAGAAATCAAAAAATTGATAGGTTTACAGCATACTTGGCAATCTTCAATATACTGTTGCTCCATATCAGATGAATCAATTAAAACGTTAATCGTCTCACCACAATAAGGACACCCGATAGATTTATCTGTTAATTGGTTCAATTTAACAATCTCCTATATTTGACTAAAGACATAAAAAATATCGTAAGATATTAAACTAACACAAAGCGATTAATATCCACGCCTATTACATTGAAAATCTCCGTCTGATTTTATATAACAACTCATGAAATATGATAGGAAAAAATAAACATCACTATAATGCTATCAAAATAAAATAAGTATATAAGTGAGGAAGAGTATCTGCAAAAGTTACTTTAGCTAAAGCTTTGATATATATAAACACCTCTTATTCTGAATTTAATTGAAATTAGCTACTTATATATAAAGGTAGATTATTTACAAGCCCTACAATTGCGCTTAAACTAATATTCATTACAAAACTATAATAAAAACAAGATTCATTCGAGGCGAGACACAATTCGTCATATTCTTAAATAAATAGGTCAATTATGCAGCAATCTTTCATGAGTGCGTTTTATAAAAACTTTCTTGGTAATTCGCCAGAATGGTACAAACTTGCAATAATCTCGTTCTTAGTGATTAACCCCATCCTCTTTTTCTACGTAGATCCTTATACCGCTGGTTGGGCACTCGTTATAGAATTTATTTTCACCTTAGCGATGGCGTTAAAATGTTACCCTCTTCAGCCGGGTGGTTTACTTGCTATTGAAGCCGTCGTGATAGGTATGACCACGCCAGGTCAAATAATGCATGAAATGATTGTAAATTTTGAAGTGTTACTACTGCTAATATTTATGGTGGCAGGTATATACTTTATGAAAGACTTGCTACTTTTCTTATTCACCAAAATAGTGACTAAAATACGCTCTAAAATGCTGGTATCAGTACTTTTTTGTTTCTCTGGCGCATTTCTTTCTGCTTTCTTAGATGCGTTAACGGTAATTGCTGTAATTATAAGTGTAGCAATCGGTTTTTACTCAGTTTATCACAAGGTTGCTTCAGGTAAAGATGCACATCATAATCACGATCATACGCATGACAATGATTTAGTCGATTATTCACGAGATGATTTAGAGCAATTTCGTGGTTATTTACGTAACTTACTGATGCATGCTGGTGTAGGTACTGCTTTAGGTGGCGTTTGTACTATTGTTGGTGAGCCACAAAACTTAATTATTGGACAACAAGCCGGTTGGGAATTTGTTGAATTTGCCATTCGTATGTCTCCTGTAACTATCCCTGTCTTTTTTGCAGGTATGCTGACTTGTCTTGCGTTAGAAAAATTGAAATGGTTTAGCTACGGCGTTGCCTTACCGGAAAATGTTCATAAAGTATTAAACGACTTTGACCTTGAAGAAAGTAAGAAACGCTCTAAACGAGATAACGTAAAATTAATCATGCAAGGTGTTATCGCTGTTTGGTTAATTGTAGGTTTAGCGCTTCATTTAGCACCTGTTGGATTAATTGGTTTAAGTGTTATTATTCTCGCAACCTGTTTTACTGGCGTTACAGAAGAGCATCAGATTGGTCATGCCTTCGAAGAAGCCTTACCATTTACTGCTTTACTAGCCGTATTTTTCGCTGTTGTTGCTGTAATTATCGATCAACAATTATTTACGCCTGTAATTACCTGGGTATTAACCTACGAAGGTAATATGCAATTAGTGATGTTTTATTTAGCTAATGGCTTACTTTCAATGGTAAGTGATAACGTATTTGTTGGTACTGTATACATTACCGAAATACAAAAAGCATTAACCGCTGGAACTATTACTCGTGATCAGTTTGACCTTCTTGCTGTAGCAATTAATACCGGTACTAACTTACCAAGCGTTGCAACACCAAATGGTCAAGCAGCCTTCTTATTCCTATTAACTTCGGCATTAGCTCCTTTAGTTCGTTTATCATATGGACGTATGGTTATCATGGCATTGCCATATACCATTGTGCTAACCATTGTAGGTTTACTTGCTATTTCTTCAGGTCATTTAGAAGAAACAACACAAGAATACTATGAATCTGGTTTGATTAAGCACCATAATACTAAAGACGGCGCATCAGCACCTTCAGGGCACTAGTGTTAACGTCTTGAAAATGAGAATATATAAAAGCGCCCTTGTGGCGCTTTTTATATGCCAATAGAAAAATTTTATAACAACATCATATGAGGACAACTTTTGAAGTTTTTAAGTAATTTATCAGAAAACACACGCGCTTGGCAGTTACTTGCTTTTACCGCTTTATGTCTTGAGCTATCTGCACTGTATTTTCAATATGTGATGGGGTTAGCACCTTGTATTATGTGCATATATCAAAGAACAGCAATATGGGGAATATTCTTCGCGGGAGTTCTAGGCAGCCTTGGTAATAAAAACGTAATAGTTCGTATGCTCGCCTATTCGTTGTGGGGACTAAGCGCAATATGGGGTTTGTTAATTGCTTTAGAACATGTCGAAATTCAGTCAGCAACTTTGTCATTCTTATACAGCTGTGAATTCGTACCTAACTTTCCTAGTTGGGCACCACTGCATGAATGGCTACCTTCATTATTCGAAGCAACAGGCGATTGTGGAGATATTAATTGGCAATTTTTGGGGTATACAATGCCACAAATGATGATAGCTGTTTATAGTGCTTTTAGTGCAGCTTTCGCTGTTATTTTACTTGCTCGACTGATTGATAAAAGAAGCCTATAGGCAACGAAGATTGATTATATAAATGGATGGTCGAGCAATAAGTTCTTAAAATAACTTATAAGACTAACAGGGCTCATTTATGTAATTTTTATTTATTAATGGGCGATTCTCAGCCTTAAAGGATGAATTGATGTCATTACTACTTACGGTTATTGCAACGACTTTTCTCGCTGGTTTGGCTATGCCCTTAGGCGCAGCAATTGCCTGTTTCGAAAAAATAGGTAGCGAATGGCTTCAACAGGAATTCAGACATAGTGTTATGGCTTTCGGAGGCGGTGCTTTATTGTCAGCCGTTGCTTTAGTACTTGTTCCAGAAGGCATAGAAAGCCTCAGTATATTACCTGCTTGTATTTGGTTTATCGTCGGCGGACTTAGCTTCATGATGCTTGATATTTATCTAAAAAAGATAGATACACCCGCCAGTCAACTTGCTGCAATGCTATCCGACTTTATTCCGGAGTCAATAGCACTTGGAGCCGCTTTCGCAACAGGTAGTAGCAATGCATACCTGCTTGCAGGTTTAATCGCATTACAAAATTTACCTGAGGGCTTTAGTGCTTATCGTGAATTAAATGCATCTTCAGCTTACAAACCTAAAAAAATTATAATTACGTTTATTTTAATGGCATTGTTAGGTCCTATAGCTGCTGTTACGGGCTATTTATGGTTATCTGAATCACCTGAAATTATTGGCGCAGTTATGCTTTTTGCCTCTGGTGGCATTCTCTATTCAATCTTTCAAGATTTAGCGCCACAAGTAAAATTAGAAAAACATTGGGCTCCACCAATGGGGGCTGTATTAGGCTTTACTATTGGTATGTTGGGTTTAATGTTAACAACAGCATAAGAAATAATATCAATAGAATATGCCGAAAATCAGGCAAAAATAAAAGGATCTGAATTTCAGATCCTTTTTTATATTAACGTTTTAAGATGGGCTTAGAATAAAAATAGATAACACGCAACCGCGATCAAACAAGACAATATTAAACTCAATATCGCCCCTTCCTTCACCATATCTTTAATTTCAAGCTCCCCTGTGCCATAAGCTATCGCATTTGGCGCGGTTGCAACAGGTAACATAAACGCACAACTAGCACACATAGCAGCGGGTATCATTAACACCATAGGGTCATAACCTGCAGATATAGCAGCTACCGCTAAAATAGGCATAAGTAAGGTTGCTGTTGCAGTATTACTGGTAATTTCAGTTAGATAAGTAACCACTAAACAAATCGTTAGTATCATAAATATTACAGGTAGATTGGCTAATGAAGACATCCACTCGCCTAGTATTTGACTTAAACCTGAGGCAACAAAACCTTTTGCTATCGCAATACCACCAGCAAAAAGTAATAACATTCCCCACGGAATTGTTTTTGCAGTGTCCCAATCAAGCAAACGAGAGCCTTTACCATTTGGTATCAAGAACATTAATACAACAGCAAATAAAGCAACCGTGCTATCGCCAGCAATAGGAATATCTAAGAAATCACTCCAACCACCAAAAGGTTCTTTACGCGTGATCCATGCCAATGCAGTTAAACCAAACACCCAAAGTGTTCTTGTTTCTTCCATTCTCCATTCACCCTGCTCTGGTAGTTTTATCTCTTGTTCGAGTTTCACATTTCTTGTTAACCACCAAGCCATTATTGGTAGTGCAATTAAAACAATAGGCACACCTATTTTCATCCAAGATAAAAAGCTAAATTCACGGCCTGTATGTTCTTCATATATTCCCATAAAAATCACATTAGGAGGAGTTCCTATAGGCGTACCAATTCCGCCAACCGATGCGGCATAAGCAATGCCCAAAATAAGCGCAACTTTAAGTTCTTTGTTGTCAACATGGGCCAGAATGGCTAATGCAATGGGAAGCATGATCAAGGTTGTAGCGGTATTCGAAATCCACATACTGAGCAAGCCTGTCGCTAACATAAAGCCAAACACTAAACGTCTACCACTTGAAACACCGACCAATCTGACCATATAAACAGCAAGTCTTTGATGAGCGCCACTTTTTTCAATTGCTTTTGACAACATAAATGCGCCCATTAGCAATAAAATAACGTGGCTACCTAGCGAAGAAGCTACGGTTTTATGGTCAACCACACCAAACATGGGTAATAATGCAAAAGGAACTAAAGATGTTGCAGGAATAGGAATCGCTTCGCTAACCCACCAAATAACGGTAAGTAATGTAATTGCAGCTGCGGTAGCTGGTTTTTCGTCTAAGCCCATCCATAACAGCAAAAAGTAAAATGCAAACGCTAACACTGGCGCCAGCACAATAAAACTTTGTTTAGATAACTTCATATATGTCTCTGTTTTTTTTATTATTTTAATAAATTAGAATTATTTATATATACTCAGCTAATACTTTACGAGCATGCTGCCAATTTGGGTTTTCTTTTAATTCATTCAAGCCACTTGTTGAACTTTTTAATAGCGGTAACAAGCGCTGATTACTTTTTTCTTCAATAGTAATATTAGCATTATCAATAACATCAATGCATCCATCACGGTTATTACACAATAAAAGCATATCGCAACCTGCTTGCTGCGCCGCTTCTGCACGCTCAACATAACCACCAACACATGCGGCACCTTCCATTGATAAGTCATCACTAAAGATAACCCCATTAAATCCTAGCTTATCTCGTAAAACATCTTTTAACCAATAAGAAGAGAAACCTACAGCTTCACTGTCAATGTCGGGGAAAATGACATGAGCTGGCATTAATGCATCTACTTTATTATTATTAATTAACGTTTTAAAAGGCAATAAATCTAAGGAAAATATTTCATCTCGCGAACGAAGGTCAATGGGTAAATCAATATGTGAATCAGCTTGTACGCTGCCATGCCCCGGAAAATGTTTACCTGTAGCCTTCATGCCAACGTGATGCAACCCGTCAACAAAAGCACTAGCAAGTTGGCAAACAATTTCAGGGCTTTTATGAAAAGCTCTATCACCAATAACCGCACTTATATCATCTATATCAAGAATGGGGGCAAAACTAATATCAATGCCCACCGCTTGAACTTCTAATGCCATAAGTATTGCACTTTGCTTTGCTAACTCTTGGGCTTTACTGACATTTTGGTCAGCAAAGTTCCAGATTTTCCCCATAGCAGGGATCAAAGAGAATCCATCACGAAAACGTTGAACACGACCACCTTCATGATCGACAGCAATAATGAGTGGCTTGTTTGCTGCGAGGCGAATATCTGCGGTTAATTGAGCAATCTGCTCAGGGGATTCATAATTGCGCGTAAATAAAATTAACCCGCCGACAAGAGGATGTTGCAGAAGCTCTTTGTCTTCTGCCGTTAAAGATGTGCCAAGCACATCTAGCATTATTGGACCCATAAACACGCTTTAATATGATAAGTTTTTGATGGTGCTACTTTACCTAAATCAGCCTAAATAACAAAGGCTGATTTTGATATATCAAATTAAAAACGAATAGATAATGTAATTAGAGTAAAGGTGCGGCAACACCTGCAGCAACATAAGGGATGACTTTTTTGATAACACCAGCAATATCCATCGTTTTATCAAAATCACTTTTTGCAATATCAATCAACGCATCACTCGACGACATTGTAAATACTACGGTTCCCATCGTAAAATGCAAACGCCAAAACATTTCTTCTGCAGTTAGTTCTGGATAAGCTTTTTGTACAGCTTTCACAAAGTTATTAATAACACCGGGGTATTGTGTGGTTAAAAACCAACGTAAAAAACCTTGGCTATCAGAGTAACCTCGCCCAAGCAGTTGTAAAAAGTTGCTGGTACCATTTTCTTTAAATTCATTTAATGATAATAAAGGTTCTATAAAAGCCGAAAACACTTCAAGTAATGTCAGATTCTCTTGCTCACATATATTAACAAGTGACGATTCTAAACGAGGCGAAAGCTCATTCATATAGCGAGACATTACAGATTTTATTAATTCTTTTTTAGAACCAAAATGATAATTAACCGCCGCTAAATTAACTTCAGCTCGACTGGTGATTTCTCTTAACGATGTACCATTAAAACCTTGTATCGCGAATAAATTTTCTGCTGCGTCTAAAATTTTGTTTTTTGTACTCATGTGCCAACGATACCTTTTAACTACACCGTAAATGAAAATATTCACCATCAATTAATGACAGTTTAAACAAGCGTTTGAAATAACGCAACAATGAATAAAAAATCAATTTTTATGCTTTAATTTCAATATGATAAGAATAGTCATTCAACGAATTACAATTCATTGAGTAAAAGAAACGTAAAAAAACACCCAATACACCTATTATTTAAGCTTTTAAAAAGTACACATTTGAAAAGTATTTCATTGTTATGTCCCTATAAATTCATTTCTAGACGAAGATTTGTAATATTAATGGGCTTTGTTTACCCCAGATTTACGCCTCTATATTTAATAAATAAGTTCATTGTTCATTCAGTTCGTGTTTAATAATTATTCATTACCAATTTAATAGTGAAGTTTCACTGTTTACATTGCAATTTAATCGTTTTGAACAATACTTGGTTATATTAATACCGATGAAATTCTAGTGATTATTGAATCATCATCTTGTAGCCCATTAAATTTGTGGTAAACACATGAAAAAATCCTTCCAAATCTGTATTTCTTCAACAAAATTACTTTTTAAATCAGCAACATTTGCAACACATAGCACAAAAACTTTTCCTAATGTTTTTCTAGCAGCCACAAATGTAAGCAAGGCAATGACATGATTGAAATGATATACGTCAGTAAAGCATCAAGCCGATTTACTGAAAAAGAGTTAAAGGAGTTATTGGCAAAGGCACGCACTAATAACACTAAAACAGGGTTAACTGGCTTGTTGCTTTATGACGGACAAGGAACATTTATACAAGTACTTGAGGGTGAAGAAAGTGTAATTGAAGCACTATTTAAAACAATTAAAAACGACAAAAGGCATTCACGTGTAAACGTATTATGGCGTAAAGATATTGAAGAACGAGGTTTTCCAGATTGGAAAATGGGATATCAAAACATACTCGACATGGACACGTCTACAATAATGGGGTTTTCTGACTTTTTACAACAGGATAAAAACCACGATTATGTATTAACAAATCCAGGGTTTGTATTAAACATGCTAAACCATTTTAAATCAAAACATCAGTAATTTGGAGACATACTTTGCTCGATAAACTAAAAATATCACAAAAGGTTTACGCATTAGCGCTACCTCAATTAATTCTTATGCTCGTAATGGGGTTTGTATCAATATCTCAAATGTCAAAAATTGGTATGGAATTGATGGATATTGCTGAAATAGACATTCCCTTAACCAATGAAATTACTAAAATAACGGAGAAGCAATTACATCAAGCAATATTAATTGAACGAATGTTATTCAAAGCTGCACTCTCAAAATTAGGTAACATTAATGCTGATAAAGAAGCTCTACAATTAGCCAAAGATGTTGACAGTTCATCAACCGAGATAACGAAAAAACTAAAATCAACAATCGCATTTGCACAAAGCTCATTAAATAAATTACACAG
>Ga0105348_1002740_pt1 | contig 10218 bp, 8 predicted proteins | sample EN8Hudsemesocosm_2_FD_83504 | JGI IMG/M metagenome (GOLD analysis project Ga0105348, IMG submission 83504) | Methane-oxidizing microbial communities from mesocosms in the Hudson Canyon - EN8C Hudson Canyon | ecosystem: Environmental > Aquatic > Marine > Cold seeps | place: Hudson Canyon...
AGCCTGGTTTTACCTTGCTAAAATGTACTACCACAAAGGTGAAGCAAAAAAGGCTGCAGCCACCTTAGGTTATATTCACGGTGATATCCCCCAAGATATTCAGAATGAATTTAACTACCTAGCAACGTTAATCAATATTCGAAACCACAACCTCAACAGTGCAGAGCAAGCTCTGGATGGCGTGATGAAAGGCAGTGTATTCGAACCTTATTTGATTTTTAACTTAGCGTCATCTCAGCTAGCAAATGGCGATACCCATCGCAGCGAAGCCAATTTCAAAAAAGTCATAGAATACGGAAAAGATCATTTACAAGAAGAATTCCAGGTGCTGGCCGATCGCGCGAAACAAGCACTCGCCCATATTAATATCGAACAAGGTGATCTATTAGCTGCTTGGTCTCACCTACAGTTTGTTCGTACCACAGGGCTTTATAGCAATCGTGCATTACTCAGCTATGGTTGGACAGCGATCAAGTTAGAGCGTTACGACATGGCGATTCCTGCCCTAAGCGTGCTCGATAAACGCTCTATAAGCATTGCTGAAGTGCAAGAAGCGAAAGTGCTGTTAGCCCATCTATATGAGCAGCAGAGAGCCCCACGGACTGCGCTTAAACACTATTTGTTAGCCGAAAGAGCCTTTACCAGCGGTATTGAAAGCATTGCGTCTGCGCGACGCATTATAGATGGCCAGCGTATACCTGAAGAATTTGTAATTAACCTAGATGCGATGATGGATGAAACCGACTGGTATGGCAGTGAGCCAAGCTTAGATTACAACAAGCTGACCCCGTTCCTCATCGAACTTATGTCCTCGAACTCTTTCCATACCGTATTGAAAGAATTGCGCGACTTGTACGCTCTGCGAAAAAACTTAAATTATTGGTCTCGTCAGGCCAAAGAGCATCAGCTTATTATCAGTCATCGCCACCAAGGTTGGAGCAGTGATAGCTTGCTTAATTTTGTCAGTAAAAGCAGAGCTCAAAAAGATGCGATGGAAGTGAGCATTAGCGAATTAGGCTTGCATGCAAAAACCTTGAGTATTAAAGAGCAGGATCGCTTCGCGCCGTTATTAGATTCAATGAAAGAAGATTTTAAATTCTTAGAAAAGAATTTAAAGAAAATTTCCAAGATAGAAAAACCTTATAAAAAGTCTGAAAAAACTCTGCTCTGGATGGCCAAATTACACAAGCGAATAAAGCAGCAATTGCAGCAGACGGATTACATGATTAAAAAACTCGAGAACGTCATGCGTATCGTCGTTAACGCCGAACTCGATAAGCATGAAGAACGAATGAGATATTACTGGGCGCAAGCGCGTCTAGGAAAAGCGCGTTTATACGATCAAACGCTCAATAGCATAGAAGAAGATGCGATACAGCAGGCAGGTCCGCAATGAATATGATGAAACATCTAAAACACTTTAAAGGCGCATCGTTAATCGTTGCCCTAGCCGCCTTAAGCGCAACCGTTTCTTGTACAACCCAGGGTACAATTGGCGGTTTGCAGCAAGCGGATCTTAGTGAGATTAATGAAGAAAAAATCGACAAACTTGATCACCAACAAGTGCGTGACCAATACCAAGAGTTATTGGCTCTAGTCGACGACGATTATATTAAAGAACAAATTGAACGTCGTATTTCAGGTGTCCACATGCTGGAAGGTGATGATCAGCAGAGCAGAAGAAATACAGCGCCAAAAGATGGTTATTACCGCAACGCCATTGCCAGCTATCGAGATATTTTAGAAAAATATCCTAATAGCCCTGACAACGTTGAAGTACTTTATCAACTGGCTAAAGCCTATGATATGGAAGGGCAGACTCAAAGTGCTCTAAAAATGTTAGAGCGCTTGGTTGATCGTCATCCGTATTACCCGAATATAGCAGAAGTCTATTTCCGCATTGGTGATATCTACTTCAATACGGCACGCTACCATAAAGCCGAGTTGGCATATCATCAAACAACTCAGCGCCAAAAAGCAAAGTTGAATAATAATGCGCACTACATGTTAGCGTGGTCTTTTTATAAGCAAGGCATCTATCAGAAATCATTACATCACTTTGCTTTAGTACTCGATCAGCTATTAATCGCCAAGGATAAGCCAGGCGAATTAAATAATGTCGAGAAATCCTTGGTTAAGGATACTTTGCATAGCATGAGTTTAGCGCTTATTAATCTCGGTGGTGGAGAGGCGATTCAAGACATCGCACTATTAGAAAATAAAACCTATGTGTGGCAGTTGTACCGTGAATTAGCTCAGTTCTATTTAGAAAAGTCTTTGTATAACGACAGTGCTTCGACTTACGCACAGTACATTAAGCTTTACCCAGATAATTCTCACAGCAATCAATTTCATCAAGACCTGATTCAGGTGTATGTGAAAGGTGCCTTTCCAAAGCTAGTGCTAGAAGAGAAAGAAAATTACAGCAGTTTATATGGCCCACAGTCTAATTATTTTAAACAGCATGAAGGTCAGCAAAAAAATATATTCAAACAGCTGCAAGGTTATTACATCGAATTGGCAGGGCATTATCATAGCTTGGGTCAGCAAGCGCTGAATAAAGCCAACTCTCGGTCAAAGAATCAACCAAAAGAAGAGCATCTGGTTGAGCTTGGAGAAAAATCACTGACTCAAGCAACGCAATTCTATGGTTTGTACCTTACGCATTTTAATGGCCAAAAAGACAGTGAAGAAATACGCTTTAAGAAAGCAGAAGCACATTTTGAAAATGCTCAGTTTGCTTTAGCTGCAAAAGATTATGATGCTGTTGGTTACAATATAAGTAATGGTTATAACAAAAAAAGTGGCTATAAACTCGCCAATAAATCGGCTTATGCCAATATTGTAGCCCACCAAAAACATCTAGATACTCTTACCGCTGGCTTAGACAAAAATGCAGCAGAAGATAATGAAAATCAGGCAGTGAAAGTATGGCGTACGGAAACGCTAACGAGCTTATTAAAGTTTGCCAAAACTTATCATAACGATGAGCGTTCAGTATCGGTATTAACTAATGCCTCGCAAACGCTGTTTGCATTGAACGAATACGATAAAGCAATAAAAATTGCGACCGAACTCGTTAATAAATCGGGGCAGAAAAACCAACAGCTGAAGAAAACAGCTTATGGAATCATCGCTCAGTCTTATTATAAAAAGGCCAATTATCAGTTAGCGCAAGATAACTATGTTGCGCAGCGTAAGCTGACAGAGAAAGGCAGTGCTGAATATACAGACATTAGCCAGCAGCTAGCCGCCGCGACCTATCAGCAAGCTGAGCTATGGCAAAATGAAGAATGGTTGCCGCAAGGTAGTCAGCCGTTAACGACAGCCCAGCGTACTGAAAAAGCGATATCCACGTTATTGAGTCTTAAAATACTTGCGCCTAAAACTAATATTCGCATTATCGCTCAGTACGATGCTAGCTCCATAATGCTAGGAGTTAAGCAATGGGATAAAGCTTTGGTAGAGCTAAAAGAACTGAAAGCCGCCTATCCTAAGCATAAGTTAGCGGCTGAATTCCCACGTAAAATTGCCTTTGCTTACGAGAACAAAAAAGACTGGCCCCAAGCGCTCATCGCATATCAATACTTGATGACTAAAGACCCTGATGAGCAAGTACGCCAAGAAGCTCTATTCATTGCTGCCGGCTTGTCGGAAAAAATCGAACATGTTGAGCAAGCCATTGAATACTATCGCGACTATGCGCATAAGTATGAAAAACCGTTTGATAACCGTATGGAAGCACGCTTTCACTTGGCTGGCCTCTATGAAAAGCAAAAAGACAAAACTCGCCAGTTGTTTTGGTTGCGTCGTGTGATTGCAGGTGATGCAAAGGGGGGTGAGGATCGTACTGAGCGTAGCCAATGGTTGGGCGCTTGGGCAAATGCTAAATACGGTGATTATTTTGCTTGGGAATTCTATCGTCGTAGCTTACGAGCACCGATTGATAAAAGCATCGCCCGCAAAAATGGCTATCTCACCGACGCTAAGCAGCGTTATACCATGGCCGCTGATTACGGCATGCTTGAATTTGTCAGCATGGCCAACGTGAAAATGGCCGACTTGTACGAGAAGTTCAGTCAAGAGCTATTAACGGCTCCTATTCCAAAAGAGACTAGCTCGGAAGAAAAAGCCTTATACAAGAAAATATTTTCTCAACAAGCTGCACCGTTCACGGAACTAGCACAGAAAATCCATCATAATAATATCGAATTAGGTTGGCAGGGGCACTTTAATAACTGGATCGAAAATAGCTTCAATGCGATGCGACGCCTATCTCCCCAACGTTTTAATAAGACAGAAGCTGTCGCGAGGTATGGTGATGAAATTCTTTAATAAGCATGTGTTAAATAAGCAGTCTTTAAATAACCACATGCTCGTGGCTGCCACAGTACTAATGACGGTGCTGGCAACAGGGTGTGCGACTCAAAAGACATTTCAGTTGCAAGATTCACAGAAAAAAGTGGACTTGATCGCAACTGAGAAATACTTGCCAGTGCAAACTTATGATGAAAATAATCAACTTATTCCTTATCAGGAAAAAGAAAACCCATATTTAGCTCAAAAAGCACAAGTCGATAAAGGGTCCGTATTGCTGTTTATTGAAGCCAAAACCGCATGGCGTAATAACGATGCTGATACCGCTAAGCAGAAGCTTGGTGTCATTATCAAAAATGACAAAGAATTATCAGGCCCTTGGATGATGTTAGGCGATATCGCACTTGTTGAAAAAGATTACCCACAAGCCCAGAAATATTATGAACAAGGCTTAACGATAAATCCAAATAACATCAATGGATATACGGCTTTAGCTCAAGTGCAGCGTTTGCAAGGGCAGTTCCATCATGCGCAAAACACCCTCGCGAAGGCACTTGCCTTGTGGCCAGATTTTCCGGAGGCGCATTACAACCTCAGCATTTTATTTGATGTCTATCTGAACCAAAGTGCAAAAGCTAAGCAACATTTAAATGCGTATATCTTGTTATCAGGAGACGACGAAGAAAGTCAGAAATGGATGCAGCAATTAAACGAACAAGCACTGGCAGAGGGGGCTTAATATGATTAAAAGCAACCTACTATTGCTAGTGTTTTTTACGCTGTTGGCCAGCAGCCTGAGCCAAGCAGAAGAGCCGATTAAATTACAAAGTAATTTTGTGGGTGATAAAGAACAACCTGCCGTGAGTTACTTTGTTCCTTGGCAAGGCCCTGGGGGTAACGACAAACTTTACCGCAAAGAAGAAGACAAATATGAAGAAAGCATCGATGCTGTCGACCGTGACGTGATGCTGCGCTCAATGCGCATATACAACGAATTAAATTTAGAACAAGTACAGAAATAAAGGTTTTAGTTATGGAATTTTTCGCAGCAATCGTTAAGTTTTTTCAAGAAGGTGGTTTGTTTCTCTATCCCATCGGCTTGGCATTTGCCATTGGTATTGCAATTACGATTGAACGCTGGCGCTACCTGAATAAAGAGCGCGCCCGTAATCTAAAAGCGTTTGATGATTTCTTACCGCTATTGCGTACTGATGATCATGAAAAAATGACCTTGTTTACCCGTGATAATACCGCGCCTATCTCTCGTATGATTGGCTGTGGGCTAGATATGATGAAAGTTACTCAGCAGCGCGCAGATGTTGAGCAAGCCATGAGCGAAGGAATGATGGAAGCTGTTCCACGTTTGGAAGAACGTACAGGCTACTTAGCCGTACTGGCCAATGTAGCAACGTTGTTAGGGCTGCTAGGAACGATTATTGGTTTGATCGCGGCATTTACAGCGGTAGCCAATGCTGACCCTTCTGAAAAAGCAAAGCTATTATCGCTATCCATTTCGGTTGCAATGAATACCACAGCATTTGGTTTGATCGCGGCAATCCCGCTATTAATCGCCCATGCATTTTTAAGCAATAAAACCAATAAAATTATTGGCAGTATTGAAATGGCAGGGGTTAAATTTCTTAACGTAATGACCCTTAATCGTGCCATACAGGCCGGAATCCCAAAAGAGAAGCAGCAAGAATATAATATTCAAGAAATTAAGCGCATAGAAGATAAGCTGAAGCATAATCAGTTAAAAGAAGAGCAGCTGAAAGAACCGCAGCTTCAAGAAAACTAGTAGCGAAGTATTTATTATGGGATTCAAAATAAAACGTCAAAATACTGATGATGCAGACATCGACGTAACCAGTTTTATGAACCTGATGATTGTACTGGTTCCCGTGCTGCTTATGAGTATGACGTTCACCAAAATCAGTGTGATGGAAATTAACCTACCTGAATTAGGTGGTGGTTCTGCCAGTTCATCGATGGACCAATCGCAGCTAGAAGTCATGGTACGTAAGTCGGGTATGCAGGTGTATTTTCCTAGTGGTTCACTGGTTAAAGACATCCCACTATTAGAGAGTGGAAAGCAAGATTTTCAAACGCTGTCATTAGTTATACGTGAAATAAAAAATCGTGTAGTCGATAAAAAAGATGCGTTAATTTTATTAACCAAAGATCTCGAGTATCAAACGTTACTCAATACCATGGATACGGTTAAATCATATCAAACAGTTGTTGTCGCGAGCCTAGCGGAAGTGGAATTATTTCCACAGATCTCCCTTGGCGACATCAACAAAGATGGCAAGAAGTAGGATAAACAATGGGATTAAATAATACCGGTTTATACAAACGTCCTACGGCCAAAAAAACCGCAGGACTACACCTTGTATCATTGATGGATATTTTTACCATATTGGTATTTTTCCTATTAATGAACTCAGGTGATAGCCAAGAAATCGAAAGTGCAAAATTCATAACCTTGCCAGATTCTTCTGCCAAAAGTTCTTTCTCTAATGAATTGTTGATTACCGTTGGCACTGAGTTTATTAGCATTGACGATGTCGAAATTGTTAGCATAGCCACAGTACAAAAAGCAGCTGGGAAAGCGGTATCTGAAATTACTGACGTGCTAAAAAAGAACAGTGAAGAACACAGTGAAATGAATAAGTTTGAAAAGGAAAATGGTCGCTCAGTTACCATACTAGGTGATCAACAAGTTCCTTATGAAATCTTACGCAGTGTGATGGCTAGTTGTTCAAAAGAAAATTACCGTGATATAGCTTTAGCGGTTAATCAGGTCGTTTCTGGGGTAGTGGAGGCGCATCGTAATGACTAATCTAGCCATGCCTAATCCCGCATTAAACCATCTTGCACTTGATGTTGTATTGCCGTGGCATGAAAACGAAGAGCAGTTTGAACGCTTTAAAAAGCTGGCTAAAATTATCATAATACCGCTCATGATATTGTTAGTTGTGATGCCATTATTGCCAGACTTTACGTCGCCACCTGAAGTTATAAAAAAAGTCGTAACACAGCTAGCACTTGATCCGCCAGAAATTACGCGCTCGCCAGAAGAAGCACCTGTAGTACAGCCGCCAAAGGCAAAGCCAAAAGCGACCAAAGGTGTGACTAAAAAAACACAGGATAAAACAAAAGTTAAGCCTAAAACCAGTGGTAATAATAAATCCAGTTTAGCAGCTTTATCACAACAACTAAGTGCGCTAAGCAGTGCAGCCAGTGCACCTAAACAACAAAATAAAAATGTCTTTGTTGCCGCATCAGGCAAGGTTCAAAAAAGCAGTCGTTCACTCTTAGGGCAAAAGAATGCCACCAGTAGCAGTAGTGGCCTAAGCGCGTCGGATGTCACGATCAACGCAAAAGGGGGGCAAATATTAGAGCATCAGTCTGGAAATGTAGGAAGCCCAGATGTGGCGATAGAGCTGCCGACGGAAGAGCAATACCATTACGACCCTAAGCAAGAGCGTCGTCGCGATATGCAAAGTATTCGTCGTACGCTAGAGCGCTATAAAGGCTCTGTATACGCACTTTATACTAAAGCATTGCGTCAAAGCCCTGATCTTAATGGACGCTTTATTTTTGAATTTGTCATCTTACCTAATGGAGATATTAGTAAATTAAAGCTGGTGAGCAGTGAATTAAAAGCCCCGGGTTTAGAAAAACAAATGTTGAAAAAAATTAGTGGAATCAAATTTGGCGCCACAGATAATCTCCCAACCCCAGTTCAATATACCTTCAGCTTCTTACCTTCATAATACAAACTATTATCGCGTAAAAAAATGTCGCCAAATACCACTATGACAGTGGATTGGCGGTATATTAACCGTTGGTCAGTTTTAAGTATGACACCTATCACAGTTTGTAACTTTGTCAGCATCATTAGGCTTCAATCCGTTACATAATATGCATGTTGTCAATCTTGGGAGTCCGTCATGAATAACCGTTTAATTAAAATACCGCGAGCCGTAATGCTTGCTAGTGCTGTTTTTCTCAGCGCTTGTGGTGACGAGCTTACGGTTGGTAATGACGAACAGCAAGAACAAGCGATTGCTGAAAATACGGCATTTGCTTATGTCGTTAGCGATATAAGAAATGACCTTAGTAATAATCCAGAAAACACAGCCAATAAAAAACTCATGGTACGTGATGCCATTTCATCGTCGGCACAAGAAATAGAAATTCTTAAAGCCATTGCCAATGACCCTTCTTTTAACGACGACTTCTCTGGTGACTACGACGTTCAAAATCTAACCATTTCCCAAGATGGTGAAAGATTATTGTTCAGCGCACATAACTTACAAAACCAGAGCAGCTGGAACCTGTTCCAGTATCACTTTAAAAATAAGCAGCTGCAGCGCATCATCAAAGATGACTCTATTGCTAACCTCGGTAACGATACTCACGGGCTTTATAGCGGCAACCTAATTTTATTCAGTTCTGATCGCAGCTCAAATAATGACAATCGTCTATTCGCCATGGAGCTTGACGGCACTAACATTATTGAAGTGACTCAATCGTTAGACTCAAATACCAATACCAAAATTGCATTATTAAATATTCCAAATACTGGCGCTAACTCAATAAGTTTAGAAAAGGGCAGCGAACCAAAGAGCGTTGACGAAAAAGGCATAACAGCTTCTTTCCAAGGGGCAGGGGAGTTTAGCTATCACGACATTATGCGAGGTTCTGATGGTCGAATCTTAGCACTGGCAAGTAATTCAGCACATCCGATGAAAGGCGGTGATATTGTTCAATTGCAAGGCCCAGCAGCCGAGCAAACAATTGCCGAAGAATCTGCACAAAACGTAATTTTTGAATACCTGGTCGCCAAACCACTATCAACATCCACACTGGTTTCTGGTGCTAACGATGTAGCGGTAAACGGTTGGTACAGTGCTTTTTGGCCTTACCGTGATGGCACCAGCCGTCTGTTAGTTAGCTGGTCTCAGTGCATAAAAAATGACGGTGGCATTTCTCGCGGTTGTGATAGTCAGGACTCAATGGACGGCATTGATGCGCGTTATGGTCTTTGGGTATTTGATGCAAATAACAATACCCGCCTACCGGTATTACAAGCTCAAAAAAATCGTATCTATACCGAAGTAGCATTAGCGTATCCAAACCTAGCGAATGAATTAAAGTTCGACGACATCCCGCAAATTATTGAACCAACAGAACCAACAGAACCAACAGAACCAACAGAACCAACAGAACCAACAGAACCAACTGAACCAACTGAACCAACGCCACCAACATGCGATAACGATCCAGAAACAGCATTGCCAGGTTGCCCAGTAATCCCAACGCCACCAACTTGTGATAACGATCCAGAAACAGCGTTGCCAGATTGCCCAGTAATACCAACGCCACCAACTTGCGATAACGATCCAGAAACTACGTTACCCGATTGCCCAGTAATACCAACGCCACCAACATGCGATAACGATCCAGAAACAGCGTTGCCAGACTGCCCAGTAATTCCAACGCCACCAACTTGTGATAACGATCCAGAAACAGCGTTGCCAGACTGCCCAGTAATACCAACGCCACCAACTTGCGATAACGATCCAGAAACAGCGCTACCAGATTGCCCAGTAATTCCAACGCCACCAACATGCGATAACGATCCAGAAACAGCATTACCCGATTGCCCAGTAATACCAACGCCACCAGTTTGTGATAACGATCCAGAAACAGCGTTACCCGATTGCCCAGTAATACCAACGCCACCAACGTGTGATAACGATCCAGAAACAGCGTTACCAGATTGCCCAGTAATTCCAACGCCACCAACTTGCGATAACGATCCAGAAACTACGTTACCCGATTGCCCAGTAATACCAACGCCACCAACATGCGATAACGATCCAGAAACAG
>Ga0105348_1002743_pt1 | contig 10207 bp, 10 predicted proteins | sample EN8Hudsemesocosm_2_FD_83504 | JGI IMG/M metagenome (GOLD analysis project Ga0105348, IMG submission 83504) | Methane-oxidizing microbial communities from mesocosms in the Hudson Canyon - EN8C Hudson Canyon | ecosystem: Environmental > Aquatic > Marine > Cold seeps | place: Hudson Canyon...
AATATGCTCTAATCAAGTGTTTGGTTAACGCGCTGCGAAAAAATATCTGAACCTAATTAGAATCGTTGATGGTTACTCTCTCTATATATTCAGCAATTACCACATAAAAAAGCCTGAGCAGTTACTGCTCAGGCTTTTTTATGTGCGAGTCTTTTTAGTTAGCTTTTCGGTTTAGTTCCCACAATTGCAATAATAGCTGCGGATTTGCCATTTCGAATAATCGACAATTTAACGTCTGTGCCCGGTCTGATTTTAGCAATGTCATTCATGGCTTCTTGATTATCTTGGATTGCTTGATCATTAATATGAGTCAACACGTCACCAGGTTTTAATCCTGCTTTTGAGGCAGGACCTCCACGAAGAATACCTGCGACGAGCATGCCGTGTTGCGATTTCACGCCAAAGGACTCTGCCAGTTGAGGTGTCAATTGCTGCATCTCTACACCTAACCAGCCGCGTATGACCTCACCGTGCTCAATAATATCTTCCATTATTTGTTTCGTAAGGTTTGATGGAATGGCAAAACCAATACCTTGCGAACCACCTGACTTAGAAAAAATGGCAGAGTTAATACCTACCAAGTGTCCGTAAGCGTTAACCAGGGCGCCGCCGGAATTGCCTGGATTAATCGCTGCATCCGTTTGAATGAAGTCTTCATAGGTGCTTAGCCCTAGATGGTGTCGGCCTGTAGCAGAAACAATGCCCATGGTTACCGTTTGTCCAACGCCGAAGGGGTTGCCTATGGCGAGTACTACATCGCCAATGTTCAGCTCGTCAGAGGAGGTGAGTGTAATTGTTGGAAGTTCGGGCAAATCTATTTTTAATACGGCGAGATCGGTATCTGCGTCGCTACCAACCAGCTTAGCATGTGCTTCCCGACCGTCACGCATGGCAACAACGATTTTATCAGCACCCGCAATGACGTGGTTGTTTGTCAGTACATATCCTGCGCCACTGACAATTACGCCAGAGCCTAAGCTGTTCTGCATACGTTTGCGCTGAGGGGTACTTTTTAAGCCGAAAAAGCGACGAAAGAAGGGGTCGTCAAACAAGGGATGAAGCCGTTGTTTAATAATGGTGCTGGTATAAATATTCACGACAGCTGGTGCAGCTAGTTCAACGGCGGATGCATAGGACACGGGGCCGTAGTTCTGTTCCTGCTGTTGTGGTGCAGCAGTGATTGCTGCGTTCTCTGCGTTTTCACCCAGATTTGGATATTGTTGTAATAGAATGATGGCAACAAGTACGCCTACGATGGTAGGCCAGATGATATTGCGCATTGAGTTCGACATAATAGGATGGTTTTCCTAGGGCTCATTAATATGTTGCCTGATTATAACGCCATATAAAGGATGAAATAGTATGTCGGTCGACCTTTTTGAGCTGGTAGCTAAAATTGATGAGCTGTTACAGCCAGCAGTTTTTAGGGATTATTGTCCAAATGGCCTGCAGGTAGAAGGCAGGCCTGTGGTTAAAAAACTGATCTCAGGAGTGACTGCAAGTCAGGCTTTAATCGATGAGGCTGTGGTGCAGGGAGCAGATGCGGTATTGGTCCACCATGGTTATTTTTGGAAGGGTGAAGATCCTTGTATCACAGGTATGAAACAGCGGAGATTGAGGCGATTGCTTGATTCGGGGGTCAGTCTATTAGCTTATCATTTACCGTTAGATGCTCACGAGCAGTTGGGAAATAACGCACAATTGGCCAATAAGCTGGATATACGGGTTACAGGGCCGCTGGATAGTGCGGAAAAATACCCGGTCGGTAATGTAGGGCAATTAGCTGAACCCATGCCTATTGCAGTTTTTGCGGCTCTCATCGAAGAGCGGTTGGGGCGTAAGCCTTTTATTGAGTCAGTGAGGAATACACCGGTGCAAAAGGTGGCTTGGTGTACGGGGGCTGCTCAGGGTTATATTGAAAAAGCGGCGCAGCTTGGTGCTGACTTATATTTGACGGGGGAAGTGTCGGAGCCAACTATTCATTTTGCTCGTGAAAATAACATCGATTTTATCTCCGCAGGGCATCATGCCACCGAGCGCTACGGTGTTCAGGCGCTAGGGGGTAGGCTGGCGGAATTATTTTGTATAGAGCATGTCTTTGTCGATTGCCCTAACCCTATCTAATTTTTCAGCTAACAATGGACTGATTCTTCCGGGTTAGTCGCTTGCGGCAACCCCGGACTGGCACTAGAATGCACCTCCTTTGAATAGCTCGCCCTACATCGTTAGTCTGGAGAAATTGAATGATTAAGCCGCACGGCTCAGAAGCACTAAACCCTTTATTTGTTGCTGATGAACAGCAGCGCCAAGCTCTAATTGCTGAAGCTGAGCAGCTACCTTCTTTGTTGGTTAGCTCTGCGGCAGCAGCAAATGCAGTAATGTTGGGTGCGGGATATTTCAACCCACTATCAGGCTACATGAATCTAGCTGATGCTTTGAGTGTCGCCAAGGATTTGAAAACTTCCGATGGCTTGTTCTGGCCAGTGCCTATTGTCAACATGTCCAAGGATATTGAGGCTATTAAAGGTGCCGCTCGAATTGCACTGCGTGATCCCAATGTTGAGGGTAATCCGGTTATCGCAATTCAAGACGTTGCTGCAATTGAGCCGGTGTCTGATGAGCAAATGAATACCATGGCTGAGCAAATCTTCGGTACTATTGATCAGGAGCACCCAGGCGTTGCTACTTTCTTATCAGCCGGCAGTAATCTTATATCGGGTGATATTCAGGTATTAAACTTTAGTTATTTTGAGGCTGATTTCCCGGATACTTTCCGCACTGCTCAGCAGCTTCGTGATGAGATTAGTGAGCGTGGTTGGAATAAAGTCGTGGCGTTCCAAACTCGTAACCCAATGCATAGAGCGCATGAAGAGCTATGTAAGATGGCATACGAGCGCTTGGATGCTGATGGCATTCTAGTTCATATGTTACTGGGTAAATTAAAGAAAGGTGATATACCAGCGCCAGTACGTAATGACGCAATCCGAAAAATGGTGGAGCTGTACTTCCCTGAGAATACTGTAATGATTTCTGGCTATGGCTTTGACATGTTATATGCTGGTCCACGTGAGGCTGTGCTGCACGCTGTATTCCGTCAGAATTCAGGCTGTAGTTACCTTATTGTTGGTCGTGATCATGCCGGTGTTGGTGATTACTACGGTGCATTTGATGCTCAAACTATCTTTGATGAGCGAGTACCTGAGGGCGCTCTTGATATTCAGATCTTTAAGGCTGATCACACCGCATACTCCAAGAAATTAGACAAGGTGGTGATGATGCGTGAAGCTGCAGACCATGCCAAAGACGATTTTGTTCTTTTGTCAGGTACCAAGGTGCGCCAAATGTTGGCTGCTGGTGAGGAATTACCCGCAGAATTTGCTCGCCCTGAAGTTGCTCATATTTTGATGGATTACTATCAGTCGCAAGAAGGCTAATAATTTCTCTGTTAAGACGGGCAAAACGAAAAAAGGCGATCCTAGTGGTCGCCTTTTTTGTCAGTGTAAGTATTCTGGATCTGAAGAAACACTAAGCCGTTTCTTTTTCTTCTTCAGTGACACTTAGATCTGCGTTCTGATCTGAAGGTTCTGCATTTGTATCTGTATCTGGGGTCATCGCAGAATAGTCGTGAGGTGGTTCAAAATCATCTGATACAACACTGGTATTGTCTGCTTCGTGATTTGCCGCAGTGGTTTCTATGATATCGGGGTTTTCGGCTTTTGCTTCTAGTTTGTGACTGGGGTTGTAAACCAGTTTTTCTCCAGTATTTTCGGAGCAAAGTGTTTGCACGCCGCTGGCGAGGTGTTGATGAACTGATTTGTAGCTGTCGGTAAGGTTGTTGACTAAGTCAGCCGTTTTTGAAAAATGAGTAGATACTTCTTCTTTATACTTGGCTAGTTCTTCCTCTTTTTCCTTTAATGTTTGTTCTAATTCTTTTTTTTCTTCCTCTCCGGCAGGGATTAAGCGAGAAAAGATCAGACCTAAGCTGAAACCGATAAGTAAGCTAATCACAGTAAAAATCCAAGGCTGCATAAGGTTCTCCAAAGGTTTTGCTTGGTGTGGTATTAGGTTTTTAGTATAGAGAGGTTTTCCCACAAAACCCACACTATAATGTGACTGGTTTTGATGAATGTCTTCTTGTTTAGTGGGTGTCTTTTGCTTGCTGGAAAGAATGAAGGCTGAAGTACAGTTAGATTTAATAAGGTATAAGGAGCTTAATGTTTTTTGACGAGAAGAGCGAAACAGCGGTAAATCTGCACGGACCCGCGGGATTATTAGAGTCGAAGATTGTCTCCGTTGATGGTATTCAGCATGAGCGTACAGTAGCTATTATTTGTCATCCGCATCCTCAGTTTGGCGGAACCATGGAGAATAAAGTAGTGACCACGTTGGCTCGAACTTTCCGTGATTTGGGGGTGCCAAGTGTGCGGTTTAATTTCCGAGGCGTTGGTCGTAGTGAAGGTGATTTCGATAATACAGTTGGTGAAACTGAGGATCTGTTGGCGATCGTCAACTGGGTGATAGAGCAGGAACCTAATGCCAAGCTATGGATAGCTGGATTTTCTTTCGGTTCCTATGTGGCTCTGGATGCTGTGTTAAAGCTTGGTGCTCAGTATGTGGAGCAGCTGATATTGGTTGCGCCAGCCGTGCCGAAATATGATGCAAACAAGTGCTTGCCTCAGGGTGTACCTGTATTAATTATTCAGGGTGACAAGGATGAAGTGATTGCACCTGAAGATGTATATGCCTGGTTGCACTGGCAAACTGCAGAATATGAGCTTGTCCGGTTGGCGGAAGCAGGGCATTTTTTTCATGGCATGTTGGTAGATATGAAGCATCAATTAATAGCGTCACTGAAGAATGTTCATGCCTATCTTTCTTCGCCTAAGTGATCTTGCGTCCAATGCAGAGTGCGGTTAAAGTGGCGCCCCGTTCATAGCAGCTGAGTTAGTTGGTACTTACATTATGGGTCCAGTCGATCGTTATAAGCAAGATCTTCAGCGAGAAGATTTTTCCTATGATTCTGCGCAAGAAATGGCTGTTAAGCACCTGCAGCGCATGTTTGAGGATCTTGTGAAGAGTTATGAGCAAAGTAAAAATAAAAGCTTGTTTAAGAGGTTGGTGAGTTCAGATTCTGCTCCTGTGCAAGGTCTATATTTTTGGGGCGGTGTGGGGCGCGGTAAAACCTATTTAATGGATACCTTCTATGATGCTCTGCCTTTTGAGCGCAAGATGCGAACTCACTTTCACCGTTTCATGAAGCGTGTGCATGAAGAGTTAACCTCCTTGAAAGGTGAAAAGAATCCGCTCGTTATTGTTGCTCGGCGATTGTCTCAGGAAGCCAAGGTTATTTGTTTTGACGAATTCTTTGTGTCAGATATTGCTGATGCCATGATCTTGGCTGGTTTGATGGGGGAGCTGTTTAATAATGGCGTATCCTTAGTAGCAACCTCAAATATTGTTCCTGATGGTTTGTATAAAAATGGTCTGCAGCGCGCACGTTTCTTGCCAGCGATTGCTTTATTAAACAAGCATACTGATGTGATCAATGTTGATGGTGGTGTTGATTACCGGTTGCGAACTCTTGAGCAGGCAGAGCTATATCATTATCCACTCGATGCGGGTGCCGATGTTAGCTTGATGAAGAGCTTTCAAAGCTTGGAACCAGATCATGAGCATTGCGAAGAAAATGTCGATCTAGATATCGAAGGGCGTATGATGCGTGCTTTGCGTGTGACTGATGATGTGGTGTGGTTTGATTTTCTTGATATCTGTGATGGTCCGCGTAGCCAAAATGATTACATTGAGTTGGCGAAAGAGTTTCATGCCGTATTGGTGAGTAATGTGCCTCAGATGGGTACCAAGAATGATGATCAAGCGCGCCGTTTTATTAATTTGGTTGATGAGTTCTATGATCGTAACGTTAAGCTCATTCTTTCGGCCGAAGTTGCTTTGGAGCAACTATATACTCAAGGCAGGCTAAATTTTGAGTTTGAGCGTACGGTTAGTCGTTTACTTGAAATGCAGTCTCATGACTATCTGGCGGAAGAGCACAAACCTTAATTTATGCTTAAACGAAGCGTTCTTTCAGATGATGTTGTTCAGCAAGCGCTGAGTGTTATGAGTGCAAAGCATCGTGTTGCACAGTTCCCTCGTCTGCTGGAAGAGCACTTCCACGCCTCATTCTTTCGTGATCAATTATCTCTGGTGCGTCGTTATCTATTGCTAGGGGCGCTAGTTTTTCTTTGTTATCTAGTTAGTGATTTTTTGCGCATCCCTGAGTTGTTTGAATATGCTGTGGTTCTACGGGTGAGCTTTTTTTGTTTGTTTCTATTTTTCTTGTGGTTGGTTCGAAAGCCGAAATTCAAGCCGTTATTTTACTATCTAGCTGCATTGAGTGGAGTGGCTGCTAATGGTGTGGTTGTTGAGCTGGGTAGACAGGCAACATTGCTAGAAAACTATCATTATCAAAGCGGTACGCCCATTGTGATCATGGCTATTTGTACCTTCTTTAAATTACCTTTCAAATATGTGTTAGTGGCGGTGTTGTTGATGCTGGCAAACTATGTCTTTGTGGTTGGCCAGATGGGGCTGATGCCGGATGTTATTTTGATCAATAATTACGCCGTACTTTTAGGTATATCGGTGATTGGTTTGATTGCTGCTTTTCAATTAGAGCAAGATCGCCGCATGAACTTTGTACACCGTTTGGTGTTGGGCGATGAGCGGGAAAATTTGCAGCAAGCTAAGGTGGCGCTTGAGCAGCTAACGAAGATTGACCCTCTGACCTCGATTCATAATCGACTCTATTTCGAGGAGCAGCTTAATCTAGAGTGGACGTATTGTGCGAACAATGAAATTCCCATTACCTTAATGATGATAGACGTGGATCACTTTAAGTCCGTCAATGATAATTACGGACATCAGGTTGGTGATCAAGTTATTCGTGTGGTTGCTGAAACTCTGGAAAAACAAGTCAGGCGTTCAGGGGACTTTGTGGCGCGATACGGTGGTGAGGAGTTCGTTTTGGTTTGTCCGTCAATGCCTGTGGATGTGGCAGCTGTTATGGCTGAATCGGTACGTAAAGCTATTCAGGGCTTGGTGTTTGAGCATAATTCATCGCTAGTCCTAACGGCGAGTGTTGGTGCTGCGACCGCGATTCCGGATAGTAGTATTTCTCGAAATCAACTAGTAAAGCGTGCTGACGAAGCCTTGTATCATGGCAAAGAGCAAGGCCGCAATCGATCTATTTTATGGACAGGGCAAGATGGTTTTGCCGATCAACAGCTATCCTTGCTCTAGGTCGACCTCTGGTAGTTTGAAAGCTCCGTTTTCGGTGTTTTATTCGTTCAGTTTTATACTCTTAATATAGATTTCACAGGCTTTAGGTGTTGAGCTGGTTATCTCTCTGTATTTTATGGATATTTTTATCTACGATGGGGGGAATCAAGGCGCTGTATGGTAGCTGTAATTGATGAGTTGTTGCTTTGATTCGAGACCGAATTAAAAATGAAAGCGTTGCTTGTAATCTGTGGAACTCATCGGTACAATTCGCGCTCTTTCATTTGGGATGGCCGACATTTAGAGGCTCCCGGGTTTAGAGTTAGAGGCAAGGAACAAATGAGAACAGTTAGTGCTAAGCCAGAAACCGTAAAGCGTGATTGGTTTGTCGTTGATGCGACAGGTCTTACGTTGGGTCGTATGGCTACAGAGATTGCCCGCCGCTTGCGTGGCAAGCACAAGCCTGTCTACACACCTCACGTTGATACTGGCGATTATATCGTAGTAATTAATGCTGAAAAGGTGCGTGTTACAGGTAATAAAGAAACAGATAAAATATATCATCGCCACACAGGTTATATTGGTGGTCTAAAATCTGTTCCTTTTAACAAATTAATCGCTTCGCACCCTGAGCGTCCTATCCAGAATGCAGTTAAAGGCATGTTGCCTAAGAATGCTCTGGGTAATGCAATGTTCAAGAAGCTAAAAGTATATGCTGGTACTGAGCATCCTCATACTGCTCAGCAGCCACAAGAACTGACTATTTAACGGAAGACTGGTATGTCGACTACTTATGATTACGGTACTGGGCGTCGCAAGACCTCAACTGCTCGTGTTTTTATTAAAGCGGGTACAGGCAATATTGATGTGAATGGTCGTCCTTTGGATGAGTATTTTGGTCGTGAAACTGCTCGTATGGTTGTTCGTCAACCACTTGAGTTGGTAGAAGCAACTGATAAGTTCGATATTATGGTTACCGTTAAAGGTGGCGGCGGTTCCGGTCAAGCGGGTGCTATTCGTCATGGCATTACTCGTGCGTTGATGGAGTATGATGAGACTTTGCGTCCTTCATTGCGTAAAGCGGGTTTCGTAACTCGTGATTCTCGTGAGGTTGAGCGTAAGAAAGTGGGTCTTCGCAAAGCGCGTAAGCGTCCACAGTTCTCAAAGCGTTAATCTCCAAAGAGCTGTATTTCGAAAAACGCCTTGCATATGCAAGGCGTTTTTTTTTGCATTTTTTTCGCCTGAGGCTTTTAAATGTTGGAAATGCAGAAATTCTCTGACAGAGGGTGTGGGCTTATCTTGTAAGCGAGTGTTAATTTCTTTACCATGACCACCATCAAATTGGGGGATAAGTCCCTCTTTCAGTTGCGTTTATTACCAATTTTTTAAAGTTATTATGAGGAGAATTGCCGGATGAGCAATGACGGCGCAAATAATAGTCGACGCCGCTTTTTGGTTGGAGCTACCTCTGTGGTAGGTGCGGCCGGTGCGGTTGGTGCTGCTATTCCATTTGTGGGTTCCTGGATGCCGAGTGCGAAAGCTAAGGCTGCTGGTGCACCAGCAAAAGCAGACATCAGCAAGTTACAGCCTGGTCAGCAAATGACAATTGAATGGCGAGGCAAGCCGGTGTGGGTTATTCGTAGAACGGAAGAGGTGCTGGCTAATATTGATAAGCAAAATGACCGTGTTCGGGATCCTGAATCGAATGAATCGAATCAGCCTGAATATGCCAAAAATGCTTATCGTTCAGTAAGACCTGAGTATTTGGTGCTCACTGGTATTTGTACGCACTTGGGTTGTTCTCCTAAGTATCATCCAGAAGTGGAAGCTATGTCTTTTGAAGAAAACTGGATGGGTGGTTTTTTCTGTCCTTGTCATGGTTCTAAGTTTGATTTGGCGGGCCGTGTTTTTCAGGGAGTTCCTGCGCCAACTAATTTGGATGTGCCGCCGCATTCTTATGACGGTGACATGATTACCATTGGTGTAGATGGGGAGACAGCTTAATGAATGAGTTTATGGCATGGATAGATGCTCGTTTCCCAGCTACCAAAATGTGGGAAGATCATCTTAGTAAATACTACGCACCGAAGAATTTTAATTTTTGGTATTTCTTTGGCTCATTGGCGTTACTGGTATTAGTTAATCAATTGGTTACTGGTATTTGGTTAACTATGAGTTATACGCCGTCGGCGGAAGAAGCGTTTGCATCCGTAGAGTACATCATGCGTGATGTGGAATTCGGTTGGATCATTCGTTATCTGCATGCTACTGGCGCATCCGCATTCTTCGTTGTTGTTTATCTGCATATGTTCCGGGGGCTTTTATATGGTTCCTACAAGGCGCCGCGTGAATTGGTATGGCTCTTTGGTATGACAATTTATCTGGCGCTGATGGCAGAAGCCTTTATGGGGTATTTGCTACCGTGGGGACAAATGTCCTACTGGGGTGCTCAGGTGATTATCTCCTTGTTTGGAGCAATTCCTGTTATCGGTGATGATCTAACACTGTGGATTCGTGGCGATTACCTGATTTCAGGTATTACTTTGAACCGTTTCTTTGCTTTGCATGTAGTCGCACTGCCTATCGTGTTACTGGCATTGGTTGTGTTGCATATATTGGCATTGCATGAGGTGGGGTCTAATAACCCTGAAGGTATTGATATTAAGAAACACAAAGATGAAAACGGAGTGCCTTTAGATGGTATTCCTTTCCACCCTTATTACACAGTTAAAGATATTGTGGGTGTGGTGGTGTTCCTGTTTGTGTTCTGTGTGGTTGTGTTCTTCTTCCCTGAGATGGGCGGTTATTTTCTAGAGCATGCTAACTTCGAGCAGGCGGATCCGCTGAAAACGCCAGCACATATTGCACCGGTTTGGTATTTCACTCCTTTCTATGCGGTGCTGCGAGCCGTGCCGGATAAATTAGGTGG
>Ga0105348_1002751_pt1 | contig 10196 bp, 8 predicted proteins | sample EN8Hudsemesocosm_2_FD_83504 | JGI IMG/M metagenome (GOLD analysis project Ga0105348, IMG submission 83504) | Methane-oxidizing microbial communities from mesocosms in the Hudson Canyon - EN8C Hudson Canyon | ecosystem: Environmental > Aquatic > Marine > Cold seeps | place: Hudson Canyon...
GAGATGCCTATACCAACGCTATCAATATTTGGGGAAGAACAAGAACAACGACCCCATGGGCAGTTTTTCAGCAACCGCTGAGGTTTGTATTAGAGGCTTCTATTTCTGGTTATATGGGCAAACATAAAGAGGCATTTGATGTTAGCGCGCTGAGCTCAATAGGCTCGGGATTAGAAGTTGATTTAGCTAAACATAACTTGATAGTTCACAAATTTCGACTTATAGCTAGGTATTTGTACGGTGATAATATCAAAGGCTACTCTGTCAGTTTAGCGGTTTCCTTTTAACTTTGCTTTTGCAATTGTCTGTTATTTAGCTGTGCTTACGCCAATTAAAAGTTTGTGCTTCTTCAGCTAATACACCAGCATAATTATATACCATGTCAACAGACTCTGTAGGCTCAAGATAACTACCTTGGTGAAGCGACTTTGCTCATAAACCACAATAAGTTGTTTTACATTTAGGTTTTGCACAATTCTTTGTATAACAAGGAACTTTGTGCGATTGTATTTGAAAAAGCTCTGTGTATCATGAAGTTTAAACTCAAATTTATTGGAGTTGCCATGTTAAAACAACTAACTAGATCACTAAGTGTGCTTTTCCAGCTAATACACCAATATGATGATATAGCATGTCAATAGGCTCAAGGTAACCACCTTGGTGAGGCGTTTTTTCTTATAAATAATAATTAGTTGATCTACATTTAAGTTTTTCTCAATTCTTCTTGTAACAAGCAGTTCTGGGCGGTTGTATTTGAAAAAATCATGTGTATCATGAAACTTATACTCAAATTTATTTGGAACTATCATGTTGAAACAACTAACTACGTCACTAATTGTGCTTCTTCTTGGGGCTTGTACTTCACTGGCAACTGTATCTGAATTACCTGTCTCTGCTAATGCTGTCGACTTTAATGCCTTAGCAAAGCAAGATTTAAATCCTAAAAATGCAACTTGGAATTTTAAGTCAGATTTTAAATACATAGTGCGTACTAGCACTGTCTCTGAGCAAGAGCTGGTCGCTGCTATCAAACTTGCCTTAACCGATACTGGTTATACTGTTAAAACGGTCGATATTGCCCAGCAAGCTATTATTGCCGAAAGAGGCTTGCGCCCCAATGAATGGTCTGCTGTGGCGGGAGTTTACTTTAAAACAGAAAAGGACTTTTCTTGGGTATATGTTAATAGCAGAATAACTGAGAGCCTAACAGGTGGTTGGGATGAGCATAGAGCTAAAGAGGTTACTGATCAGCTTTGCGAAAAACTAAGCTGCATTAAATAAGGTTAACCAATAACATCAATTAAAGTATGAGAGTTACTTTTCTCAATAGAGGCATTAACCTTTAAAGTGAATAGCAGTAACTCTCAATTTAGCATCTTACTAGCTAAATTGTCTTAAGGTACCGGCTAGAAACACATTTATAATCAATTTTATTTTCTAGATGAATTTCCCGTTTTAAGAAAAGTTACCTGTGCTTGCTTTAGAATCTATAACTTTAGTAACCACATGTTATTTGTACTTACTTTTTGATAGATGACTTTGACACAGAACAAGAATAGAGTCTTTAATCTAACCCTTATTCTTGATAAAATAATTACAATTAAATTACATAACACAACAACATATTAACATGGATGATAGGTATACAATGAAATTACTACTCACCTCAGCCCTTGCGCTTTCAATATCAACTAGTGCTTTAGCTAAAGACTCCACTACCGAAGCTATAGGTGATATTACGCAATTAGTGACGCCCCTACTCGGCTTAGGTTTAACCTATTATTATGATGACAAAGAGGGCAGATGGCAGTTTGTAAAATCATTTGCTGCTTCTCAATTAACCGTTCATGCAATAAAGAATATGGTCGATAAAAGAAGACCAAACTACAATGAGTTCACTGGGAAAAAAGAAAAAAATTCATTTCCTTCAGGGCATACAAGCTCAGCCTTTGGTGGCGCTTCTTTTATCTATAACCGTTATGGCTCTACTTGGGGTATACCAGCTTACGCGTTGGCCGCATACACTGGGTATAGCCGTGTTTATGCCGAGAAACATTATTGGGATGATGTTATTGCCGGCGGTAGTATTGCGGTATTATCGAGCCTATATTTTGTTAATTCGATTGATGATAACATCGCTTTTTTACCCAAAACTGACGGTGATAGTGTCGGTGTTACTGTCGTAGTTTCTTCTGACGTGCTAGATGGAAAGAGTAAAGCTTCTTCAGCAACTAAAAAGCCATTTACTGGAAAAAATCTATTTGAGTTTATCCCATCAATGAGCAAGTTTTCTTCAACTGATTTTGATAAAGCGGGATTTGGCATCGACTTCACTGGCGCTGAAGATGAAATTCAAACATCAGCTATCCGTTGGTCTAGGCAAGCCAATAAAAAGAATGGCTTCTCTTTTTTATGGCACCCTTATGAAATTAGAGCCATTGGTAACTTTTCTGGAGAAAAGCATCACGCCCGTTATTTTTCTAATGACTTCCGCCTAGCTTGGAACTATGGGATTAATATTGCAGATAACTTAATAACTAAAGCTGGCCTAGCCTTAGTAAGCCAATATAGTGAAGCCGAGGTCTATCAAAGCCCGAACTCTCGAGCAACCATAGACAAATCTTCAGAGTGGCTATTCATTCCTCTGGTAACCGCAACAATTGGTTATAAGTTTTCTGAGCAAGCAGCTTTTACACTTGATGGCTCATATGGGGATAATGGCGATGCAACAATAGCAGACTGGACTGCCGGAATAGGCTATCAAATGAATGAGCGTTGGAATATTGGTGCCGGTTATAGCTGGTATGAAAGAAATCATGTAGGCAGCAAGGCTTTTGAAAACATTGAGTTTGACAACTATTTCATTAAGCTAGGCTATCACTTTTAAGCAACTTACTGTTACACTAAACTCAACAAAATAAAGGAGTATATTTATGTTTCGAAAAATGTTCTTAACCATTGGGGTAATGGCGCTATCTATAAATAATGCCTACGCGCAACAAGTTGCAGATACCATTTATACTAACGGTAAAATATATACTGTTAACGACCAACAAAAATGGGCTGAAGCAGTTGCCATTGATGAAGGTAAGTTTATCAGTGTTGGCAGCAATGAAGCTGCCTTGAAATTTAAAGGTGCAGCAACTAAGGTTGTCGACTTACAGGGCAAGTTTGTTATGCCTGGCATGGTAGATGAGCATATTCACCCTGATATGGGAGCAGACAACTACCTAAATGTATTTATCGCTGCTTCTGATAGTTGGCAAACTATCACTCAAAAAATTAGAACCTTTCGCAAAAATAACCCAGACAAAAAATGGTTATATGGTGGCACCTTAAATTGGCTTGCCGATGACAATGGCCTAATTGCGGGAACCTATATCCCTTCAAATAAGAAAGCCCTCGATGATATCGTTTCTGACCGACCTATTGCTTTGTGGGATCAGGGTGCTCATGCGATGCTGCTTAATTCATTAGCATTAAAAGAGCTAGGTATTGAAAAAGATTCGACCCCACCACCAGGTGGCATTTACGTACGCGACAAAAACGGTGAACTTACCGGCGTTGTCCGTGAAACAGTCTCTACCATGGTGATGAATGCTTTAGATAATTATTCACCTGCAGTATGGAAAGAAAAAGGCATGAAAGCCTTTTTAACCGAAATGAGCTCTTATGGGGTGACAGCCATGAATGATGCTTATGGTACAACAAAAAATTTAGATGCTTATCGTCGCTTAGAAAATGATGGTCAGCTAAATCACCGTATACATGTCAGTATGGCCACACCGCTAGAGTATAATGATCCACAACAGAAAAAATCGCAGGATATTTTGATTCGGAATCATAAAGCTTATGCATCTGAGCTAGTATACCCAAATGCAGTAAAGTATATCATGGATGGCTCTGCTGCAGGTAAGACAGCGGCTATGATAGATCCGTTTCACGGCACTAACTTTAATGGCGATTTTCGTTATAGCATAGCGGATGTTGAAGCTGAAATTAAAGTATATACCAAGTTGGGATTATCGATTAAAGCACATGCCATTGGTGATCGCAGTATTCGCGGTATATTAGATATTTTTGAAAGGCTACCAAGAAAAACTGTAGGAACTCCTTACTCTGTTGCTCATGGAACCTTTATCGCGCCGAGTGATATTCCGCGATTTGCTGAAATAGGTGCAGTCTATGAAGCTTCTCCAGCTCTTTGGTTTCCAAATGATGGTGAGGCAATAATTCGCGCTGACATTGGTGATCGTACTGATAGACTATGGCCAATTAAAGAGCTAATTAGAACAGGGGCAACGGTATCTTATGGTTCTGATTGGACCGTATCATTAACACCAAACCCTTGGCTTGGTTTAGAAGCGATGGTAACACGAGAAATTCTAGGTGGTTCAAAAGAAACTCTTGGTGGCAAACATGCAGTAGAGCTTACTACTGCAATTAAAATTTTCACCTTAAATGGCGCTAAAGCGATTGGTTTAGGTGATAAAACCGGTTCAATTGAAGTGGGCAAATTTGCCGATATGATAGTGCTTGACCGACATTTGTTTAAAGGTGATCTTCGTAGCATACATCAAACTAAAGTTGAAAAGACTATATTTAATGGCAAAGTAGCTTACCAACAATAAATCGCCTGTAGGCATTTTAAATGTGCGCTGTGTAATCAGCAAATTATTACAGCGCACTACTTTTCATTAATAAGAATTTATTAACAAGTATTTATAAACGAGCAACAGTTTTTTCATGATCCAAACATTCCTAATTATACTGAGTTTAATTTTTTTACAACTATGTATCCCCTATATGAAGTTTTTGGATACTAAAAAGCGCAACCCGTTGCTAAGCTTGGCATCAGGTGTTGCTCTGGCGTATGTATTTATTTATCTGCTACCAAAAATCGCTTATCTACAAGATAAGCCCCACAACTTTACCACTGGGTTATTGGCAATAGATCAAGTCTTAGTTTGGTTTATGGCCTTATTAGGCCTGTTAGCTTTTTATTGGCTTGGTTGGAAAGCAGAAAATGATGACACTGAAGAAAAGCTAAGGAAAGATAAAACACTCTATTTACAACTGGGCGGTTTTTGTGCCTATTATGCTCAATTAGGTTATACCGTTACCGAGTACCCCATCGCCGGAGGTTCAGCGTTAATGGTCGCTGTAATTCTACTTGTACATAGTTTAGGAATAAATCATGGTTTGCGCCACCTTAACAAGCAGCGGTACGATAAGCTATTAAGATGGTGTTTTGCCCTAGCAACGTTCACCGGTTGGTTGTTAGGTATTAGCATAGAAGGTTTTTCTAGTAACTTACCTTATTGGAATGCTTTTATTGGTGGTGGCATAATAATTACCGCCTTAAGAGAAGAGTTGCCTCATCAAAGTGAAACTAACTTCTTACCTTTTTTATCCGGCTCAATTGGCGCATCTATCCTTATTCTGCTGGTAAATTACTATAATCCCTAATAGCATATGATAAATTGGAAAGTTAGCACACTACTTGCCCGGCTGGACATTAACGTACTAATATCAATTGATTTTATTGCACTCTAGCAATTGATATTGATCAGTTAAGTCTTGGAAAACAACTATCTGATATTTGCTGTTATTGGATAGCAACATAATAAAGCTATAATTTTTGCCTGCAACTATTTGACTGCGGGTATCACTAATTTCAACAATTTTGAGCTCAGCAAGAGCAAGCTTTTTTATGGCAAAGTTTGCCGCTAGTTTTATTGGTTCATCAAGCGCAGTTTTATGCCAACCACCAGCTAAGTATTCTTCATCAAGAGGTTGAGTTTGTTCTACTAGCTGACAGGCTGAAATGAAGAAAGCACCGAGTATTAAGCCTACATATTTATATCTCATCATCATATACTCCAACGTAAACCCAATATTATTTGGTTGTTTTGGTCATCTCCGTTTGCATTTGAGCCATTATCTAGCCTTGATTCAATATACAGCATTCTAGCAAAGCCATCGAAAGAATACCTAAGACCAAATACCGTGTAATCTAGTTGATAATTTTCTGCTTGTGCTTGGTGTTTATCAGGCTTTAATTTATTGAGTCCAGCTAATAGCCAAAAGTTATGGGTAAATTGATATTGCACATACAGTTCGCTACCTTGCCCGGAAAAATAATAATTATCATCAGTAGCATGTAAATTATCTGCATTCGAATAGCTTAAGCCGATGAACCAATCGTTGTTATACCATTGAGTGCCGATAAGAAAAGCACGCATATCTCCCGACAGCCCCATACAAGATTGTTGTTGATTACAATTTAAGTCCACTTTCGCTCTACTGTAAGCCAAACCCAAACTTAAATTATTCACTGTTTCTATTATGGTGCTTACGCCATATGCTGTGCCGTATTTAGCATATACTAAGTTAGGTATTGCTTCGCCGTTTTGTAGTTGAAAATTTAAGTTGATTTTTTTAACTATTTTATCTGCGCTGGAAATATCCAAGTTCAACCTTGACTGAAGTACGTTGTTTGCTCGGCCAGTCCCAGACAAACCACCATCAGTACCTGCGTTGTAGACGCCATGTGCTTCGCCACCAAGAGAGTCAAAACGATCGGTAAAACTAGCCACCTGATAATAAGTTGACCAGTTTTTTCCATAGGCTAAGGTAAGCTGCTTGGTTTGCAAGCCAACATAAGCAAGACGAGTGAACACTGATTCACCATCCAAAATATAACGTTTATCATTATCTACGGGAGCATACTTACCTAGATTAAATTCATCCAGTACATTAAAACCTAATTCATAGCGAGCAAAAAGCCAATGATTAGCCGTAGTCTGATAATAGCCAGTGATACCCGCTCTTGAGCCATTATCTTGCCATTCACTCGATTGGTGATAAATTTTACGGTATCGAGTATAAATACTGCCATAAAGCTCGAATAAGTTATCGGTATCGGTTAATACTGTATCTTCAATTTGCTTGGTCAGCGGATCTTCATTAGCAACTAATTCACGCTCATTTGCTAAAAGAGAGTCATTTTGAGGAACTGTTACACTTTCATTCAATGATTCAGCTCGAAGCTGACATGAAAGAAAACTGGTTAGAATCAATACTAAAATGGCAAAATTCAACATCACTAAAAACGAAAAAGCTTAATTGTGAGGCTATTATAACGGTTCGAAAATTAATAGAAAGTTCTAACGCCTCATTATATGAGCCACTTCGAAATAGTTATTGTTTTTCTGGTAAGTTAATCTTTTATAGGCGATTATCCTAATGAATCAGCAGGATATAAATGTTACAATTACAATGGTAATACAAATTGTATTTAAAACTTATAAAGGGATAGTTTATGAAAAAGAGTTTTGCATTAAGTTTATGTCTATTAACCTGCTTTTCGGCAGTGGCAGAAAGTAGCATTGACGCTTCAGATCCAACAAAAATCTATAGTTATGCTGGTGCTGGTTACAAGCATACCGATTTTACTAATGGTAAGTCGCTAAGTGAAGTAAGAGCCACTGGCAATGTCGGTATTTCACAACAGGATATGGTGCTATTTGAACTGGGTTATGGCGAAAGCGAAACTGAAACAGGCAATGAGTCAGGCATGACTAACTCTAGAGCAAGGTGGTTTCATGTCTTTGATATGGATTATACCGTTGCAACTGGATTTCGTGGTTGGGCATCGCAGGTTGATTTACAAGTTGCCGGCTCAATTCCAGGAACAGACGGCGCAAATGTACTGGCAGTCGGTGCATTGCCGGCATTTGGCATAAGTGAAACTTGGAGTCTATTTTTGCCAGTCAGCCTTGCAGTAAACTGGGATAAAGGTTTTGATAGCCGCCGCGGTACGGGTGTAGCGATTTCCCCCTTATTTGTTTATGTACCTCAATGGTGGACTGGCAGTTTCGTGCAAATTTGGCCTACCTACACCAGGTTTATCGAAGGCGACATTAGCGGTGAAGGTGGAGCAAACCTTGATGTGTCCATAGGTGGTAGCATCACTGAAACCGTGCTTTGGGGAGTAACCTATCAGCAAAATTTTGATAAAGACTTTAGTGCATTAAAACGTGGTGTAGAGACGGGTTACGGTAATGACTGGAATGTCTTTGGCAATGTCAGTGTTTATTTCTAGGTAATGACTGTCGAAATTTGGCTATTAGCTCATTATTGAGCTAATAGCCAAGTCTGAATATTTTAATGACCTAATTATTTATAGGGATAAATACATGCAACTCTTTAAGCTAAGCTTTGTATTAGCTGTATTAATCAGTTTTGCGAGCCACGCTAATCTTGTTACTGCTAATATGAGCTATTCAGAACGCGCTCAGTTGGGATTAGAAAACCCTGCAGCACCTCATGCCTTGAAAGAAATTCATAATAGTAAGCGGGGATTTATTGGATTATCATTCGGTGTCGAATACGGCAACCTAGACGACCTATTTAAACTGATAGATAAATCGTCAAGTGCAGTTAAACCGAGTCCAAAACCCGATGATGATGATGATGGTATTGATATCAGTGAAATAATAAAATCAGATCCTGAACTCAATGCGCTTTATAATTCAGTCAAAAAAGAAGTAACGGCTATAGGCAGTACACTGGCTATAATAGCTTATGAAGGCTACGGAAAAGCACATATAGGCTCCGAGATTCCCATAGTGCTAAGCAATGATTTTTTAAATGGTAGTTGGATCTTTTCGTTACAAACAAAAGGCACGTCAAAAATCCTTGGCATTGCCGACGAAATTAACTTTAACAAAGACAAAGCACTTGTAGAACTTGAAAAGCTCATTTTACTTGATGAAAGCGCTCCAGAAACAGAATTTGATTTAAGTGGTGGTGTATTTTTACGCTACAATCCCAAAAATTTGGCTCTCAAGCTAAGCATAGAAAACGACAGTTTGATGATCACCAAAGCAAGTAAAATAATTAACTATGCCCTAGGTTACAGTAGCGAACTTGCTGTCTTTGGGGATACCACGCTTTATTATGGTTTAAAACCCAGTCTTTATCGCATCGGGTTAACAAGTGTTGGCAAACGTGTTGGTGATATCACGGACTCTGAAGAGTTATTTAATGAAATCAGAAACACTGAATTTGACTATCACAACCGCGTTGATCTAGATGCAGGACTCTACTTACAAAACCCACATTATAGTTTAGCGGTTAGTTTCAATCATTTGTTTGAGCCTAACCTGCATTACCCCGCTATTGATACAAGTAAGCTTAACAAAGAGCGCATTTTAACAAAAATTGACCATGAATTAACTTTCACTTTAGAAAGACAAGTTATAATTGAAGGGAGTTTATATAACTCAGATAGATCATTACAGCTTTCAGCTAAACTAGATGGCAATAAAGTTACCGATACTATGGGTGATGAAATTCAGTGGGCTCGTGTATTTTTCGATTATAACCGTTTTGACTCTTGGCTATCCAATGTACGCCTTGGCATAAATCATAACTTTGCAGGTAATGAGCTGACCTACTACAGTGTTGGCACTACCTTATTTAAATACCTTAATATCGACTTAGCAACAACAGCAAACACGGTAAAAATACAAGGTAATACCTTAATGCGAGGAGCAAATATTAGTATTGGAACAAGCTTTCGCTTTTAGTCAAAATGGCTTGGCTATTCTCGTCCCGATACCCATGTTCAAACTAAACCTTTATCACACTTAATAAACATTGAAATACGAAGAGGCAAATTTAAATGCCTAGGAAGGAGTTAAACTACTCATGATTCTAAATAAAAAACTACTCGCTATGTGTACCGGAGCAATACTGGTTGGTTGCACAATAGCCGAGCAGCCAACAGCTACCACAGAAGCGATAAATCCTGCCGATGTTATTTATACTAACGGTACTATTTTTACCGTTAACGACCAACAACAATGGGCACAAGCATTTGCCATTGACAACGGAGAGTTCGTTGCCGTTGGTTCAACTGAAGACGTACTAAAGCTTCAAGGTGATCAAACCAAAGTAATAAACTTAGGTGGCAAGCTAGTAATGCCAGGGCTTATCGATGCCCACATTCATTTAGGTTCTTGGTATAGTGCAAAAATGTTAGAAGGTAAGAACTTGAGATTTCCTCAAGGAGCTTCTATCGCAACCATGCAAGAGATGCTGGTAGATTACGCCGAAAAAAATCCTCAGCTAGAGGTTGTTACTGCTGAGAATTATACTTCAACACTTTTCGTAAATGGCGAGCCAAA
>Ga0105348_1002752_pt1 | contig 10194 bp, 9 predicted proteins | sample EN8Hudsemesocosm_2_FD_83504 | JGI IMG/M metagenome (GOLD analysis project Ga0105348, IMG submission 83504) | Methane-oxidizing microbial communities from mesocosms in the Hudson Canyon - EN8C Hudson Canyon | ecosystem: Environmental > Aquatic > Marine > Cold seeps | place: Hudson Canyon...
ATTATAGGTTAGATGGGCCTATAAATTAAGATTAAGCCTAGTCCATATGGCCATAAATGCAGGTAATCTGGCTTATATTCGGTATTCACTAAATCTATAGTGGTGTTTTTTTGACCATTCGGCTGGAGCTGGCCGAGTATTGCACTGAAATGTGCCAAATATTGCCTTTGTGGTGCGTTGCTGAGGGGGAAAGGGGGCTTGCTTGAAGTGCCATTGGCTCAAGAATCTTGGCTACACTTTAAGAGGTATATTGTGGAGGTGTACCTGGATGCCATTGCTCAACCATATGATTTTTGTCCTGCTGATTTTCCTTGCATTAGGCGGGTTTAACGCATTATTAGAAGCTCAAGAGCGGCCTCTGGTGGCAGGTAGTGCAGAGCGAAAGCTGACGATATTAAATTGGGATGACTACCTGGACCCGGCCTTGGTTAAAAAATTCGAGCAGCAACACCGGGTGAGCATTAGTCAAAGCTTGTATGAATCGGATGATCACCGTGACCTGCTCATGAAAGAGAACCAAGGGCAGGGGTGGGACCTGGTGATTGTGAGTGGCTTGATGGTGGAGGCTTATTTCAAACAGGGTTGGCTGGCTTCTAAGCCTTTGGTGGAGAATGATCCATTCATTAATGTCCACTGGACCGATGCCTTCAGCGGGGCCAAAGATTACGTGGTGCCGTATTTTTGGGGCACTCTAGGCATAGCCTATCGCAACGATTTAGTGTCACAGCCCATCACCCATTGGCGGCAATTTTTTAATCCGGGCAGCGATCTAAAAGGAAAAATTTCCTTAATAAATTCCAGTCGTGACGTGGTGGGGATGGCACTTAAATCTTTAGGGCATTCGGCCAACAGTCACAGTGACAGGCATTTGTTGCGGGTCCATGAACTGCTACTGAGCTTTCGCTCCAGTGTCCATACGCTGCATTACATCGACCTGGATGAACGATCACTTATGCTCACGGGGGAAGTGGTGGCAGCCATGATGTACAGCGGCGACACTCTCATGCTGCAAGAGCATAATCCAAACATTACTTATGTATTGCCCCAGGAAGGGGGCAATATTTGGGTGGATTACATTGGTGTGCTGAGTTCTTCAAAGCAACAAGAGCTGGCCTGGCAGTTTATTCGCTTCATCAATAAACCTGAAAATGCCGCGCAGCTGGCGCAATATATTAATTACGCCACGCCAAATACCGAGGCTCAGAAATTGCTGCCAGCGGACTTTGTGGACAACACTGTGATTTACCCATCAAAGGATGCCTTAAAAAAATCTGAATATTACAAGGTGCTGCCGAAACGCACCCGTGATCGCTATAACAAGATTTTTTCATTGCTAAAATAGTGGCCTATATGTCGGTCACCACATGTTCATAGGTTTCAAATCTGCGTTTAATCTCTCGTACGTAATGAACCGGTTCTTGGCCGCGCACGTATCCGTATCTGGCCTTGGCGGCATATTTACGTTGAGACAGTAGTAGCATGGCCTTCTCCACATTATTAAACCATACGTCAGTTCGCCAGCCTTTTTGCTTGGCCAGGCGAATGGCATCACGCACATGTCCTGCTCCCGCGTTATAACTGGCCAGGGTAAACCATATTAATTGATCGTCTTGTAGATTGTGATGTTGCATGCGCTGGCGAACCCAATCCATGTAGCGAATGCCGGCACGAATGCCCGATGTGGGGTTGGTTAAATCTTCAATGCCCAGTTCTTTGGCGGTTCTGGGCATCACCTGAAACAAGCCCTTGGCGCCGGCCATGGATTTGGCTTTTGGGTTAAAGCGACTTTCCTGGTGCATTTGCGCAATCATTAAACGCCAGTCAAATTGATATTTTGTTGCGTATTTTTTAACAATTTTATCGTAAGGGGACAGGGTGCCGGTACTTTTTTGTTCGCTATAGTCGCTGTAGTGTTTGTCCAGGCGCCGTTGATTCTTAAAATATTTGTTATAGATGACGTTATAAAATAGCCCGCGATAATGCTTTTTAATAAACTGGTTGGCTTTTACCATCAGTTGATCATGGCCTTTTTTAATGGCCCAGCTTTGTGGCTTGGGTTCACCCAGTGACATGAAGGATTGAATGTCGTCACGAAAGGTTAGTTCCATGTCAACGATGTGGTTATCTGCGATGGTGAGGTCGTATTTTCCGCTGGCAATATTTTCGATGATGGTCTCGGTTTCCTGGGTTTCTGCCACCGCTTTAAGGGTTAGGTCTTTTACACTTTTTTGTAATGTTTGCGCGGTTGCCCAGTACGAGCTGGAGGCTCGGGCATGTATGGTATGGCCGGATAAATCACTGATGCTGGTTATGTCATCTTCGTCGCTCTGGCCGATCACCAGTTCCGATGCATAGTGGTAGGGGCGTGAAAAAGCGATGCCTTGTTGGCGTCTTTGTTCAGTGGGGGTTAAATACCCAAGTGCGATATCGGCCTTGTCTTCTATGAGGTAGTCCAACATCGAGGCGTTGTCAGGGGCGACCACAATCTCAAAACGTACTTTGTGTTCTTTGGCGAATTGTTTGGCCAGCTCGTAGTTAAAACCCAATAACTCTCCGCGCCAAATATAATAAGAGGACAGATTATTGCGCAATACAAATCGCACCGTGTTTTTCTGTTTGATTTGTTGCCATTGGTTGCTGGAGGTTTTTTTAGGTGTCTGCTGGGCGCTTTGCTGTGCTAAAAAACCATTTAATTGTTTTAGCAGTATGCTGCTGGATGGTGCTACCGCCCAGGCAATGTTGCGCTGGCCGCTGGCTTGCAAACTGATCTTAATGTCATCCCGATACTTAAGAGCGGAACTCAGCAGGTTTTTATCCTGAATGGCCAGGTCATATTCCCCCTTGGCCAGTTTGTCATAGATGCTTTCAGTTGAAAGGTGGTTGGGAATAAGTCGTATTTTTAACCCGGGATAGGCTTTTTTGAGTCCTTGGGCGGTCTTATAGTAGCTTTTGCCTTTTTGTATGGCCACTTCACGGCCATTAAGATCTTTTCCGCTTTTTAATGCCGTATTGTTTTTCCCCATCAACAAGTATTCACGGGTCTGCAGAAAGGAGTCGGTGAAGGCCACTTGTTGTTTGCGGTCGCGGGTAATGGTGAGGTTGGCCGATATCACATCCCCTTCACCTGCCAATAACTTAGGGATGAGCTGATCAAAATCACGCACACTGACCTGTTGAAGTTTTAGATCATTTTTCTGGCAAAATCGTTGTAAATATTGCAACTCTAAATCCAGCGGGAAACCGGCACGGGGCAAATAACTTTCGTCACCGCTCCAGGTTAATACCCTTAAATTTTCCTGAGCAGTCTGTTCAGCCCATATTTGAAAACTGCAGGTCATAAATACAGACAGGGCCATATAGCGAATTAGCTTTAACATAAGTCCGTCTCCTCATAAAATATTATTGTCGCACCATAACACAATATGTCCATGTGGATGTGGCGGCAGTAAAGGGAGTGTGTAGGTCGGCCGTGGTGAGGGGATTTAATTGAAGGGCGGGCTCAAAAAAGGGTAATATGTTGCTTCTGGATAATCTATATTGGATATTTTAAGCCAAAAGACAATGTCACTTGGCCTAATGTTCTCAATAGATCGCAATAATAAAAAGACATATTCACCAATAATATTTACCTGTTTTAAATTACTAGTGCCTACTGCATAGGATGAATTCATGACGATTCGACTTTTTATAGTCACTCTGTTTTTTAGTGGTGCCACCCTTGCGGCCACGGTTGATGATGGGCAGCAAGCTAAAAGTCATTTCCAGCAGAGCATGGATAATACCGAGGCCACTCGCCTCATGGGGGTGAAAAGTCAGCAGACAATAGATCAACTGGCCAATCAACAGCAGCAGCTGTTAGCCGAGTATCAAGCCCTGTTAAAAAAATCTGAATACCAAAAATCCTACAATCAAGAACTCACTATTCTAAAAAAAGAACAAACCCAAGAGATTGCACTGTTAAAGCAGCAAATCGCCGACATTAAACTCACCAAGCAACAGCTATTGCCCTTGTTGCGTGAGATGGTGGCCACGCTAGAGCAGTTTATACGTCTTGACCTGCCCTTTAAATTGCAGCAACGGCTCACCAGTATTGATAAATTAAAACGCTTATTAAGCAGTAGCAGAGCCTCTATTTCTGAAAAATATCGTCGAGTGATGGAGTTGTACCAAGCCGAAAACGATTACAATTACGATCTGGAGGTTTATCGCGATAACATTTCAATGGCAGGGGATACGTTGTCGGTGCAAATATTGCGCATAGGGCGCAGCAACCTGTATATGCAAACCATGGATGGCAATAAAAGCGCCATGTGGAGTCGTCAGCAACAGACCTGGCAGCCACTGGGCGATCAATACCAGTTAAATATTCGCAAGGCCATGCGAGTGGCCGCTAAAAAGTCGGCTCCGGAATTGTTAAATTTACCCTATGTCACCGACTTACAGCGCGCCGCCCACAACGACTCTGTAACCGGCATTAAGGAGTCGCCATGATGAAATCACCTATTATTGCAATCGTGGTATTTTTGCTGGCGTGCCAATCATCAACTCAAGCGTTGGCAGAAGAAGGCATTCCCGCCACTCAGGTCATCGATACCCAGCAAGTCATCGATCTATCCACCCTGTTAGAGCGCACCCAGTCCCTGCACTTAAAAGAGCAGGCTATTTATGAATCCCGTGAGGCGACTTTTCTGCAAGACAAAAATCAACAGCAGGCATTGGTGGATGTTGCCAAGGGAGAATTTTTGGCCCAGCAGCAACTGGCAAATCCTCTGTTAGCGGCCACACAACAACAGCAACAAACGCTTAAAAAATTGCAGCAAGAATTGAATGGCCACAGCGAAGAGCTGGGAGATATTCATAGTATCTATCGTCAATTTAGCGGTGACTTTATTGCGCGCATGAAAGATTCTTTGGTGCACGCCCAGTTCCCTCAGCGTGATACACAATTGAGTGCCCTGCAGCAAAAACAACAATTAGCCAGCATGCAAGATATGCGTGATATGTGGCTATTGTTGATGCAAGAGATGACCGAGGCCGGAAAAAATACCCAATTTGAGGCCGCCGTCATCGACCCACAAGGAAAAAGCCAGCAACAAACGGTGATACGCCTGGGTACGTTTACCGCGTTTTCCAGCGGCCAGTTTCTGCGCTATATTCCGCAAAATCAGGAGTTATTGGCCATCAGTCAGCAGCCCTCCGAGCAAAGTGTGATGGCAGATTTCAATGATGCGCCATCAGAAGGTGTGCCATTGCATGCCAGTATAATCGATCCCAGTCGTGGTGATTTATTAGCCTTTTTAGGGCAAACCCCCAGCCTGTATGAACGCATGTTGCAGGGTCGTGAGGTGGGTTTTGTGATTATTCTATTGGGTGTGCTGGGATTGCTTATTATCCTGTATCGCCTCATCTATCTAACTTATACCTGGCATCATACTAAGCAGCAGCTGAATAATTTGGGCCACATTAAAAGCAATAATCCATTGGGGCGGGTGTATCTGCAGGTGCAGAAACTGGATCGAGCCAGCCAGCAAGATGAAGAGAGTCTGCAGCTCACTCTGGATGAAGCCATTTTAAAAGAATTGCCCAAACTGGAGCATGGTCACAGTCTCATTAAACTGTTTTCGGCAATCGCCCCCTTGCTGGGTTTACTGGGTACGGTAATCGGTATGATCGCCACCTTTCAAAGTATCAGTCTGTTTGGCAGTGGTGACGCCAAACTCATGGCCGGCGGTATTTCCCAGGCTCTGGTGACCACAGTGTTGGGATTAGTGGTGGCCATTCCCTTGTTGTTAAGCCACAACATGCTGGTGTCGTTTAGTAAGGTACTGCTGCAAATACTGGACGAGCAAAGTGCCGGCATCCTGGCTCGAGATCGAGAACAGGATAAGTTGTTGTTGACCAAGGACCGAGATTAGTGATGTGGGGAAACAACCATATTCTTCAGTGGCAGCAATTTTTTGAAAACGGCGGCCCGGTTATTTCTGTGTTGTTGCTGGTGGGTTTTGCCTTGTGGTTTTTGATCATCGAGCGCTATTACTTTTTTAAACTTGAATACCCGGCCTTGCAAACTAAACAATTAACATTCTGGGCTGAGCGCGGTGACAAACATTCCTGGAATGCCCACAGAATTCGAGAATTACTCATTTCAGAATGCGATCACGCCTTACAAAAATGGTTGTCCAGCATTAAGGTATTAATTGCCGTGTGCCCGTTACTTGGCTTGTTGGGTACCGTCACCGGCATGCTGGGGGTGTTTGAAATTATTTCTTTAACCGGCAGCAGCGATGCCAAGGCCATGGGGGCGGGTATTTATAAAGCCACCATTCCCACTATGGTGGGATTGTTTTTGGCATTATCGGCTTTGTATTTTAGTCATGCCCTGCAGCAGCAAGCTCGGCTTAATAAAAGTCAACTGGCTGATCAGCTAAAAATATTTACCCGGGCCAGTGGACCTAACGGTGAAACTGAATGAGTGGGAGTATTAAATGAGTGTGCGCCGCCATCAGGTTCAGCAGGATGAAAGTGATCTGGATATCACGCCTATGCTGGATATCGTATTCATCATGTTGATCTTTTTTATTGTCACCACCTCCTTTGTGAAAGAGGCGGGTATCACCGTGAATACCCCATCTGCCAGCAGTGCGGTTTCTCAGGACAAGGCGGCCATCTTTGTGGCCATTAATGATGAAGGAGATGTGTGGATTGATAAACGCCAGGTGGATATCGCCACGGTGCGCGCCATCATCGCTCGTTTGCATACCAATAACCCGGAAGGGGCCGTGGTGATTCAGGCGGATAAAACCGTGTCTGCCGATCGGCTCATGAATGTAATGGATCAGGTGCGTTTAGCCGGCGTTAAAAACATCGCCTTGGCGGCCAAGAAAAACTGATGCGCATTCTGATTTCGTTAGTCTGTGCTGTGTTGGTGACTCTGGTGCTGTTTTTTTTAATGATGGGTTTTATTCGCCGTGATGCATTGCCGGTGTTTGATGTGGAACCAGAGGTGCTGGTGAATATCGAGCAAATAGATCAGGGGCAAGAACAAAAGAAGGCTCATAAAGCTAAAAAAATGCAGATGCCAGAACAGGCAGCGCCAGAGCTAAATCCCCAGTTGTCTGAACAGATGAATTTGACCGTACCGGTTGTGGATATTTCACTGGATCTCACCATTGAAAGTGATTTATTAAATCTAGAAGCCTTTCCGGTTTTACAAAAAAACTGGGTACAGCCCAGCCAATTATCCAGCCAAGCGGGCAGTGAGGGGCTGGATGATCAATTTAAAAGTGCCCCCAAGAGCATCCGCAAGATCACGCCGGTGAGTACTCGTATGCCGCAAATTCCTAAGGTGGCCTGGGATAATAAAATCAATGGTTGGGTATTGCTCTCCTTTACCGTCACGACGGCTGGCTTGGTAACCGATATTCGCATCCTGGATGCGTCACCGCGCGGGGTGTTTGAAGAGTATGCAGTGTTGGCGGCCAAGCAATGGCGCTACGCGCACATGGAACAAGCGCGTTATGTGTCGCAAAAAATTGAGTTTTTCTGGGAAAACTATCCCTACAACTGGGATTAGACTAACCATATGAATCGATCATTAGGCCAAATTTTTTTACTATTAATGTGTTGCTTAGGTGGCGTGTTTGAGTCGGTTGCAGATCAGTATCAAAGCAATGAATTGCTGGAAGCCAAGGGCATGTCCAGCAGTACCGTTAAATCCATTAGTGAATTGGAAACAGACCTCAATAGCTTAACGGATGCCTACGCCAAAGACAGTACTGCTCGCTACTTGGCCCGCTATTACGCGCAAAAAAACGGTGATAAAAATCTTAAAAAATCCATTGAGTATTATGAAAAAGCCATAAGCGGTGATGGGCTGTCTGTGTATGCAAGGCAAGCCACCGCACTAGAGTTGGCTGCATTGTTATATGTTAACGAGCGTTACTCTGCATTTTTACAAAGCATTGAAAGCTATCTGGAATTTGGCGGAAAACTAAAGTCAGAGTTAATGATTCAGCAAGCGCTGGCTCATTATTATTTGCATCACAAAAAAACGGCGCTGGAGTTGGCGGGTACGTTATTTAAAGGTCATCTAAACCGCAAGATGACGCTTGGTTTACAGGATCTTAATCAGCTGCTGTTTATTTTCTATAATTTAAATGATTTTTTGAACAGTATACAACTGCAAAAATCCATTATCGAATTAGACAGTTATAACTATGAACACTGGCTGCGCCTAAGCAAGTTGTACCTTAAAAAGAATAATCCGCAAAAGGCCGCCGATACGCTGTTGTTGGTGACACAAAAGGGCTTAGTGCAAGATCAAGCAGACTTATTGCTCATGTGTGAACTACTGGTTAAATCCGGCAACCCGTTTGTGGGGGCCAGGTTACTGCAACAATTTTTTGAAAAGTTTAGTGTGGACCACACCCTGGAAAACTACGACAAGTTGTTTCGTTACTGGTACCTGGCGCAAGAGTTAACAGCCGCTACGGCTGCGCTTAAACAATCATTAACCTTAAATCAGGATATTGGCCGCTACCTGGATTTAGCGGAGTTGTATTATCAGCAGCAAGATTGGCGCGCCATGAATGAAACGGTGAAGCTGGGGTGTGAGAACCCTTTGCAAAATAAACAGCTGAGTCGCGCTAATTTGTTATTGGGCATCAGTGAGTTAAAGCTGGGGAATTTAGAGGCGGCCAAACAGGCCTTTATTAATGCCAGCGCTATTGGCGGCAAGATAAAACAAGCGGTGGCGTATTTAAACTACCTTAAGGTTGCAAGGCTCGATCCCCAACAGAAACGGGAGATAAGCGGGCCATGTAATGGCCCTTAGTGTTGGCAGGTTTTAGACTTTAGGTTGGCTCAGCTGTGAGCCCTGATTATGTTTGTTGCGGGAAACCCAATGAATGTCCATGGCCAGGATGATGCCTGCCATCAGTAATATACTGGCAATGCCCACATGTTGTAACTCTACGGCGATGAATACGGTACCCACAATTAACAGGGTAAATATCAGTGAGAAAATGAAAATGAGTGCTTTTTTGTGTTCGTTGCCCATCTTATACCCTTATTTTTATTATGATTTACGCTGTATACCATACACCTCTGGGGGTACAAAATTACCCTGATATTTGTAACTTTTTGTAACTGCGTGGCGGAATAGGGCTTAGAGCCAGGTGCGGCCTGCCTTTGCTTTGCGTATCATGTGGCCCTGAAGACAGTAGTGAGTGTTGGTATGTTTCGATTAGGTCTAATAGTGAATCCCTTGGCGGGCCTGGGCGGCTCGGTGGCCTTAAAAGGCAGTGACGGGGTGGCCATGCTTGCCCTAGAGAAGGGGGCGGTAGCCAAGGCCGGCATTCGCACTCAAAATGCCTTTAGTGTATTGCAGGGCCTAAAAGATCAAATTCAGGTGGTGACCTGTCCAGGAGATATGGGGCAGAGTGTGATGCAGGCCATAGGTTGGCCATACCAGCTCATCGAGGGTTTAAACCAAGATGCAAGCCAAGGTGTGAGCAGTGCCCAGGACACTATGGAAGCGGCCGCTAGCCTAAAGCAACAAGGGGTAGACTTGCTGTTATTTGCCGGCGGTGATGGCACCGCGCGCGATATTTGCAGCGTAGTAGAAGACGCCTTTCCGGTATTGGGCATACCGGCCGGAGTCAAAATTCACAGTGGTGTGTACGGCGTCACCCCGCAAGCGGCGGGGGAGGTGGTGCGCATGTTAGTGAGCGGCGAGCTGGTAGATTTAAAGGCTCAGGATGTCAAAGACATAGACGAAGACGCGTTTCGAGATAACCAAGTGCGTGCCAAGTTATTTGGCGAGATGCTGGTACCCGAGGCGGGGCATTTTGTGCAGTCGGTTAAACAGGGGGGCATGGAACTGGAAGACCTGGTATTGGAAGACATGGCCGCCTATTTAAGTGCTGAAATGGAAGATGATATTTTGTACCTGGTAGGTTCGGGTAAAACCACTTTGTTTTTAATGGATTACCTGCAATTGGACAACACTTTGCTGGGGGTGGATGCGGTGTTAAATGGTCAGCTGATGGGGGCAGATTTAAGCGAACAACAAATCTTAAAATTATTAGCGGAGCATGAACACAGCAAAATTATAGTTAGCGTGATTGGTGGCCAAGGGCATGTGTTTGGTCGTGGCAATCAGCAACTTAGCAGCGACGTCATTAAAAAAGTGGG
>Ga0105348_1002753_pt1 | contig 10193 bp, 6 predicted proteins | sample EN8Hudsemesocosm_2_FD_83504 | JGI IMG/M metagenome (GOLD analysis project Ga0105348, IMG submission 83504) | Methane-oxidizing microbial communities from mesocosms in the Hudson Canyon - EN8C Hudson Canyon | ecosystem: Environmental > Aquatic > Marine > Cold seeps | place: Hudson Canyon...
AAATCTTTGAATCAAACTCTGACTAGAAGCTGACAGAGTCTCATCTACAGCAGCATCCATTACAGACAATACTTTCGAGCCCAACTGTTTACCTAGCTCTACGCCCCATTGATCAAAAGAGTTAACTTGCCACAACACACCCTGTACAAATATTTTATGCTCGTAAAGCGCAAGTAACGAACCTAGAGTTTCAGGAGTCAATAACTCCATAACTAAAGTATTACTCGGCGTATTACCTTTCATGGTTTTATGAGGTGCTAGGAACTCGACTTCCTCTTGTGAACAACCAGCTGCTAAAAGCTCTACTTCAACTTGAGCTAATGTTTTACCCTGCATTAACGCTTCACTTTGCGCAAAACAGTTGGCAACTAGCACTTTATGGTTCTCTGTATATTGGCTACGCCCTTTTAAAGCGACAATAAAGTCTGTCGGTATAATGTCATCACTTTGATGCATTAACTGCATAAAAGCATGCTGTCCATTAGTGCCTTCTTGCCCAAAAACTACTGGAGCTGTTAACCAATCGAGCTTCTTCCCTGAGTTTGAAACAGACTTACCGTTACTTTCCATATCGGTTTGTTGCAGATACCCAGGCAATGCTCGCAAAGAATGAGCATAAGGTAAAATGGCAAGGCTTGGGTATTTAAGTCCATTACGATTCCAAATACCAAGTAATGCCATAATTACTGGCATGTTAGATTGAAAGTCTGTGCTTTTAAAGTGCATATCCATATCAGATGCACCTTGCTTAAATTTAGCAAAGTTATCATTACCAATAGCAAGTGCAAGGGGTAACCCCACCGCTGACCAAATAGAAAAGCGACCGCCAACCCAATCCCACATAGGTAAAATATGTTTTTCATTTATACCGAAATCTTTCACCGTATCAATATTACTACTTACGGCAAACCATTGCTTGGCAATAAAATCTGGAGTTGCATTAGCATTAGTATCCAGCGCTAACTGACTAGACAACATCCATTCTTTGACTGCTTTAGCATTAAGCATGGTCTCTTGTGTAGTAAAGGTTTTCGATATAACCACAACTAAAGTAGTTTCTACGTTAACCTTTTTAAGCTTCTCTTCCAGCGAACCACCATCAACATTAGCAATAACATGAACATTTATACTTAAGTCCCGATAATGCTCTAACGCTGACAAACCAACTTTAACACCATAATAAGAGCCACCAATACCAATAGCGAGTACATCAGTAAAGCGTTTACCGGTACATCCTGTAATAGAACCACCTTGAACACCATTAACTATCTGCTGCATTTGCTCCTCAGCGTCTGCAACCTCATGAGCTAACTTCTCACCTAATACCTGTTCTTGATGCTCTTTCGAAGCTCTAAGCACAGTATGTAAAACTGAACGGTTTTCAGTATTATTAATTTTTTCACCGTTAAACTGCTTATCAATACTTTCTGATAACTTGGCTTCTTGTGCAATAGCAATTAACTGCGCTAACTCTAGCTTATTAATATTTTGCTTCGAGTAATCAACAAATAAGTGAGGTGCAGATATCGAAAATTGAATAGCACGATCTTTTTCATCAAATAACGAAAGAATTGAACGTGTTTTAGCATCAACGGTTAGTAAAGATAATTTTTGAATATTCATAGATAATTTTAGTGTTTGAGTTACGCACTAAAGTACGAAGCTGAAATCCTTTCAATTTGTTGTATTGTTCTTACTGTCATACCCGAAGTATCTAATCGGGTATCCATAATCTAGCAACCTGTAATTATAGAGAGGGAATTATAATGAAAAGCTTTTAATCATTTGTCACTTCTCGGTGGTAAAGTTCTAATGTCTTAAAGCTAATAAATGAATTTCATCACAGAGGACACCGAGGCTTCACTTCGTGAATCTACACCGAGAAGACATAAGCAAAAAATCACGAGAAAAATACAAGATATCATCTCTTTGGTTTAAGTCACTTCTCGGTGTAGGGCGGAGCCCCTCTGTGTCCTCGGTGGTGATAAATGTCTAGTTTCTAGAGTCATTTATTCCTAGATTCCCGCCAAGACAATTCGGGAATGACGACTCAGAAACAAATCCCCTATTCCCGTCATTCCCGAAGTATCCTGTCGGGAATCCAGAATATCATCACTAGTAACTGCTCGGTGTAGCGCGCAGCGCATCTGTGTTCTCGGTGGTGATAAATGCCTAGTTTCTTAACCGCTAAACAATTCGTCATTCCCGAAGTTTCTTGTCATGAACCTACTTTTTATAGATCCTAACCTTTAACAATCTCTTGCAAATATGCCTTAAAATCATCAGCCAACTCAGCATGACGTAAACCATATTCAACATTAGCTTTCATATAACCTAGCTTAGAACCACAGTCATGCGACTTACCCGTCATATGAAATGCTTCAACAGTCTCTAGCTTCATTAAACTTGCAATAGCATCAGTCAATTGAATCTCATCACCTGCACCTGGAGGGGTAAACTCTAATAAATCCCAGATTTTTTCAGACAATACATAACGACCAACAACCGCTAAATTTGATGGCGCTTCATCAATAGGTGGTTTTTCAACAACTGCTGTCATTACTTTAGATTCACCTGAAGCTAACTCATGACCATCACAATCCGCAACACCATAACTACTCACCATTTCCATAGGTACAGGTTCAACCATTATTTGACTATGACCGATTTCTTTATAGCGAGTTAACATTGCCGCTAAGTTTTCAGTTTTTAAATCAGCAGAAGCATCATCTAAAATAACATCAGGTAAAACCACCACAAAAGGTGATTCTCCAATGATTGGACGCGCTTTCAGTACAGCGTGGCCTAAACCTTTTGCTTCACCTTGACGAACGTGCATAATCGTCACACCTTTCGGACAAATAGCTTGAATATCATCAAGTAATTGGCGTTTTACACGGTTTTCTAAAGTAGTTTCTAGCTCAAAAGATTTATCAAAGTGATTTTCAATGGCATTTTTTGAAGAGTGGGTAACTAAAACAATTTCTTTAATACCTGCCGCAACACATTCGTCAACAATGTATTGAATCATAGGTTTATCGACAACAGGTAACATCTCTTTTGGGATAGCTTTTGTTGCTGGTAGCATGCGTGTACCTAGGCCTGCTACAGGGATTACCGCTTTTGTTATTTTATTTGTCATTTTTGTCCTTAAACTTAACTTTTTCTTTAATTTAGTAAGATAATTTTTAATTACCCTATATTAACTTTCACAATGAAAAAATGATACCAAGAGGTATCATTTTTTAAGAATAAACAGCGCTAAATTAGCTATTTTTTATAAAAGGCTTTGTACCATTGAACAAGTTCAGCGACACCTTTTTCAACCGTCACTTGAGATTTGTAACCTGTCGCGGCAAATAAATCATCAACTTCAGCATAGGTTTGATAAACATCACCAGGTTGCATGCCTCTGAAATTTTTATTAGCCTCAATACCAAGTTCATCTTCTACCGCCTTAACAAAGCCCATCAAATTAATAGGAGAGCCATGGCCAATATTATAAACAGAGTAAGGAGCTGAACTTGAAGCAGGAGAGCCAGTTTCAACTTTCCAATCTTCATTGCGTTTAGGAATTACATCAGCAATACGCACAACACCTTCAACAATATCATCTACATGGGTAAAATCACGCCACATATCACCATTGTTGTTAATATCAATGGTATCGCCTTCTAATATCTTTTTGGTAAATATATAAGGCGCCATATCAGGACGTCCCCAAGAACCATACACGGTAAAAAATCTTAATCCCGTTGTTGGCATATCATAAAGATGAGAATAGCTATGCGCCATCAATTCATTCGACTTTTTAGTGGCTGCATATAAAGACACTGGATGGTCAACCGAGTCACTGGTAGCAAACGGAGTTTTATTATTTAAACCATATACTGAGCTTGAAGATGCATAGATTAAATGGCCGACATTGTTATTTCGACAACCTTCAAGAATTGATAAATGCCCTGTAAGGTTAGAGTCAGCATAAGCCATTGGGTTTTCAATAGAATACCTAACCCCTGCTTGAGCAGCTAAGTGAACAACACGCTCAAACTTCTCGTCAGCAAATAAAGTAGCAATGCCTTCACGATCAACAAGATCTAGTTTAATAAAACGAAAGCTACCACCAGATTTTGTCGGCTTATCACAAACAAACTCATCTAGCTCAGCTAAACGTGCGAGCTTAAGATTCACATCGTAATAGTCATTTAGGTTATCAATACCGACAACTTCATGACCTTGTTCACATAAGCGCTTTGATAGGTGAAAACCTATAAAACCAGCTGCACCTGTTACTAAAAATTTCATTTTTTATACCTTAACTATACCTAAGATAGCGCCAAACTAATCACTACCAAACAGATCACGGGTGTATACTTTACCCGCAACTGAGCTAAGTTCATCACTCATTCTATTTGAGATAATAACATCGGAAAGTTCAGTAAACTCTTCTAAGTTTGAAATGACTTTAGAGTGAAAAAATTCTTTTTCTGATAACTCAGGTTCAAAAATGACAACTTCAATGCCTTTAGCTTTAACCCTTTTCATAATACCTTGGATTGAAGATGCTCTGAAGTTGTCTGAGCCACTCTTCATTATTAAGCGATATACACCAACCACTTTAGGGTTCTTTTTAATAATTGAATCAGCGATAAAATCTTTACGAGTGCTATTAGCATCTACAATAGCGCGGACAATATTATTTGGAACATCTTTATAGTTAGCCAAAAGCTGCTTGGTATCTTTTGGTAAACAGTAACCACCATAACCAAAAGAAGGGTTATTGTAGTGATTACCAATACGAGGATCTAAACTAACACCTTCAATTACCTGTTTAGAGTCTAGGCCATGCGCTTCAGCATAACTATCCAACTCATTAAAGTAAGAAACACGCATAGCAAGGTATGTGTTAGAGAAAAGTTTTACCGCTTCAGCTTCTGTTGAATCAGTAAATAAAATATCTATGTCTTCTTTTACAGCACCTTCAGCCAGTAAATTTGCAAAAACTTTAGCTCGTTCAGACTGTTCACCGACAATTATTCTAGAAGGATGTAAATTATCAAACAGCGCTTTACCTTCACGTAAAAATTCAGGTGAAAAAATTATGTTTGCACAGTTTAATTCGTTCTTAATACCTTCAGTATAGCCAACAGGTACTGTTGATTTAATTACCATGACTGCAGCAGGATTTACCTGCATAACATCTTTAATTACCGCTTCAACTGACGAAGTATTAAAGTAATTTGTTTCTGTGTCATAATCGGTAGGTGTTGCTATGATAACATAATCAGCATTTGCATATGCTGAATGTTTATCAAGCGTTGCTTTGAGGTTTAAAGATCTATTCTCTAAAAAGTCTTCAATTTCAGTATCTGCAACGGTTGCTTGTTTGTTATTTATTAAACTAACACGCTCTTCGTTTATATCTACTGCAACAACTTCATTATTTTGTGCTAGTAATACTGCGTTTGATAGGCCTACGTAGCCTGTCCCTGCGACTGCTATTTTCATTTACTCTTCCGTTATCTTTAAATTTGAGCAGGACTTTAGAGCCCCTTTTTATTGGATTTAATTATAAACTATGCTCACAGCCTTTAAAAGAAGGAAATTATTTACCGTAGGTAATTTAGTTTAAAGTTAATTGATTAGATCACCTTAAAAATTTATAAGCGGTCTTTTTAATTACAGCAGGAGAAAGTCTTAACACAAACAGTAAAATTACATGCAGGCAATTCCTTATTGAGATGTTCTTTAAAACCTGAAAAGCATAAACTCTTGATTTCAAGTCATTCATTGCCTTTTTAAGTCCTCTGCGTTTATGAAAATCATCATCAATTCTAAATTTAAGTAGAGGTTGGTTTATATTTGCAAATAAAAATCCAGATTTCACTAAATCAACCCATAGATAGTAGTCTTGGGTATTTTGAAGCCATGATTTATATCGAACATTTCCTTCAAATATAGTATTCCTAAACATTACTGTAGGGTGATTGAACGGGCATTTCTTTATAATATTTTTTACGAGAAGTTCATGTGTTTTTTCCATCGACTTATAAAACATATGGTTGCCATCAGAATCTATCTCTATCAAGTCGGTTCCAACAACTGAAACTTCTGGATAATCATCAAAGAACTCAACCTGCTTTTGAATACGTTCTGGCTCGCAAACATCATCTGCATCCATTCGCGCTAAGTACGCATATGTACCAACGTCCTGTACCTTGTCAATTATTTGATTAAGGCGCGTTGCTAAACCTAAATTTGTTGGGTTAAATGTGATATTAAAAAAACTATCCTCACTCAACTCTTTTAAGTAACTTTCTACTGTAGGGCTCACTGGTCCATCAACCATAATGAAAACCGTTATCTTCTTGTATGTTTGGTCTAGTAAACTTTTGATGCACTCTTTAATAAAAGCGAGTTTATCTGCCTTATAAACTGACATGGCAACTGCTACACTACCCATATCCTCTCCTAATACTTCACTTATTTTTTAATTAAGATTTCTCTTATTTCACTATCACTAAAGCCATTATTTAAACAAAAACCATAAAAATTAGCTAACTCCAAACATGCTCTTTTTTTTATACTGTCCCCTAATAATTGATGATTTAGTATTTTGTTACTTAAGTCATCAGGTACCATTTCATTTAATATTTTGTCTTTAAAAGTTTGCAAGTCGAGATCGACAAATAGATCTACTCCTCTTTTATCCTGCTCCCAATCCAACTTTTCTTTCAATAATTTTCTAAGCGGTATTTTATTGGTTATTTTTTCAAAGTTTAGCTTTTCCACCAAGGGAATATTAAAGCAAAAAGTTGATAGCCCTTCCTCTAACCATGGAAATACTGCGCTGGAGCCGAGATACCTAGCTGAAACATCTGCTTTACCCATCATACATTGATGATCGTGAAAAGCCCCCCTACTGAAGGCTCTAAAGTCTAAGTACGTCAACTTTTCTGTTGAACTAGGTATCTTAGAAAAATAAGAATTGAGGTCATAGGATGAAGATAAATTAAAAAAACAAGCAAGTGTCGATAAATCACCGTTTGATTCTGCAGGTGATCTTAGGAACCACTTCAAACTTTTCATGCCGTTAGGTAATAGTTTCCAAAGACCTAATTTAGAGAGTTTAAATGACCACCATTGACCCTTAGACATCATATAACCTAGATACTCATCATTTCCCAAGCCGTCAATAATTTCATAGTTTTCTGCACAAAAATTATATTTTTTAAAAAACTGATTTATACCAAACAAGAAAAAGATGTAACCTTGATCTAATACAGGTGTTTCCATTTTTTTAAAAGAATCTAAATATAAATTAACATCAAGGCTTTCAACAATTTCATCAACATTAATGAAATATGGTGTATGACCTAACTTCTTACAAACACCTGTTAGGTAGCTTCGCATATCATCATCTCTGCGTCTAAGCAGAGTCAATGTTTGGCACTCTATACCTAACTCTGATAAGGCAATAGCAAGGGAAAGGGAGTCTTTGCCATCACTGAGCATCAACAAGTGTTTCTTATCTTTACTAACAGTTTTAGAAACGGCTTCCTTTATATACTTTAATAACTTTTCATTAGAAACTTTAGAGCTTCCGTTATAGTTCTCGGATGCATGCCTAAATTTATAATTGTTAAAATCACTAACACCTAGCGAAGGTAAATCAGAAGTATTTGTATTTATTGTGCTAGGACAAATCATGTACTTAGCAAAAGTTGATATTATTTCTTTATTCAAAACAATTCCTTGGGCTTAATTCATTATGCTTGAAGACTTTATCTGATTAAAACCCACTATTTTTCACCTAAAATTCACACAAGTTAAGGCCGAAATAGGCTATAAAGTCATTTACAACCTATTTATAATAAAAAGGTAAAACTAGTGTCCTTAAAGAGGGGTACAATATCAGAGCTTTTATATAGTACTTTAAAAAGATAACTTTACGATTTTTTCGATACGCTCTAGCGATTAAGTATTCTAGCCTAGATAACAACATCCTCTTTTGAATGTAACCAAGTTCATCGATTTGTTTTTGATATTTTGTTTTGATGTAGTTGATAGACTCTTTATGTTTCAGAACATTGCTAGATATTTGGGCTCCTTTCTGTTCATGAATCGTATAGAATAAATTAAAATCCCTATCCCAAACTGTTTTGGTGATTGATGACACTCTTATCCACAAATCGTAATCTTGAAGGGAATTTAACTTCTCATCAAACTTACCTGCTAACTCAAAAATATTTCTTTTAATAGCAACGCCAGAAGTTGAACCTATAAAGTTTCCTGACCAAATACTATTTTCAATCGTTGATTGTTTACTTAAACGCAGTACAGTGTTGAGTTTAGAAGAAGATACAAATTTTTTTCCTGTATAAACAAGGCCAATCTCTTCACTGAAATATGACAATTGATTTTCTACTTTAGTATTATTCCAGTAATCATCATCATCTAAGAACATAATTATATTGCATTTTGACAATTCAACACCTAAATTACGAGAGTAATTACCCCCCATTACTTTTTCATTAAAGATATAAGTGAAAGCTACAGGCTTTAACGCTTCACTGATGCTCTCTAGCTCTTCAGCATTAAGCTTCGTAGTAGAATGGTCATCTATTACAATCAACTCCTCCGGCTGAATTGTTTGCAACTTAACAGAATTAATTGCTCGTAATAGGAAGGTTTTCCTATTTTGTGTTGTAATTATTACAGAGGTATCGCTCAATTTTATAGCCCTTAGCCTTTTATTAAACTATTCGAATAAGTCTTCAAATAGCATATTATACAGTTCTTTATTGGTTTTCTCATGCAGATTCTCATTAAAATGATTGTTATCCCTCATAATAAACTCGCCGTTGAATACCAGTTTACACTCCGTTTTGTCACACATTAATTTATGTGAATCAATCAGGGTTAGTGACTGATTATCAATCTCTTCAATAAGCTGCCATTGGCTAGAATCATAGTTATCTACTTCTGTAATAGGAAAGCTTTTAAGCGGGTCATATTTGCACTTTTTAAACTTTAGGTTTGAATTATATGCGAATACACAAGCAACAGGATCAACTTTATGAGATGGGATATCGCGAATAAGAAAAATGACCATGTTTGTATTTAACAGACTCTTCAATTCTCTTATTAAGCTTTCAATATCATCATTTAGTTTACTATTAAACCTATATGCTATTAAAAGCTTATTATTATCTTTATTTATATTCTTAGAAATATATTCCGCGTTAAAATCTTCAACTGCAACCTTTAACCTAACAACTTTACCACTATAGCTTTTAAGTATTCCCAATAAATGTCTGGAGTGACTATCTCCAATAACAAATAAAGTCTCTTTTTCCTGAGCGTTCTGCTTATCAATCGTACAACGTTCTACACCATCATCAAGAGTTTTTGTAAGGCAATGATCTACTGTCATTTCTGCAACATTAGAATATTGCACTAGGTTTGCAGGGACTCTGCTTTTGAAGCCTCCGGTGTGAATAGTAACAATAGCTAGAGTAAGAACAATAGGTAATAAAAAGTATAACATTCCTTGCCATACCTTAAGCCTAGGACGCTCTAAATATTTAAATGACAACCAACCAATCAGTATCGAAATTACAGAAAGGAGAATAACTTCAGAAGTATTAATATTGATATTTCTGAAATAGATTCGTTCGAAACAAATTATTGGCCAATGCCAAAGATAAAGGGAGTAACTTATGTCACCCAACCAATTAAAAATCGAGGTCACTGGTTTTGTAAATAATGGGCCATCTCTTATGATCAAAGGAAGTATTACGAAAGGGACCAAAACAATACCAGGATTAGGCCAAACTTTGTTCCATATATCTTCTCCAAAAACGAGAGTTAAGACTAAAAATGAAGTTAAAGCGACAAGACTCAAAATAAAATTTTTGTTTTTGTTTTTGTTTTTGTTTTTGTTTTTGAGTAAATAATATGAAACAAGATAGGATACAAAAAATATATATAATCTTGGCAGAGGGTCTAAATAATCTATATTATCAGCTGTAAATATATATATGATACTTACAACAACAACTAACCATGGGATTAATGTAATACTTTGTTTGAACTTTTGAACAATCAAAAGTGAAATAAATACTAATACATACCCTAATACCTCGTTACCCAATGACCATGTGTGTAACAACGGCTGAAGTAAAGCAGAA
>Ga0105348_1002754_pt1 | contig 10190 bp, 11 predicted proteins | sample EN8Hudsemesocosm_2_FD_83504 | JGI IMG/M metagenome (GOLD analysis project Ga0105348, IMG submission 83504) | Methane-oxidizing microbial communities from mesocosms in the Hudson Canyon - EN8C Hudson Canyon | ecosystem: Environmental > Aquatic > Marine > Cold seeps | place: Hudson Canyon...
CTCTTTCATTCGTTGTTTCATGATATTATTCATCACTAGGTCAGCTTGAAGAATTTTCTCATCGAATACACTGCTATCGATAAAAATAAACGCATTCTGCTCGCAAGAGAATTCGATATTTTTACCAAACAATTTATGGTGAAGCCGTTGATCCAAGGGTTCTGGGTAAGTGAATTGTGTCTTATATGGGACTATCTTTTTACCGCTTAACCAGTGTGCTAAAAACATCCAACTGGAAAAAATAGAGTCAATCAATGCGCGTGAACAGGGTGCATTATCTTGAGTGCCCCAAATCAATTTTATTTGAGTACCATCATTTTCAATCTGCGTACGACCAATTTCCATTACCACGTCTTCATAGCGCGGTATTAGCTGAAAGGCTTCGCCTAAATGAGCGCAATTCATCACAGCATAACCTAGTGCGCTGTATGTGCCCGGCCTAGATTGCTGACCCATAATCAAACCAAAATTTTCCTGTCCACTTTGCTTTACTATCTGGTCAAATAAAGAAAGCATCATCGACTCTTCAATTCGATTAGTTGGGTCTTGTAAGCATTCAGCAGATAAATTGGGCTGTTTTAGTAAGGCGCTTTTAGGCACGCCAAGCTTTTGTGCAACAACCAACATAGTTTCAATAAATGAAGCAGAAACCGTTCTATTATTACTTAAAATTGCGTCATGGCCGGAATTCATTATTTTTTGGTCAGTTCCCGATAATTGATTGCATGCAAGTCATGGTCTAATTTATTTTTAGATAAAACACTGGAGATAGTAATGCCTTCTGAATCCTCACTTCAAGCTTTAGAAATTTTAAGGGATAGCAACCAGTTTAGCTGGTACGTTATTCCGTTTTTATTAGTCGTTATGTATTTATACACCTTTGAAATCGATCGGGGTAATTGGAACCGTGTATTAGCCGGTTTGGCATTTTGGGGGATGGACTGGTTTAACGAAATTTGGAACAGTTTACTCTTTCATTTTAGTGAATTTGCACCCGCATGGGGAGCACCGGATGACACCGCTTTTTTGATCTTCATAGGGCTGAATATTGAAATATGTTTTATGTTTGCGATTACCGGTTTAATGGCGACCCTGGCACTACCAAAAGATAAGAGTATGAAAATATTGGGGATCAATAACCGTTTATTTATTGCGAGCACCTTTTCAATCATGTCTGTGTGTGTCGAGATGGTACTCAACAGTATTGGCGCACTTACCTGGGATTGGCCATGGTGGAACCGTGATGCGCCCTGGTTGATATTTTTATTGGGTTATATGCCATTTTACTTAATGTGTTATTGGGTTTACGACATGACATCCCGAAAAAAACAAATTGCTACGGTAGGGGGGATTTATACTGTTAATGGGCTCGCTATTCTGATTTTTGGTATGGGTTTGGGTTGGTTGTAAAGATATTTTTAACATCCTGTTTATAGGGGCATTGCCCCTTATAAACAGATATCCTAATCCATTTCTTGTTTTTTTATCTTTTCCATTAAACTCACTGTAACCTTGGTTTCTCCAAGTTCAATGGCTGCTTTTTCTACTTTTCTTTTTGCGAGGCCCCTTATAAAAAATGGCGCTTTTTTAAGCCGGTTAATTGCGGCTTCTTCCCACTCAATACTCTGACTTTTCATATATAGCCCGCATAATTTTTGATGTTTGGTTATTTTTTCTAAAATACAGTAAATAATCGCTACTCTAGTATGATCATTCTAATTTTTCTAAGTATCTTTAACTTGAAGCCTAGTTAATCACAACTTAAGCGATACTAAAAAGGAATATATCATGAGCACTATCAAAAACTACCAAGAGCAAGTTCAAGACATCATCGAAAAAGCAATCGCTACAGTTGAAGAGCAACATAAAGCACTTGCTGCAACTTCTTTCGAGTTCGTTGAGAAGCTATACAAGCTAGACACTGTTAAAGCTAAGCATGATGACGTTGCTGAAGTTGCTTACTCAAAAGCACGTGAAGTAAACAAGCTAGTTGCTGACTACGCAAGCGACCTTATCGCTAAGTTCGATAAAGAAGAAGCTGCTCCAGTTAAGAAAACTGCTGCTAAGAAAGCACCTGCTAAAAAGAAAGCGCCTGCAAAGAAAAGCACCGCTGCTAAAGCAGAAGAAGCAACAGCTTAATTTTGAGTTTTAGGTATGTGCTGGTTGAGTAACCCCTTGCCAGCACATCCTACTTTCTCTTTAAAAAAATACCCGCACTTTGCGGGTATTTTTTTGTTTGAAGGTTGGGTTGAGGCTTAGGTCGCAATCATTGAATCTTTATTGAGAGATCGGGATCACCAAGCTTATGCGTCGATTTTTTTGTCGATTGGCTTCTGAGCTATTTGTTACTTGAGGTTTTGTATCTCCATAACTCACCGCTCTGAATCTTGATTTTTTAATGCCTTCTGCCATAAAAAACAGCTTCACTTGCGCCGCTCTTGCTGAGGCGAATTCCCAGTTAGATGAAAACTGAGAGGTCGCAATAGGGTAATCATCAGTATGCCCCTCAATAAAGACTAAACCTTTTGAATTTTTTAATGCTGGCAAAAGCTTTTCTAATAAATCTTCACCCGAACGCGTCAAATGAGAACTACCGGCACTAAATAAAACTCGGGACTGAATCGTAAGCTCAGTAAAGTCAGGCTCTTTTATTAACTCAACATGGCTAGCCAAACCATTTGATTTTATAAGTAATGCAATACTATTCAGCCATTGAGCATTACTTTGTATCAGCTTAGGCGCAGTTTCTCGAGCTAAAGCGAGGTCAGACACATCAACAATATCTGCTGGTGATAAGTGTGTACTTACTGTCGGTGTTTGTGTAACGTTTTCTTCTTTTTCTGGGTGGCTGAGCACTAGCAGAACCACAAATACAGTAGATATCAAAACAAACACATCAAGATAACTAATTACCCAGTTATCATCATGATTGTTTTCAATATCTGCATTCAAAGCCTGCAGGTTTAAGGATGGTCTATTTGAAATTATCATTTTTTATGCGCCAAGTTTAGCCGTAAAAGATTTTTGCATCGCCGTTTTTTGAGTCACTATTTCTTTAGGCTGTTCATTATCTTGTTCTTGTAAGAAGCTCGTCAAGGTATCTCTTACTACTGAAGGTGTGCGATTTTGATGTATTAAAGCAATGCCTTCAGACAATAGGCTTAAACTTAAGATGTGCTGATTGCGACGTAGTTCCAGCTTGCTGGTAATAGGTTTGAAAACCAGATTTGCGAGTAATAAACCATAGAAAGTCGAAACCAAAGCAATCGCCATATCAGAGCTTACCGAGGTCATGTCTCCGTCTAAGCCATGCAGCATGTTAACCAGGCCTAGCAAAGTTCCTAACATACCAAATGCAGGGGCAAAGTTTGCCATAGAGCGAAACAGATTAATGGTGCTTGCCTCCTTTGCACGGTATTGTGAAATTTTCCAGTTGAGAAAAGACATAATATCTTCCATCGATTGTTCGTCTCTCACCATTTGTAAGCCGCGTTGTAAGAAGGGGTCTTTTAATCGGCCAATATCGGCATCCAGCTGCGCATACTGCTGACGAAACCATAATTTTGAGAAATGCATGACTTTGTTTATTTCACCTTCCAGATTTGGCTCTAGAGGGTCAAGTATTATTTTTGCCTGTTTTATAGCGCTTATCGCATTTTTTATTGGTGCACTGACTAAAACAGCCGTCACTGTGCCACCAAGTACAATTAGCAGGCCGGGGATATTTATAAAAGTCATGGGGTTTTCGGTCGTCAGTCCAACCGCTAAAGCAATAAATGCTAGTCCGACAATAACGCCAGCTAAATGTGAATAGTGAGATAATTTCATACAAGGCCCTTATGGATTGCTAGCGTCAAAAAATCACTGCGCCATAAAAGCGTCAGTATTGAGTAATGCAATGCATAAATTAGGCCTAGTTTTGGGTAATAGGTGTTGGCCTAATCAAAAATTAGGCAATACCCTTTAATGGAGCTCCATCAAAAGAGATTTCCTGCCAGCCTGTCACCATAAAGCTACGAATATTTTGGTGGTCTTCACCTTCTGGTGTGTTTAATACATCTCGATAATACTGACCAAAGCAATGAAGTGTTTGTTGTTGGTCGAGCTTAAGTAGTTTGGCAAAAGCAAAGAGTTTACAAGAGCCTGAGTTTTGTCCTGCTTTATTTTGCTGCTGCCCGTTGCTAAATGTACAAGGTGTGAAAATATAATTCGTATCGATTACTGCCATGGTATCTGTGAAATCAAGTGTTTCAGGCGAATGTTCTAAAGTGCTTAAAAAAATATCTAAAGTCATAAATATTATTTCCTGTTTGCCCGCTGGGCTTGAGTATTAAAGAAAGAGGAGGATAATACTGGTTTTGCTGATTCTGGACGAGTACGATTTTCTCTTTATAAAAGGTTTTCTCTAAAAGGTTTTCTATGAAAGCGATTGTATACAACTATTCTGAATCTGCCGATGCGCCTAGTGCATTGTTTGACGCCGAGCTGCCAAAGCCTGAGCCGAAAGCTTTTGATTTGCAGGTTCAGATCAAAGCCATCTCAGTAAATCCTGTTGACTGCAAAATTTATAAAAATGTTCGCACTGAATCAGGTCAAGATAAAGTGTTAGGTTGGGATGCTGCAGGAGTGGTTACCGCTGTGGGTGGTCAGGTGACGCATTTTAACGTGGGTGATCGGGTTTATTATGCCGGTGATTTGACGCGTCAAGGTTGTAATGCAGAGTACCAATGTGTGGATGAACGTGTTGTAGGCAAAATGCCTGTGTCTTTGTCGTTCGCTGAAGCTGCTGCTTTGCCTTTAACTTCTATTACGGCCTGGGAGTTGCTTTTTGATCGCTTGGCTCTCTGTCGGGGCAGTAACGGTCAAGCAGATAATGATGAAGCCTTGCTTATGGTGACTGGGGCAGCCGGTGGTGTCGGGTCTATTCAGGTTCAACTAGCCAAATGTTTAACAAATGTTCGAGTGATTGCGACAGCATCACGGCTGGAAAGTCAGGCATGGGTTAGTGAAATGGGGGCAGATTTTGTGATAAATCATCATGAAGACTTTGCTGTTCAGGTTAAAGCATTGAAGCTGCCACCTTTAACGCATGTCGCTAGCCTTACGCATACCGATCAACACTATGAGGCCCTGGTTGCCTTGCTAAAGCCACAGTCAAAGTTTGCCTTAATCGATGATCCCGTTGACTTGGATATTAAAGTTTTCAAGCGTAAGAGTATTTCCCTACACTGGGAATTTATGTATACCCGCTCAATGTTTCAGACTGAAGATATGTCTTCTCAAGGTGAGATACTTAATGAGGTTAGTGCATTGATTGATGCAAAAAAGCTTAAATCTACTTTAAACCAGCATTATGGTAAGATAAATGCAGAAAATATGATAAGAGCGCATCGGGCGATTGACGCTGGAAAAATGCTTGGAAAGCTTGTTTTAGAAGGGTTTTAAATTATGTTAAGTTTATTGCAGTGCATAAAATTTAAAACAGCACTTTACTTGCGTAAGCTTTCCCATTAAAATTCGCGCCCCAAGTAAAGCTGTGTCTATATTTTGATCGCCTATTTTTACTAGCGTAAGTCGCAAGCAAAAATTGACGAACAACACGGTAAGACAAACACTAACGAAATAATGGTAATTTGAATGCCTTCAGTAAAACTTAAAGAAAACGAGCCTTTTGATATCGCTCTACGTCGCTTCAAGCGTTCATGTGAAAAAGCAGGCGTTTTGTCTGAAGTTCGTCGTCGCGAATTTTATGAAAAGCCAACTTCAGTACGTAAGCGTAAAGCGGCTGCTGCAGTTAAGCGTCACGCTAAAAAGGTTCAGCGCGAAACTAAGCGTTTCGAAAGACTATACTAGGTCTTTTACGCTAGTCTAATTGGTTAGGCTGCTTTATTTGGTCGGCTCTGGGTAATAGCCTAGAGCTAAATCAAATTAAGTCGTGTCTTGATCGAATTCTTATGATCATTCTGTGTAATTAAGAATAATACATATCTGATAGTTGGTAATGTATGTCTGGTAGTGATGTAAATAGTAGCTTAAAAGCAACGATTACTTCAGCAATGAAAGATGCTATGCGCGCCCGTGATAAAGCTCGCTTAGGTGCAATTCGTCTTATTTTGGCTGACATAAAGCGGATCGAAGTCGATGAGCGAATCGATATTGATGATGCGCGTGTGCTTGCAGTGCTCGATAAGATGCTTAAACAGCGTCGTGATTCGATAACGCAATATGAAGCTGCTAGTCGACAAGATTTGGCTGATATAGAAATTGCAGAAGTTGCTGTAATTGAAACTTTTTTGCCCGTCGCATTGACCGAACAAGAAATTCTTGACCTTCTGGATGACGCAGTGAATTCATCTGGTGCTGAATCTATCCGAGATATGGGTAAGGTGATGGCTGTTCTAAAGCCTCAGCTACAAGGTCGTGCAGATGTTGCTAGTGTAAGTCAACTGGTTAAGAAACGTCTTTCAAACTAAACTATTCCTCATACTGCTGATTTTCAATAAACCATGGCTGGACTAATCCCTCAAGGCTTTATCGAAGATCTTGTTGCACGCGTGCCTGTATCTGATGTAATTGGCTCACGAATCGAGCTCAAAAAAAGTGGTGGCACTTTCAAAGCCTGTTGCCCTTTTCATCAAGAAAAAACACCCTCTTTTCATGTTAATGCCCAAAAGAATTTTTATCATTGTTTTGGTTGCGGTGTTAGTGGCAATGCCATAAATTTCTTGCGCGATTATGAAAATCTATCTTTTAATGAAGCCGTTGAGGAGCTAGCGAAAGTTGCTGGTGTTGAAATTCCCAAAGATGAGCAGCGTCAGCAGGCATATAGTGCTCTGAACGTGTTGTGGGAGGCTTTGGAGTATGCAGGGCTTCGCTATCGTAGCGCCTTAAAATCGCATACAAAAAAATCACTTGCTCAAGACTATTTGAAAAAAAGAGGTTTGTCTCCAGAAATTATTGAGCGCTACGGAATTGGTTTTGCGCCAGCGGAGCGTGATTTTTTAAGTGCTGGGGCTCCTGACGCAATACTTAAAGCGCTGATTAAAACCAAAACAGTTTCAGATAAATACGAGCGCTTGTTTGATCTTTTTCAAAACCGTTTAATGTTTCCAATTCGCAATGCGCGAGGGAAAACCATCGCCTTTGGTGGTCGAACTTTAGGTGATGATAAAGCTAAATATATTAACTCTCCTGAATCTGAAGTCTTTCATAAAAGTAGTGAAGTCTACGGGTTGTATGAAGCAAATCAGGTTAACCGTCAGTTAGAGCGCTTGCTCGTGGTTGAAGGTTATATGGATGTAGTGTCGCTGGCGCAGTTTGGTGTAACTTATGCCGTTGCGACGCTGGGGACTGCAACAAATACAGAAAGCCTGACTCAGCTCCTAAAGCGCTGCCAGAATTTGGTGTTTTGTTTTGATGGTGATAATGCTGGTATTCAGGCGGCCAGAAAAGCGATGGAAAATGCCTTGCCGCTTTTTGAAGATGGTATGCAGTTGAGTTTTTTATTGCTGCCACAGGGTGAGGATCCCGATACTTTGATTCGGGATGAGGGACAGGTAGCATTTGAGCGAAGAGTGCAGTTGGCTCAGCCTTTGTCAGAGTTTTTATTTCAAATATATTCTGATGGTTTGGATTTAAATGTCGCTGAGCATAAAGGCATTCTAAAGCAGCGGGCAGAAGAAAAAATAGAGCAGGTTAGGTCGCCGGTATTAAAGAGTGCTTTAAGGCAAAAGCTGAATTCGCTTACTTATCGGCGGGCAGGCAAGCAGCGTGCAGATATTGCGCCACAAAGGGATCTTGTTAGTAATAAAGTGCTTCGTGATCCAGATGGTGGTTTATGTTTGGCGCTCTATTATACGCCTCTGCGCGCTTTGGAATTTCTTTCTATATTGGAAGGCGCGCGAAAATTTCCTCGTGCTACAGAATTTGCCGCATTTATCGCGAAAGCTGAGCTGCAGACAACGGAAGCGTTATTGTATTTTCTGGTGACAGATTCAAGTGGTAAACGGGAATACTTTCGAGATTTGTTTGATCGCTTGGACTGGGTCCCGAATGCAGAGGAAATGAAAAAAGAAGCAGAAGAGGTCTTGCAGAAAATTTTAGAAGATAAGAAACAAGCAAATGCTTTAAAATCGACTAAAGTATATAGACGACCAAGCGAAATGACAGCTGAAGAAAAGCAAGCGCTTAGGTCAATATCTATCATAAAGCCAAAGCCAGCAAACTAATTGCGGTTAAGGGCTTGAATTAATTTTATTTGGAACCATATTTGTTGGTTGCAAAGTAATATTTCTATATAATGGCTGACTATTTTTTGATCGGCCACTAACCAATAGGGTGAACATGTCAGGCAATTCACAACAGTCTCGTTTAAAAGATCTCATCGCGCGTGGTAAAGAACAAGGGTACCTGACCTACTCTGAAGTAAATGACCACCTCCCTGAAGATATTTCAGATCCGGATCAGGTAGAAGATATCATTCGAATGATCAATGATATGGGAATCCAGGTCGTTGAAGTCGCACCAGATGCTGATTCACTTTTGATGTCCGATGGTGACTCAACTGATGAAACTGCAGCTGCAGAAGCCGCTGCAGCACTAGCCGCTGTTGAGTCCGAAGCAGGGCGAACCACTGATCCTGTGCGCATGTATATGCGTGAAATGGGTACAGTTGAACTACTCACCCGAGAAGGCGAAATTCGTATTGCTAAACGCATCGAAGAAGGTGTTAGAGATGTAATGGCATCTTTAGCCCATTTTCCTGGCGTTGTCGCATCTATCCTTGAAAAATATGACACTACCGTTGAAGAAGAAGGTCGCTTAAGTGATATTCTGTCAGGTTTTGTTGACCCTGATGATGACGGTGATGCAATTCCACCTCCAGGTGGTATGCCTGCTAAGACAGAGGCTGGAGATGATGATGACGATGATGATGAAAAGGAAAAAGGTCCTGATCCTGAAATCGTTCGTACTAGAATGGAAGAACTACGCGTCCAGTTATTGGTTACGCTCGAAACTGAAGAGAAGCATTCTCGTAGCAGTAAAGAGTCCATTAAAGAATATAACCGTTTAGGTGAAATTTTTGCACCCTTTAAACTTAATGCCAAGCAGTTTGATCGATTAATTATTGAAGTACGTACGACTAATGAAATTGTACGCATGAATGAACGTGCCATTATGGCAATCTGTTCAAGACGTTGTGGTATGGAGCGAAAAGAATTTATTAAACGTTTTCCAGGCAATGAGTCAAACCTTGACTGGATCGTAGGTATTATTGAAGAAGGTCATTCGTACTCCATAAAATTAGTCGAATACAAAGTAGAAATTTTACGGGCGCAACGAAAAATTGGTGAAATGTCGAATATAACAGGGCTAACAATCTCTGAGATTAAAGACATTAACCGACGTGCATCTATTGGTGAAGCGAAAGCACGCAGAGCTAAAAAAGAAATGGTTGAAGCTAACCTTCGACTCGTTATCTCTATTGCTAAAAAGTATACCAACCGAGGCTTACAGTTCTTGGATCTGATTCAAGAAGGTAACATTGGTTTGATGAAGGCCGTCGATAAGTTTGAATACCGTCGTGGTTATAAGTTCTCAACTTATGCAACATGGTGGATTCGACAGGCTATCACTCGCTCTATCGCGGATCAGGCACGAACCATTCGTATTCCTGTGCACATGATTGAGACCATCAATAAGCTAAACCGTGTGTCTCGTCAAATGCTACAAGAAATGGGTCGAGAGCCAACACCTGAAGAATTAGGTGAGCGCATGGAAATGTCTGAAGACAAAGTGCGTAAAGTCCTCAAGATTGCTAAAGAACCAATCTCAATGGAAACGCCAATCGGTGATGATGAAGATTCACACCTAGGTGACTTTATTGAAGATGGTATGGCTGAATCGCCGATTGACACGGCAACTGGTGAAGGCTTAAAAGAAGCCACCAAATCAGTGTTGTCGGGTTTGACGGCAAGAGAAGCAAAAGTTTTACGTATGCGCTTCGGTATCGAAATGAACACCGACCATACCCTAGAGGAAGTAGGCAAACAGTTCGACGTAACGCGAGAGCGTATCCGACAAATTGAAGCCAAAGCCTTAAGAAAACTACGCCACCCAAGTCGTTCAGACCACTTGCGTAGTTTCTTGGACGAATAAATTCGTTTACTAGTAGCATCTTGAAACAGGGC
>Ga0105348_1002755_pt1 | contig 10189 bp, 11 predicted proteins | sample EN8Hudsemesocosm_2_FD_83504 | JGI IMG/M metagenome (GOLD analysis project Ga0105348, IMG submission 83504) | Methane-oxidizing microbial communities from mesocosms in the Hudson Canyon - EN8C Hudson Canyon | ecosystem: Environmental > Aquatic > Marine > Cold seeps | place: Hudson Canyon...
GTGTTTTTCATACTAAAAGTGTATTTATTGTATCTTTCATCTTTAAAAGCAAAGGGGATTTTAACGTGATTTATATTTACTCGATGTTATCAATTTATTGAGAGATTTTGTAAGCCTGCCGCAAATTTAGCTTTTACATCGTCCCACTCATTGGTTTTTTCAATTATCTTTGGTGTTACCATAATAACAAGCTCAGTTTTTACGGTTTTCTCTGTTTCACCTCTAAATAATGCACCAATAAATGGCATGTCTCCCAGCAATGGTACTTTTGTTTCTATTTCTGATATGTTTTCGCTAATTAACCCACCCAGAATGACCGTTTGACCACTTTCAGCGACTACTTCTGTATTAATTGTGCGTTCAAAAATGGATGGTGAGTCAGCAACGGTTGAGCCACTGTCAACCTGATTACTAATCGATTGATCAATTGTCATAATCACAACACCTTGCGCATTAATAGTCGGCGTGACTGATAAGTCGATACCTGTTTTACGATATTCTATTTGAGTGGTTTGTTTATCGCCGTTAATGGGGTCTTGCGTTGTTTGACCAACAACAGGAATATCAGTTCCTACGCTAATAGATGCGGCAACACCATCACGAACGACTAATGATGGTTTAGAGAGTACATTAACCAAGCTATTTGACTGGAAAAGATTTATCAATACATTAGCATTGCTACCTTCTAAAAGGTAAGACAGCCCACCAAAGCCATCAACACCAAACGCCCCCTTTGTAGAAAGGTTCCACCCTCCATTATTTAACGCAAACTCAACACCTTGTTTAAATTCATCTGTTAAGGTAACTTCCGCAATAAACATCTCTAAAATAACTTGTTTTGGTGATACATCTAACCTTTTAATTAACGGTAATAATTTTCTATATTGCTCACCTGTGGTATCAAAAATAAGCGCATTCGCTCTTTCGTCAACAACTAAATGAAAATTTGATTTTTTCTTATTATTTCGATTAGTACGATTTTGTTGTATTTTCTGGTTTGCTTGGTTATTTTCATTGGCAACAGATGTTTTTTTACTTGAAGAAACATTTCCAAACAATGCATTTATACTGTCGCCTAAATCTGTCGCTCGAGAATATTTTGGTTGATAAATAAAATATTGTGATTCTTCCCCAGAAAGAGGTTTATCTAATTCTTTAGCCCAAAAAGCCGCGCGTTCAATAATGCTTTGAGTATTTGCAAACATTATTAGCGTCCCCATTGACTCGATTGGCACAAATGAAATAGCAGCGTTAGTTTGCCCATTTAACCCCGTTGTGAGCCCTTCCTGTTTGAGTAGCTCTGGTATTTTTACTAATAACTCTTCTAATGAGGTATAAGTTGCCTGATAAGCACCAATATGGCGAGCAGTCAAATTTGGGCGATCAATTAAGCCCATAAACTCCAAACTGCGAATGATCTCCTTTCTCTTTCCTCTTAAAATATAACCATTATGACGACTATTATAAGTCACCTTAACATTGGCAACCGTTTTTAGTACGTTTGTTAGTTGAGATTGTACTCCATAGAGAACGGGAACTAATTGTATAATTTCTAATGATGTATTAGGCACATTTTCAGGGCTATTACCATAGCCATAGGCAACTTGCCCACTTTTAGCTTTTTTGTTTTGTTGATGTATAAAAAACACATCGTCTTCGAATGCTATTATAATATCTTTATCTGCCAATAACTGTTCACTCAATGTGAAAAGTTTTCTTAGCGATAATTTTTCTTGAATATTAATGGTGATCGTTTTTTTAATGTCCTCTAGCTTGTCACCAATAACATAATTAACACCAAGCACATCACCATAAATATAATGGATGAAGTCTGCTACTGGAAGTTCATCTGATGTTATTTGTACAAATTTTTCTTCGCTAAACTTTAGGTTTAAATCATTATTAGCACTAACAACTTTTGTGGCATTAAAACTATTTAAAGACTTAAAGTTGTCTTGCGTGTTAGATTCGTCAGTTTGCGCCGAACCAAGTTGTTTAGATGCTGAGTCATTTTTTTCTATCAGCTTATCAACTTCTAAAAAAGACTTTTCTGGTTGATATACTTTAGTATCAGTAGAAGCACAAGAAACTAACAAAAGGGATAATGCTATGGAGGTAGCGAGAACAATGACATTTTTCATTTATTCACTCCAAATTCATCTTTTTTATACATACGCATAATAATTTTTCGTTCGCCTTTCATTAATGTTACTTGTGTAGAGTTATTTACAAACAATTTATAGCCCATAAAAGGGGTATTCTCTGAGATTTTTTCTATTGTTTTATTCTTCAGCTTACTGTCGATTACTTCAAATAAAGCAAACTTAGTATTTTCTATTATCACGGCTTTAAGTATATAACTTTTATTACCAATATTTAACTGTTGAAGTAAACCCCTTTGCTTTTCTTGCTGCTCAATACTTACGTCGCCATCTCGATTCACTTTAGCAGGGATGATTTTCAACTTATTTAGAATATTTTGTGCATTTTCTTTAGATAACTTAGCTATAAAAGTGCTACCAATAGAATTAACTATATTTTCTGAGGGATTAACTTTCGTTTCTATTGTTATTTTATTTATGAAATTATTCATAACAAAAGCAAGCGTTAATAAAAAAATCACTGATTTAAATTTAAAAGTATTCAACATAATCTTAATTTTTCAAATAGAAGTGTAATTTAAATCGCATCGTAGCCTTTCCTAGAGCATCACTATTTTGCCCTTTAACATTGATAGAAAGTGATGATATTTTATGGTGTTTTTCATTAACGTCCAAATAAAGCATAAAATCAATTATATTTTTCGTTGCGCCATCAATTTGGATTTTGGCGATTTTTTCACTGACGTTGGTATTTTTTTCAAATTTAGGATTTTCCCATCCAAAATTTTTCATCGTTAATTTATAAGATTTTATTTGTTCTTCAAACCATTGTTGCTTCTTTAATTCAAAATCAACTTTTTCATCAGCCGAATATAGTACCTTACTCAACTGGTCAATAGCCATGTTAATCTTTAATACATTCGCATCTATTGATTGCTTATTATTAACAAGTGTTTCAGATTTTACTACTTGTCTTTCTAAGAGGTATAGCTCAGAAAACTTTTCATTTTGCCAATCGACTATAGGAAAAATAATGAATTTTATAATACATAGTATGGCAACTAAAGATAAAGCTAAAGAATGCCGTTTTAACTCTTCCATTTTGATTCCTGAATATTATCATCCAATTCATTTAGTAAAAAGCTAATAACAAATCGTTCCTTATTTTTACCCTTACTAGTAGCGCGGTCAAATTTCGCATCTTTTGTTCTGACATTATCACTTATGATTTGCAATACCTCTGTAGCTTTAGAAGCTTCACCTCTAAAGATAACACGATCATTCTTATATTGAATATTAGATAATTTAGCAATATCAGTAATATCCCCCATTACGAACCATAACCAAGAAAGAACGGTATGATTATCAATAGAATTTACAATTCCATCATATTCAAGCGCCTTTTCTTCTAACTCATTCTGCGCTGACATTATCTGAGTTAAATTTGAGGAGAGAACTTTATTAGATTCAATCAGTTTTTCTTTCTTATAAATTACATATGCTGACGAAGCTAATAAATACAAGATTAATGCTATAACAATTGGGGAGATGAATGACTTAAGGGTGTCCAAAAAGTTTATTTTTTTTATATTAAACATTTTAAACACTTCGAAAAATGACAATTGATAACTAGTCTTTAAAAAATTCCCCTCATAATCATAATAATTAAATTCTGACTCTTGTATGTTTTCTGGGATGCCTAATGACAATGACAACTTAGCTCTATTATCTATCAAATTCGTTTGGTAGGTAGATTGCAATACCCCATTTTTAATATAGAGCCAGAGATTACTTTCACTTAAAAACTTCCCAATACTGTTCGTTTCTAATCTCTTAGCCATCAACATAGTTTCTGGCCAAATAATAAACATTTTTGAGCTATCAACATCTAATCGACACCAATGAACAAAGCTAGTGTCAGAAGAAGTCTTTATTTCAAAATAACTATTAGGCATAGCGCTACGCTCTATACGCAGAATTTTATTTAACTCACTTTTATCTTTAATCGGATATGTTTTTGTATATTCGCTATAAAACTTTCTGCTCACAATAGTAAACAATCCCTTTTTTTTAGAAGGAATTAGCTCGATTTCTTCATTTATTAATACAAAGGCCTTATATTCACCATCGTAATAATTAACAAGAAAACAAAAAAGTTTCTTATATAATAAAGATATGTATTTTTTAAGTTTTATAAACATAAGACTCAATTTTTTTCAGAATAAACATTAATTACACCATCATTTTCAATTGAGTAGGGATCTAATTTGACATTAATTACTTTTTTAAATTCTATGTCATTTTCAATTGATACTATTGCTACCTCTAAATTATTAGAGGTTATAAACAAAATACTTTCATCATTAAAATTAAATTCACCTCTAAACTTTTGAAAATCATTATCTCCTGCATTTCTTTGACTAACTAAAGTTTGAGCAATATATTCTTCAAAGTAAACATTTATTACCGATACAGGAGCATTCTGAGGGTTAAAAAAACCTGGAGAATTAAGTGTAAAATTTTCTTCGATAAGCCCTATTTCTTGTTCATTAATCAAGGGGGTGTGAATAAAATCGAATAACGTAGGTACTAATGACTTTTTGCGTTGCTCAACCCTTGCCCCAAATTCGGCAAAAAGTCTAGAGCCTTCTCCCTTATCCTGCCAATTATACAAAGATTCTGCAAGGTAGGTAGCCTGTGACTCCCCTTTACTAGGTAGCAACATTCTATAAAATTGAGGTTCAGTTGCCAAGTGTATATCGATTAAACCTGCTTGGTCTTGTATAGAAACAAATATACCGTCGGAATATTCGACCATTTTACCATAAAAATTTATTGGGAGCAGCTCCCCTAACAATTTTGTAACATCATTTTTATTTTTTGTTAGTAATTCAAAAAGCAATTCCGATTCAGCAGATTTCAATTTTAACATTGCTTTGGTTTTGTCTGAATATATTTGTGCTATTTTTATTTGGTTACGTACATCCGCTGTAATAGCCAACAAGAAGACTGATAATATTGCAACTAATATTAAAATTTGAATTAATGCAATTCCTTTAACTTTCATTAGACATCCTCATCGTATCTAAAGAGCGTTAAATCCGACTCCTTATCAACCTCAAAGTTGTAAATATGTAACTTGTCATTTATCGATATCTCTAATGAAATTTTTTCAGGCAATAACCTTTTATCTACACCTGAATAATCGGTAAACCATTTTCTTACAGCATTATTAGAATCTTTCGTCATCTTTTCATCAATATTGTTCCAACCGAAATATTGAATATTCAATGAATCGATATCATTTAATAAAATAAATTCATGTTCGAAAGTAAAGCTTTGATTGACATTGACCATATTAATATGACTTAACGAACTAGATTGATATATTAAGTCAAGTTTTCCATCCAAACTCTCTTTAGTAAAAATTTTATACACTTCAGGGTGGTGTGCTGAAATTATTCCAGAATTGGAAACCGCGAATAAACTTTGAACATTTCCCACAAATAGTAAAGTCGTTTTCAAATTAGAGTTATTTTTCGAATCGTCAAATATTACGTAAGGGACGGTACTACTCAATATTTCATTTAAGAGTTCCTTACCCTTTAGATCTTGAATAGTACTATTGAAAGCCCCAAGATCTTTTTGCCATTTACTAGCGAATAAACTGTAAGAATAATTACCTAATAATAGTAATGCACTTAATAAACTTACACTTATTAAAAGTTCTATTAATGTGAATCCTTTAGATTTATTCATAGCCCCAGCCTAATTCTTTATATTTGACTGACTTTTCAAAAGCTCCTGCACTTAAAGTTAATGAAACATTCCAAAGTTTAAATCTTTTCTCTGGAGTGTAAAATTCACCATTTCTGAATGTCCTTGGAGCAGATTCATATTTTATTAGTTCAGCTCGCCATGAATACAATATTGAACCTTGCTGACCTTTACCAAGCAAAACTTCATTTGTCTCTATAGATAAATGGCGGATCTCAGACTTAACCAGATTTATAATAGATTCAGTCTGTGCATAAATTTCAATATTTTGGACAGCTTTGTGACTAGATAATATCGAACCTCTAAAACTAACGGTTGATATGGAGATAGCAGAGATAAGAATCACAAAAGCGACCAAAACCTCTAATAAAGTAAAACCTTTAATGTTGGAGGTACGATTACAATTCATTATTTATTAGATCTTTAAGAGGTTTTTCTATTCTAATCATTTTAGATGAATTCTTTAATACAATTTGTTCCGTTGCAGAAAATCCCCTTCTATTAAAAACAAGCTCTTGAGATTCAAAAATTAAATCATCAAAATAAACGCTACGCTTTAATAAATATTTCCCCTCCCCATTCGTATATTTATATACATCTACTTTTTGTTCATTAAAAGTGACTTTAAATGAGGTGTGAGTTAAGAAGGCTATATTTCCAATCGCCTTTAGATTTAGCTCCAGTTTTCTAATTTCTCCTGCAACCCTAAATTTATCTAATTGATTGATGGCAAAAGGTCCCACAAGTGACAATAACAAAGTAGATATAAGCATAACGATCATTAACTCTATCAATGTAAAACCTACAACATTATTTCTAGAGTTTGGCATTGGTAACATTATATACCCATTTCATTAATTGAAACCATGCTCATTAACATGACTACAACCACGCCACCAACAAAACCGCCCATAAATAAAATCATTAGTGGTTCAAGCAAGGTGGTCATTCGATCGGTCCAGCTTTCAAATTCTTGTCGTGAACGATTGGCTATTTCATCAAATACTCGTTCTAAGTTACCTGATTCTTCGCCGACTTCTAATAATGAAATGTAAAAATCAGGATAGAGAGATGTTTGTTTAAGTGCGGGGGTTAAAGCACTACCACCTTTTACTTTATTTTTGGCTATTGTCATTTCTCTTTGTAATATCTGGTTTTTTATATTTCCCGCTGATAAACCTATAGCACGGTCGATTTGTACACCGGCTTTTATCATCATCGCTAAACCACTGTTAAAACGTATACGCTCTACCGTAATTATCGCCTTTTTTAATATCGGTAATTTTAAACTGGTATTTTGCCACCAACGAATAAACCCTACTTGTTTAGTGGCAGCAACCAAAGCAAATATGCTTGCTATAGTCCCAATTAATAACAAACCTTGGTATTGAATCATCCATTCACTTGTAGAAAGCATGGCACTGGTATACCAAGGAAGGGATTCAACATCGTTAAACATTGCAGACATTTTTGGAATAATAAAATTAAAAATAAAAAAAACACTGAGTAAACAAACAAAAAATATCACCATAGGGTAGGCAAGTGAACTGATAATTTTACGTTGTAAATCTCGTCTGAATTTTAAATCTTTAGCTAAACCAGCAAAAATTTCACTTAAGTTTCCTGATGCTTCACCTAATTCGATAAGGTTACAATAAAGTGGATCAAAGATATGTCCATGCTCTCTAACCGATTCAGATAAGCTTTTACCTTTTTTTAAATTACTACTCATATCATTCAGTAATTTGGCCAATGCAGGTTTAGCTTTCGTTTTTTTAATAATATCGATACCTTTATCGATACGCACGCCCGATTCAAGTAACAAACTGAGTTCAGCAGTTAAAAACTCTAAATCGGATAGCGATACTTTATTATTAAAACTAATGATTGAATTGCCGCTTTCAACTAACGCTTTTACTTCTGTGGGTAACAAACTTTGTTGTTTAAGTAATACTATGGCATTCGCTTTATCAGCAGCTTCAATTTGTCCGTCAACTTTAGCACCTGAATGGTCGTAAGCTTGATAAATAAATAAAGCCATTAACCTGCAACTCGCACAACTTCTTCAACCGTTGTTAAACCCAGAATAGCTTTGTAAAAACCATCTTCTAATAGGGTTCGTCTTTGCATGTTAGCATTGTGTTTTTTTGCTTTTGGAATAAAGTCAGAGTCTTTTGGCATTGCTTTTATTTCGTCATCACAACGTAAATATTCGGTCACCGCCATTCGTCCTTTATAACCACTATTGGCGCAAAGTTCACAACCACTTCCTTTGGTTAATTTTATTTCTGATAAATTAAATTTTTGTGCTAAAGCCGTTAAGTTATATTTTTCGATTAAACTTTCGGCTTCAGGGTGAGGTGCAACGCAATTTGAACAAACTTTACGGGCAAGGCGTTGCGCGACTATTGATACTAGTGCGGCATTCAATAAAAACTCTTCTACGCCTAAATCGAGTAAACGTGTATACGCACTAGCAGCATCATTTGTATGAACCGTAGAAAAAACTAAATGACCGGTAAGTGCTGATTGAAGCGCTATTTGAGCGGTTTCTTTATCACGTATTTCACCTAACATAATAATATCGGGGTCTTGACGTACAATACTGCGTAAACCAGCCGAGAAATCAAAACCTATATCGCTATTGACTTGCACTTGGTTTATACCGGGTAATTGATATTCAACAGGGTCCTCCAAGGTTATGATTTTTACATCATCATTATTGAGCGCATTTAAAAAGGTATATAATGTGGTCGTTTTACCTGAACCTGTCGGCCCAGTAAGTAATACAACCCCAGCAGTCGTTTTTATATCTTCGCGGATCATGGTTTCAATATCAGATGATAAGCCTAATACCGACATATTGTATTGCACATTATCTTTTTTCAAGAATCGAAGCACCATAGATTCGCCATCGTTAAGTGGTAATGCTGATACACGAATATCGAGTTCTTGATTCGATATTTTCATTTCAATTTTACCGTCTTGTGGACGACGTTTTTCAGCAATATCCATACCGGCAAGAATTTTTAATCTTGTGACAATAGGTAACTGCATACGAGGTGCAAGTATTTCGGCTTGATGTAATACTCCATCAACACGAAAACGAGCTCGATAACGACCATTGTAAGGTTCAAGGTGCATATCTGATGCTCCTTGCCTTAATGCTCTTGAAATTAATGAATTTAATAAATTTACTGTCGGTGCTTCTGTAGCAAGCTCACGTAAACGATCTTCTTCGTCACCGATAAACTCTTGTTCAACATCATTATTATCAGTTTGTTCAAATCGAGTGGCGAGCGCCAATATATCACTTTCGCTCGCTAAGAATATCTCTGCATTTATGCTATTTTGGCTAAGCCACTCATTAACACTAAGATCTAATGGAAAACGACAGGCAAAAGACCATTGCTTATTGCTAATAGATAAAGGTACCCAATCATTCGATAACAATAAGGATAAATCTTTTTCTTTGATTGTTGGTATATCTTTTTCTAACCAGTTACTTATATCAACTAGAGGTAATTCTAAATACTGGCTATACAAACTAGGTATTTGATCATCAGGCAGGCTGCCCATATTTACTAAAATTTGCTCTAAACGACCACCAAATTTATTTTGAAAATTTGAGGCTTTGCTTAAATCACTTAAAGAAACAGAAAAATCATTAACTAAAATATCTGATATTTTCATTATTTATGAACTATGTCTTCGTTATTATCAGTGCCATCTTGCTTACCATCAGCTCCATAAGACATGATCTTATAAGGAGCGCCATCATCACCAGGCGTTGTATATATATACGGGTTACCCCATGGGTCCATAGGGACGGCTTTAGGTAAATAAGGTCCATCCCAACGAGATTTGTCACTTTGGCGTAAGTCTTCGAGTTTTTCAGGATAACTCCCCATATCTAACCTATAGGTATCAAGAGCTGTTTCAAAAGCATTCATTTGGGCAGAAGCGATACCACGTTCGGCAGTACTTAACTGGGAAAAAAATTTAGGAGCAACTAGTGATGCTAAGAGTCCTAAAATAACAATAACGATGAGAAGTTCTATCATCGTAAAACCACGATTTTTAAGCATAAAATCAACAATTAAATAATTCATAATAACTACACTAGATGTTAACAAGATAAGCTATAGCTGTCGATAATAAAAGTTACCATCATTGTCAATAAGATGTAAAAATTTAAGACATGATAAAATCGCAACGCTTATGGTTCTCTAACCACTACACGAATAGTTACATTATAAAGGGCAAAGGTAGCCAAAAACCCTAATAACATTGTTGCTTCTGAAACATTA
>Ga0105348_1002756_pt1 | contig 10189 bp, 10 predicted proteins | sample EN8Hudsemesocosm_2_FD_83504 | JGI IMG/M metagenome (GOLD analysis project Ga0105348, IMG submission 83504) | Methane-oxidizing microbial communities from mesocosms in the Hudson Canyon - EN8C Hudson Canyon | ecosystem: Environmental > Aquatic > Marine > Cold seeps | place: Hudson Canyon...
AATTGTTATCTTTTTGTTTTTGATGACTATTTGTATGGCAGTGCTCTTTCATATCGTGCTTCACTTACCTTCGATGGTTGGTATGATGACGGGTTTAGGGGTGTTAAAAGTATTTGGTTACTACCTTAAAATTCGTGCAGACAAGGAGGGTATTACTGATTTTGAGGGTGCGACGCATACACATATGCCAAAAGAAGGACCAAGCTTTGATATTTTTCAACAATTGCAACGTGCAGAGTGGGACACTTTAATGTTCTTCTACGGTGTCGTTTTGTGTGTGGGTGGCTTGGGTGCTTTAGGTTATTTAAATCTGACCTCTCACATTATGTATGACCAGCTGGGTGCGAGCTGGGCGAATATCATTGTGGGGATACTGTCAGCAATCGTTGATAATATTCCTGTAATGTTTGCGGTATTAACCATGAGCCCTGAAATGGAGCTCAACCAATGGTTGTTAGTGACCTTAACGGCAGGTGTAGGTGGCTCGTTGTTGTCAGTTGGTTCAGCAGCGGGAGTGGCATTAATGGGGCAGGCGCGAGGTGTTTATACCTTCTTTGGCCACCTTAAATGGACATGGGCGATTGCTTTGGGTTACATCGCTTCTATTTATGCTCACTTTTTGTTGACAGGCATGTCTTTTTAAGTCGTTTTAAAATTTCCCCATGCACGACTAGTGCGTAGTTTATGAGCCTTGCTGGCAATCTCCAGTAAGGCTTTATCTCTCTTCCAGTTTTTATAACCTTCAGGGTTATATTTCTCAAACTGTAGATCTGTCTGTTTAATTAATGTCTTTAATTGGCTACGGCATCCCGCCAATATTAAATGACTTGATGGTAGGTTGAATTCACTTGGTTTTATAGCTGTTAAGCTGGCTAATAAGCAAAGGTGGGCTTCGATACTTTCGTGTGACCAGTTTGAATCAATTGCTTCTCCAATACGAAAACCAATCACAGCCGCTAATACATGGAGGTCTTCCTGGGTACGGAAGGGTTTAACAAAATTACTATAACCGTCACCCTCTAAAATTTGCTGAGTTTCTAGTTCGACCTGCTCAAAGTTTGCTGTGCCGTGGCTTATTTCCGGTACAAAGGAGAGTTTAGGCATGGTTTTAATTTGAATGCCTTTTTGTTTGGCTTTGAGTGAAAGCATTTTGATTATAGGTTTGCCATTATCACTAAAGCCTGTTGTTGCAGCAACATAAAGGTGTTTGGCTTCACTGGCGCCAGTAATAAATGATTTTGAGCCATCTAAATGCCAAATTTGGCCATGCTTTGTTAAAGCACTTTGAATTGCTCTTGGGTGATTACCCTGTTGTTCCGAAATACAGAGTGATGTGAGTTGATGCTTCTTAGGTTGAAAAAGAGACTGTATTGCCGACTGATAGCCGGCAGCGAAAGTAAAACCCATGTTTTTGCTTAAGCGCCCGCCCAGCGCGGCTTGTTCAAGTGTTGATGCATGATGCTTTGTTGCTGAAATAAAGCTAGAAAACCACTTGGATATTGAATGGTGATGACTACGCTGGTTTGAATGAGAGAGTAAAGTTCCATAAAAATCAGGGGAGTTTACATGCATAAAAAGTCACTTAATTAGGTTGTTTAGTTTTTTGGTAAGATATTAGTAATTGAAAAGAGCGGATGAATCAATCTATTATCACGCCTTAAATTATCTGTTACACCTTAAATCAACTTTTTATCTTTTAAATTATTACCGGAACTTATTTTATGGCCAATAAACGTCATCGCTCTGTTTGGCATCCAGCATTAATTCCTACTTGGTTGGTAGTATTTCTACTGTATTGCCTTGCTAAATTACCTATGCCACTTAAACAATCATGGGGTGAAAAGCTTGGGCGTTTATTGAATCGTAAGTTAAAAGGGCGGGTAAAAGTCTGCCGACAAAATATTGATGGCTGTTTTCCAGAGTTAAGTGAGGCTGAACGAACGGCGCTGGTTGAGGAAACTTTTGTAGCTTGTTCGAAAGGTTTTATGGAAACCACGCATGTGTGGTGGAATGATGTTCAGCCTTATATCGATACACTTATTGTTAATGGTAAAGAGCACCTAGAAGAAGCACAGCACCGTGGTAAAGGGATTCTGCTGATTGGTGGCCACTTCAGTATTTTTGATATCGCATTGCCTTTCGTGGCTGCTCAGCTTGAAAAACCGGGTTATATGTATCGGCCTAATAATAACCCTGTTGTTGATCGCATGATTGAGCAGGGGCGGAATCGCTATACAGATATTCAGAGTTTTGATAAACGCCAGTTAAAAGACATGATTCAGTTTATGAAAGAGGGAGGGGAGGTTTGGTATGCCCCAGATCAGGATTTTGGCCGTAAATGTGAAGTCTTCGCACCATTTTTTGGTGTAAATACGGGGTGTATTACTTCACCTAGTTGGATTGCACGAGAATCAGGGGCAACGGTAATGCTCGTTAGTCAGTTTCGTCATCCGAACGGTCAGTATGAAGTGTCTTTCTCACCGATATTTGAAGGTTTTGGTGAGAATCCGCAAAAAGATGCCGAAGACTGGAATGCCGCACTTGAAACGGCCATTCGCCGCTATCCTAGTCAGTACCTCTGGTTGCATAAGCGCTTTAAAACCCGGCAAAAAGGCGATCAATCATTTTATTAGTGTGATTGCTCTAATTAATAGTCGTAATGTGAGTATTAGGCTGATCAATCGATAAGTAATTTTCTTAGATGTTGTTCTTATATTTGTATTACAGGAGTGAATGATGACACTATTAAATTCGTACACAAACAAGGCCCAAAACTTATTAGACACCACGTTTGAAGGGCTAGCGCTGGGAAAGCAGCAATTGTTTACTGCTTCAACAGACTATGCCGTTAACTTGGCGGGTATCGTGTTTTCTGATACGAAATATCCCGACCCAAGTTCTTATGCTTACAGCAAACTTTTAGTTTGGAGTAAATTCCTCAGTAGTTATACCTCCGTCATTGAAACGCTTGATGATTTAAGTATTGAAATGGACTTGGAAGAGTTTCTGGGCGAATTTTAACCTTCTAAAGTGCATGTTTTTTGTGGCTTAGGCTCTTTGTTATTTGGGCTCAAACAATAGTTCTTGTATACTGCCTAAAAAAACACATAGAAAGTGAAGCTAAGCTTATGCAGAAAATCATTCAACTTATTGCTTGTTTATTCATTTCAATTCTCTTAAGTGCCTGTGCCACTAAGTATCACGCTGCAGAAGAAGGTGTTTCCGGTTATCGTGACCTTCAGGTAGATAAGAATACTTATTATGTTGAGTATACGGAAGGTGCGCGCACCTCTTGGGAGCAAGTTCATCGTTTTACCCTAAAACGCTGCGCAGAAATTACCAAAGAAAAAGGTTATAAATATTTTGATGTATTATCAAAAGATGAAAAAACCGTTTATTTGGAAAGTGATGTAGGGCAGGTTTCTGTTGCAAATATGGGGAATCTAGCGGGTGATGCACCCGTTGTAAATACCTATGTGACAGGTGGACAGGTGGAGGGTCGCCGGGTGACCTACAAAATACAGTTAGTTAATGAGTAAAAATAATGAAAATGCAGGATGAACGCCGTCGCTCTGATCGCCATAACTGGTTACGGCTTGATTCAAAAGTATGTATAAAACGCTCTTTTTTTAAAAAGGAATGGGTGCCGGTAGTGCCGTTTGACTATAGTCAATACGGTATGGGGATTCAGACCGATGAGGTTTATAAGTTAGGTGATGAGGTTTGCCTTTCCCTTGAATTAACGCAAGAAGATCAGCTTGTTGTGATTCCTGTATTAAAAGGCATTGTGCGTTATAAAGAAAAGCATCATAGCCGTTTTAATTATGGAGTAGAGTTTTGCTTTGCTTCAAAAACTGAAAAACAGATCTTAGATGAAGATTTAAAGAAAATTGAACATGCTTTAGTCGCATTTGAAGCGACGAGACTGGTTAAAGGTGATAACGTGGTGAGTGGTGTTTAAGCGATGTTTAAGATTTGGTTTGCTTGTCACTTTTGCTGTTTTAATGCTGTTTTCATTTTATTCGAAGTATCAAAACGAGAAACAAAGTGAGCAAATAACTCAGCTTGTTCATGTGAACTGTCCTTTAAAAAAACAATCTTGTCTGATTAATCTGGGTAAAGATTTTAAGCTCGAAGTAAGTTTAAGTCCCAAGGGTTTTCCTGCGATGGAGCCCCTAATCCTTCAGCTAAAATCCAGTCAGATAGACTTCAAACAAATAAAACACTTTTCAGCCTTTTTTGAAGGGCGAGATATGGAAATGGGTAAGCATTCTTTAAGTCTGTCTAAGCCATTAGAGTCGGGAGTGTTGCTTGCCAAAGGTCTGATACCATTGTGTCCTATGGATCCAAATATGGTTTGGCGTTTAAATATTCAATTTGAGTACCAAGAGAAAATGACATCCCTGCAGTTTGAAATTTCCTCTGCTACGCACTAAAAGCAGGTTGTGCTAACTGTTAGCACTATGCTTTGGCCTTTTTATGGATTTGGCAAGTAGATTGTTTGATGAAATGTTAAATTTGCAAAGGCGTCACTTGAATGCCTTATACGGACTTTTTATACTACAGGTATCAACGATATTGGATATTATCTGGATTCAGGTGTTAATTAGATAATAAGAAAAATGGCAAGGGCATAAAACTATGAACTACTCTGATGGACTTAAAAACGTACTCATTCAAAAAATTAATAAAACTGAAAAAAGTCTTTATGGTTTAAAACTGGATTATTGTCGTTTTGTTTATGGCATCTCTCACCGTTCAAAAGTAATGTACGACCAAGTTGTTTATCAGGTGCGCTCGGTAAACCTTGATTCTATGGATCGTGGTGAACAGGGTGAGTGGAGCCGACCTGAAATTTCTGCTGTGAGACTTGATGAAAATTATAATGGACTTCAGGGTGAGACGGTTGAGTTAGGGCAGAACTGGGAGTTGTATGTAGGGTAGTTTAGTTTGTAGGTCAAGCTAAAGCTTAACTACATTGCAATTTCATATTTGCCCTTTAACATAGATATGTTGAACTGTGACTTAAATTGTTCTCGTACTCACTGTCATACCGGTAGTTCCTTGAGCCGGTATCCACGCTTTTCAAGAGAGATGCAGTCCACGCGACATTCAAGAGAATGGATATCCGATTAAGTCACCTCGGGAATGACATGGAGAGGGGGAAGCGTCTTAAACAAAGACAAGTTAGATATCTTGGTGATTCAAATTGTAGCACTTTAAGCTTAAGTAAGTGCTATTCGCTCCTATTAAGCAAAAACACCCCAATCATTTAGTTGCATTTTAAGCGACATTGGCTGAGGAACAGTTTTATCACTTAACCAGCACTTTGCAGCTCTAGCGCCTGCTCTTACCATTAGGTCGTTATCACTGCTTAACTTGCGATATAGTGCTTCTTTAAAGTACTGAGTAGTGTTATCTGTTGATAAATGCAGGTTGGATTTGAGTACCAGAGAAATTAGTTCTTTTCTGCTTTTTGCGCCACAGTTAGATTGCTTGCCAATAAAATCGATCGCCCCAATCAAATAAAGGCTAACGGCTTCACGTAACCAACTTAGATTTTCCTGATGTAAGTCGCCATAACTACGTTTAATTTCAAGTAGTTGTGTTCCTGCAAAAATTTGAGCCTTTTTTAAACTATCCATTTTTACCTGATACTCCTCATTCTGCGCAACGTCACCTTTAAGTAAACGGTCAATGATTTTTTCAATTTTATCGTGGTCGCTCAGGTCGCGGTTATGATACAAGTGGTGAATGCGATACCAAAGCAGTGCGACCAAACAAACTAATGCTACTTCTAATATAGAAATGAAGATAACAAGCATTTTACAATCCCTTTAAGTGAGTATGTAAAGCGATTATACCTTAAGTATGTTTTTGTATCTCGTTGTGGATAACAGATGTAAGGAGGTGTGGATCACAGATTGGTGTGGGTTTAACAGTTTGTTACAATGTAACTTGGTGGGTTGTTTATCAGGATATGGTTTGTAAGTGTACTGTTTTTTTATAAGTATTGGCCTATCAAGCTGACTGCAACTCGCTTTCAATAAAAAACTGTTGCAATTGTTGTACTGAGATTGGCTTGCTGAAGAAATAGCCTTGAGCAAAATCACACTTGTTGATCACCAAAAAGTCTCTTTGGTCGATGTTTTCAACGCCTTCTGCAACCACTTTTAAATTGAGTTTATGGGCAACGGCTATTACGGCTGAGGCGATTTCCATGGCATTAAGGTCTTCTGGAATATCAGCAACGAAAGACTGGTCAATTTTCAGTATATCAACGGGCAAGCTTTTTAAGTAGCTGAATGAAGAGTAACCTGAGCCAAAATCATCAATGGTGATGGTTGAACCTGTTGATTTGATATTGTTTAGTTGGTCAATGACGACATTAATGTCATTCATTAACATGCCTTCAGTCACTTCGATTTCAAGTTTTTCTGCACTAAGACCTGAATTATTTAACGCACTTGAAACAATTGAAACGAGTTTAGGGTCATCAAATTGTCTGGGTGACAGGTTGACTGCAACGCGTAGATCTTTTCCTGTGAGTTCTTTAAGTTTTTGTATTTCAAAGCAGGCATTTCTTAATACCCACTCGCCAATTTGGACAATCAGGCCGGTTTCTTCGGCGATTGGAATAAATTCAGCAGGAGGTATGTCGCCTTTTGTGGGGTGTTCCCAGCGGATAAGAGCTTCAACGCTTGTGACTTCACCTGTATTAAGGTTTATCTGGGGCTGGTAGTGTAAATGAAACTCTTCATTTTTAATGGCTTCTCGTAGCTCATTTTCAGTTTCAAGTAATTTATTGGCGCGAATGTTCAGGTCTTCTGTGAAGAAGTAATAACCATCTCTGCCGTTTTCTTTGGCCATATATAGTGCAAGATCTGCATTCTTCATTAGGGTTTCACTGCAGTAACTGTCTGTAGGTGCTAGCGTGATACCAATACTTGTGGATACGATAACTTCGTGCTTGCCAAGGCGAACAGGTTCTTTCAGAGTATTTAGAATATTTTTAGCGATCAGAGCAATTTTATCGGTGTCGGTAATATTGTTTAAAAGAATCGTGAATTCATCGCCACCTAGACGGGCGACGGTATCCTGATTACGTACGCAGGCAGTGAGTCGCTCTGCAACGGTTAATAGGAGTTGGTCGCCAGCATGATGCCCGAGGGTATCGTTAATGCGTTTAAATTGATCCAGGTCTAAAAAGAACAGTGCCGTGATCGTGTTGTGCCTGCGTGCATTGAGTATAGATTGATGTAGCCGGTCAATGAATAATCGACGATTAGCTAAACCTGTTAATGCATCGAATAATGCCAGGTGTTCCATTTTGCGATTGGCTTCTTTTAATGCCGTAATGTCGACAGCAGAAAGTACATAATTGGTAATGTTTTTGTGTTTGTCGTAAACCGCAGAAACGGTGATTGCGTTCCAGAATTCACTTTGGTCTTTTTTTGAACATAGAACTTCGCCTTCCCAGCTTTCTTGCAGGCATGCAGCATCAAGTATGCAGGGTTGGTCTTTACATTGTTTACTATCTTTTGGGCTTAGAATATCGATAGATTTATCTATCACTTCATGGTGCAAGTAGCCGGTTATACGACAGAATTTTTGGTTAACGTATTCTATAGCGCCTTCGTTATTAGTGATGACAATACTGGCACCACTATTAGTGACTGCGCTATTGAGCTTGGACATCATTACTTCAGTTGCTTCGTGAGCGTGAATGTTATTTTGTAGACGTTTATTTAGTCTAAACAAGAAAAAACATAATGCTGCGAATATGGTGGCTAAACTTGCGCTCGCGATTAGCTTTATTAATGTAAGTGAATCATTGCTTAAACCTGATTGTGTTTCGGCACTCGCGATATTTATTCCTACAAAAAAGAATAAGAACGTTATATAAGTGCTGTGCTTGAATTTGGTTTTCAGCAATTTGCTTTCCTACCTGATAATGAGAAAAAGAGATAAAAAATAAATGTTTATTAGTAAATGTTATAAGTTAATTGTAGGTCAGTGATTTATAAGTTAAAAATGCAGCATGGTATCAAATTGTAAAGTAAGGACGTATTCCGTAACAAAAATGTTCTTTCAAGTTACGTAATTTATATGTGATGTGAAATGGGAGTTTACAAAGTAGAAGAAAGAGATGTGGTTCACATTACTTTCTTATTATAGAGAATAAAGCGTGGTAGGGCGGAGCTCCCTACCACTTGGGATATTATTTGCTTTCTTTAGGTGTTTCTTTCTTGCTTGATGTTGCCGTAGCTGTTGCTTTGGCTGTAGGTTTTTTTGTGGTCGCTTTTTTAGGTGCTGCTTTGGCTACAGGTTTTTTAGCCGCTGTTTTCTTTGTAGTAGGCTTTTTAGGTGCTGCTTTTTTAGGTGCTGCTTTTTTAGGTGCAGCTTTCGTTGCAGTCTTTTTTGTTGTGGCCTTTTTGGGCGCAGCTTTTTTTGCTGGGGCTTTTGGGATCGCTTTCTTTTTCGTAGTAGTTTTAGTCGCTTTTTTCTTAGCTACAGGTTTCTTGGATTCGATGCCAATTTTTTCTAAAAGTTGTGCTTGTAAGTCATTAAACTCGGTTATACGTTTATCAAACTCAGACTGAAAGCGTTTTACTTCACGTTCACGAATTTTTTCCATGTCATCAATGACTTTCTTAACCGGCTCATGGACTTGAGCTTGTAATGAATCAAGCTGCTTAAATGCATCACTGATAAGTTTATCAAAATGACTGGATGTTTTTTCAAACTCTTTATTGATGAGCTTAACAACTTTATCTAAACCTAGTTTATCTTTTGTACTCATTGGCAGACTCTCCGAATTTATGGGTCTAAAAATTTATGGGGCTTATAGTTAAAGGCATAACGCTATTAGTCTAGCTTATCTGACGCAATATGGTAGTTTGGATCTTCGATGACGTTGACTTCGATCAAATCTCCTGCATTTTTTAGTAGTGTTTTACACTCATTGCTTAAATGGCGCAGGTGTAAAGTCTTGTTCGCATTGAGGTAACGTTCTGCCAAGGTATCAATTACCTCGATACCGGAATGATCACACACCCGTGAGTTTTTGAAATCGATAATGACATCACTTTTATCTTCCTGAATATTAAACTGCTCAAGGAAGTTAGCCGTAGAACCAAAAAATAGTGGACCTTCCAATTCATAAATGGTTGAGCCATCTTCGGTATCATGCTTATTTACATAAATGTGTTTGGCATGTTCCCAAGCAAATACCAGGGCAGAAACAATGACGCCGACCACAACCGCAATCGCCAGGTCGGTTGCGACGGTTACACCTGAAACAAGAATTAATACAAAGGCATCAGATTTAGGTACTCTTCTTAGTATGCGTAAGCTGGACCATTCAAATGTACCAATTACCACGATAAACATTACACCAATAAGAGCCGCAACTGGTATTTGCTCAATTAATGACGAAGCAAATAATATAAACGCGAGCAAGAATAGTGCAGCTGAAATACCGGATAAACGTCCTCGTCCGCCAGAGTTAACGTTAATCATGCTTTGGCCAATCATCGCACAACCGCCCATACCACCAAAGAAGCCTGTGACAGTGTTTGCCACGCCCTGACCAACACACTCACGATTACCTTTACCGTGTGTTTGAGTCAGTTCATCAATCAGGGTTAAGGTTAGTAATGACTCAATTAAACCAATGGCTGCTAAAATAATTGAATAAGGCAGAATGATCATTAAAGTTTCCCAAGTGAAAGGGACGCTTGGAATACTGAAGCTAGGTAAAGTGCCTGCAATAGATGCAACATCACCTACAAGCTTTGTGTCTAAGCCAAAGAACATAACGGCTAATGAAACAATTAATATCGCTGCTAGTGATGAAGGGATGGCTTTGGTTAATTTTGGAAGAAAATGAATGATGGCCATCGTTGCTGCAATTAATGCGAACATGGTGATTAAGGTGTTTTGTTCTAACCAGGCGATATCAATAATAGAGCCTTCAAGGCTAGTGCCTTCAAGCCAACCGTTAGTTTGCGAGCTGTCGCCAAATTGGCTGAGTTGTGCAAGAAAAATTACAATGGCGAGACCATTGACGAAGCCCAGCATGACCGGATGTGGCACCATGCGAATAAATTTACCTAACTTAAGTACACCGGCCGCAATTTGTATTAAACCCATTAATACAACGGTTGCAAACAAATACTGTACACCA